>Ga0172375_10004766_pt1 | contig 19882 bp, 23 predicted proteins | sample LakKiv1m_FD_114537 | JGI IMG/M metagenome (GOLD analysis project Ga0172375, IMG submission 114537) | Freshwater microbial communities from Kabuno Bay, South-Kivu, Congo - kab_092012_11.1m | ecosystem: Environmental > Aquatic > Freshwater > Lake | place: Democratic Republic of the Congo...
ACCCTCGATCATCATATGCGGTCGTGTCTATACAACCCCAAGCAACTTAACGCGAGAAAAAAATCGGCACAAAAGGACACACCCTCCAAATTCTGCAATCCCCCGCGTAAGTGAATGGTTACACGGTTCACAATATTCACATTGCCTACCTTTCACGAATCGTGTAATATCGCTTACTGTCATTTCAATTAATTGCAATGCACTGCATTGCCTGCCGTATTCCGACGAGGGAAATCCTCATCGGATTGAAAGGGGGTACGGCGCGAATGTTCACGCGCTGGCAATCGGTTCGCATTCGCCCAAAGGGAGCGCACAGACCGAACCTGTCTTGGGCGAGAGTATGTGCCTTGGTCGTCGCTTGCGTTTTCTGGAGCTCTTTCCTATTTTCTTGTTCCGCTGACGCTGCTGATTCTTACGCTTTCTCCGACAACACGACGAACATTCCTCCGAACCTCGTGCAGCCGAGCTTTCCATTTCAGCAGTCGAGTTGCGCGCGCCCCGAACGCGGGATGCGAATTGGCGCTCCCGTTCTGTATGCGGGATTCCTCATCCCAAACCGGAACCTTCACGGCCAGTTTTTCGCCGTTGAATCAGCGGGAACAGCGGTCGCTGGGCTGGAATACGCGGATCACCGGTACCCGCAACAGGGGTTCTGGACGGGGGTTTACGAGACGATCGCGTTCGGAAACCCTGCGGACATCGATCTGGTGCTCCAGGGCTGGTGCATGATCCCGTCGTCTGTTGACGCGTCGACGCGCTATCGGTTTACGGGCAACGCATTCGAGAGCGGCACGACCTGGAAATGCAACTCCACCGGCTACGTGTTGGACGCCTCGATCTTGTTTTCGTGGGAACGAACGCGGCCGGAATTTTCTCAGATTGCCGGCGTACGGTACGATCACTATTCGCGACGACTATCCGATCCTGTGCACGTCCCGGTCGGCGTCGTCCCGTGGCCCGCGAGTGCGAACGACACGGTGGAGGCGGAGGTGAACACGTGGGCCCCGTACGTCGGCCTCCAGGCAACGTATGGGTACTCGGACAGCGTGGGATTCATACGATTGGTCGGCGCTCCTATTGTATTGGGCTCATTGTCGTACGATGAATTCTGGCGGGGTGGGGCGGGCCAGCGCGTGGGATCGACCTTCGCAATCAGGAAAGGCCTGTTCCTGGAGTTCCTTGGCAGCTACCAGAAGAACATCTCGGACAGCGCTTCGATCGGATTCTTCCTGAAGATGGACTCCATCAGCGGCTACGGGAGCGGTAGTTTCGATGTCACACCCGCGGCGGGGCAGAGCGCGTCGTATCGTCTCACGTACAGACAACTCAGCTACATACTCGGCGCCAACCTATCCGTGAGATTCCAGATTCCGTCTCTGGGTGGGATCTGATACCAGTGCGCCTTCAAACAAATAACTTCCGCGGCATCCAAAATCCCCCCTGTCCCCCCTTTACGAAAGGGGGGGACTACTGGGAGCGGGCGGACGGCCATCCGCCCCTACTTTCCCCCCTTTGATAAAGGGGGGGTAGGAGGGATTTTCTCGTACGGAATCGCATGTGGGCCAGTGGTGCCAATGTTACCTATATGGTGGCGCATTGGTATCAGTCCACGAAGTCTGTTTTCTGAGCCACGCGCTTGAGCGCCTGAATCGCGATTTCCACTTCTTCAAGCGTGTTGAAATATCCGAGACTGCAGCGGACAGTCCCGTCCGGAAAGGTGCCAAGCGCCTGATGCGCCAATGGAGCGCAGTGCAGTCCGACCCGCACGGAGATCTCATACTCGTCCCTCAATAGCTTTGCCGCCTCTTCGGGATGGACGGACTCGAAAGTCGCAGGAATCGCGCGGCCTCCACAGCCGCCGATAGTGGGACGAAGACCGTCGGGAGCGCCTGGTCGAACGTCACCGATAAGATAGGAACCTGAAGTTCAGGCTTTAGCGGACCGTAAAGCGTGAGCCCCGGCACGTTGACCAGCCCGCGTACAAACGCCGCAAGAAGATCCATTTCGTGACGACGGATGTTCTCGACCCCGGTTTCAAGGATGAATTCCACTCCCGCTCCAAGGCCGGCGATACCCACGTTGTTCTGGGTGCCGCTCTCCAGGAAGTCCGGGAAGTCGCCCGGCTGCTCGTCCAGGTGCGACAGCGTACCTGTTCCTCCTCGCTTGAGCGGCCTTATGGGAAGGCCTTCCCGAACGTATAATCCTCCCGTCCCCTGGGGACCGTAGAGCCCCTTGTGGCCGGTGAACGCTAGGTAGTCCACGCCGAGCGCCTGCACATCAATCGGCACCGAGCCCGCGGTTTGGGCTGCGTCCAGCAGTAGCGGTGTGTCCCCGATAGCAGTGCGGACGGCCGCAATATCCTGGATCGTCCCGCACACGTTGGATGCGTGGTTGACCACGACGAGCGCGGTGTTTTCCCGCACCAACGATCCGAGAGCCTGCGGATCGCACCTCCCCATGCGGTCGCACGGAGCTACGGAGACGGTCACAGTTCCCGCTCGCTCGAGATGTCTGACCGGCCGGATCACGGAGTTGTGCTCCATTTGCGTGATGATCACGTGATCTCCTCGATTGAGTACGCCGAAGATGACCGTATTGAGCGATTCCGTCGCATTTAGGGTGAAGACGATCCGGCAAGGGTCGGGAATGTTGAAGAGACGAGCGAGCGCGCGCCGCGTCTGATCGACGATTGCTGCGGCCTGCTCGGAGCGATCATGTCGAGACCTTCCAGGGTTTGCTCCCACCTCCTCCATAAACCGCACCATGGCCTCAATCACCTGCCGCGGTTTCGGGTAGGTGGTGGCAGCATTATCCATGTAGATAGCGTGTCTCACGTCATTCATGACTGCTTGGCGAGTTGGGACAATCAATGAAGCCTACCCGCTGCAACGGCCTTCGTCAACAGGTTGCTCCTCGAAACAACACGATTGACTCCGGGAACACCGTCGTGGTACCGTGGAATTGCGATAGTGTCTGCTTTTTTGGTGGTCGGCAGGAGCGAGGGGTGAATGTTGAGCGGGAGCCGGTCTATTAGTTACACGAATTCGCTCGATACGCACCTGCCAGAATGTTCCCGCAACAAGTACTCATAGATGGAAAGGGGGCCTTCATGCCTGAATTTGCGAATCCGTTTTCAGGGAACAAGCTCGACAGGAAAGTCACGCATCAGGAATTGGTTCGCGCGATTCGCTACAATATTGCAGCGGAGTACGAAGCCATTCAGCTCTACATGCAGTTGGCGGAATCAACCGACAACGAGCTGGCCAAAGCGGTGCTCGTGGATGTTGCCAACGAGGAGCGCGAGCATGCTGGTGAGTTCCTGCGGCTCTTGCGAGAGCTGGAGCCTGAAGAAGAGAAATGGTATCAGGAGGGCTATGCTGAGGTAGAAGAGATCATCAAGAAGCACAAATGATGGAAAATATGGGCCGCATTATCGGTTATACGTCATCATCTCGATATGAGAGCGGTCCTATCCGAATGTAGATTTGGCCAAATTGTATGCGCGGCGGAGCCGCCCAACAAGAGGAGGTGCATAATGGCAGTAGTGGGAGAATTGTATCAAAGCGCCGACTGGAAAGCGGAAAAGCACGTTCCGGTGATCGAATGTGCGGATGCGGTGCAGGCCGATCAACTGTTCGAGGTGAAGATTTCTGTTGGGAAGGAAATAGCACATCCCAACACCACGGAGCATCATATCCGTTGGATTCAGCTCTTCTTCAAACCTGAAGGAGACAAGCTCTCCTATCAGGTAGGCAGCTTCGAGTTCACCGCGCACGGAGAATGTGTAGATGGACCCAACAAGGGACCGGTCTACACCCACCATGCTGCCGCGACATTCCTCAAGATCGGAAAGCCGGGGACGCTCTACGCGACTTCGTTATGCAACATCCACGGGTTGTGGGAGAGTTCCAAAGCGATCGCGGTAAAATAGAATCTTTGAGCCGCGAATGGTCACACAACTCCGATTCGGGAGCCCCTTCTTGGCCCGGGAAGGGGTTCCCGCAAACTCTACATCGGTTCCACAGCAAGATATTCCGCGACCGGAAGACCGAAAAGCGGGGGATTAGCCCCTACCGATGGGAAGCTCTTTGCGTCGCAATGGTTCCTTCACAACACCGGTCGGGGACGATCGCTCTGTCTGCCGGAATCGCTAAAGCGAAGGGTAATCCTGCTGTGATGAGGTCGCCGATCACTTGCACTCTGAGCAATTATCGACGAGCCTCCCGCCGCGGTTGTAGCACTCCGGCAAATCCATTTTTCGGCTAAATCGGTGACAGAGTCCGCTGATACAGCAACAGGACTTCGATGGCTTCATTTCTTTTTCGGTCTTCATTGGAGACCTCCTGTTCGGGCGCACTGTTACGCGCCACTGCACATTGCCCGGCCGTGCCGGCCCCCTGCTCAGAATTTATGTCCCGAGTGCTCGTGGTCAAGGTCTTCTTATCCTCGCCGCATGTCGATAAGGCTGTGGTTGGACCGAATCGCGTCAATTTTGTCCCACTGTATGAGGAGCGACTTGTCGGTGGAATCCAGCGAGTCCAGCAGCTTCAGCCGGGAACCGTCTTTCTTGAAGATCAGCACGCGATCCAGAGGGATAGGTTCACCCGCGGGCCTGCCTCGTGGTACGATTCCCGCCGGCGAGACGGTCGCCTTGGCAGTGCCGGGATCCGCCTGACGCTCGTCGCCCGAGTAGAGGAAATAGGCGTCCACGTCCCGCCGGCCGTAGAATATCTTGATGAAGTCCTTCAGGCCGTAAACCCCGCCGAATACCACCGCCCGGTTTCCGATATACGACTGGAGGTCAAGGAAGAGAAACACCGTACCTGGAGCGACAGAAGGGGCCTGAGAACGGAGGCTCTTCCAGACTTCTTCCCGGATCTCATGGGCGGCCTGATGGTCGCGGCGCAGGTCCGCGTGAAACAGCACCATCGCCATTATGCAAGCCACAGCTGCCGACCTGCTGATGCGGGCGGGCCAGCCGGAACGGAAAGCGGTCGCCGCCGCGCCGAACAGGATCGCCACCCCGAAGCCGGCGACGAGATAGATCCTGCCTTGACCGAAAAAGCCAACGGTAGCGCCGTATCCCGCCATGAGGTACGGAAGTGAACCGAGCACAATCAATCCGAGTACCCATAACCCTACGTAAACAGAGAACGGAACCACCACGGCGCGCGTGCTCGCATCGGCAGACGGGTCTGCTGATTTGTTCCACGCGACTACCAAGCCCGTTGCAATCACTATAAGGACGGCGAGCGCCCACGAGATGCCGTTGGTTGTCAGGTTCACGAACGGCGCGACCACGTATGCGGGAAACGTCTGGGCGTACGACCAAATCAACTCCGGAGACGGGATAACGTGCTTGAGCGATACGAGCCCGCCGCCAAAGACCGTCATCTTTGTAACAAGCAGCAGCGAGAAGCCGGCGATCAGTCCGCAGCAGAGCTTCAGCCAAAGCCGTGGGTCGAAAAGCTTAGCTCCATGTCGCTCCAGCACGGGCGCAACGAAGAGCGGAACAAGGAAGATGAGCAGATTAGCCGCGTCGTACGCGAGCGTTGCCAGATAGTACAGTGCTATCGGCGCCGCAAGTCCTACCCACGACGGCGAACACTCTGCCCATCGTTGGAAAGCCGCTACGGAAGCCCAGTACAGGAGCATGCATAGCCACATGTTGTCCATATGGGTCAAATAGGTGAGCGACGAAGCGGAAGGAATAAAGAATCCGAACAACATCGCCGCCGCAACAAAGCCCGGTCGTTCGGGAAAGGCTCGTAGGAGACACATTCCCATAAAGAAGCACGCTGCAGCGAGCTCAAGCATCGCGCAGAAGAACCATGCAGCCTTGTGAAAGCCGAACAGCGTAAAGAGCGTCACGACGTACACGGCCTCCAGCGGCCGCTTCATGTCCTTGACGTATTCCTGGAGCCCCTGCCAATAGCCGTTCCAGTACGGAAAGCTCAGCATCCACCAATCGTCAACGCAGAATCCGACGTCTCCGGTGAACGCTGCGAGAATAGCCGCGTACGCCGCCAATATGAAGAAGACCTGCCAGTAAATGGGAAGTCGTCGCACCGATCAGTCCTGCAAGGGTGGTTAGTGCTGAATTGGATTCAAACTCGTAACGTGGGAGGGCCCGGTGGACACCTCCCGGATCGCCGGAGAGAAGTCAAGACGGCTTCCCTGGCGGCTGCGGCTATCCACGTACACGCAAATTCCTGTGAAAACGCCGGTAGCGCTGGCATCCTGCCGGTATACTTGACGGCGTTTTCATCGTTCGTTGTGGCGAATTTCGCCATGGGAGTTGGTGTCATTCAATCACCTGAATTCCATCGTCAAACAGGGTGAGCTTCTCCAGCCCGGCGGACGTCACGACAAAGGTGTTCTCAATGCCTGCTACTCCTTCCCACGGAAGGACGAATTTGGGTTCCAGCGCCAATGCCATACCTTCTCGAAGTACATGGGGCGAATTCTTCCCCACCACAGGCCATTCGTCTACCTCGATGCCGATTCCGTGGCCGACGAACGGAACCGATTGCGGATAGCCCATGAAGCCGGATGAGAGGCCCGCGTCTTCAGCCGCCCGGGCCGCGATCCTGTAAAGCCGGTCGGCCCTCGTTCCGGGCACTCCCTTGACAGCCAACGCATTCTGGATTTCCAGAGCGATCTCGTGGACCTCTCGGAATTTTTTCGGGACCTCACCGAGGAAAAACGTGCGTGCCTGGTCAACCATGTAACCATTCTTGACGCAAAGGTAGTCAACCTGAATGGGCTCGTTGCGCCCGATCACTTTCATGCCCGCGCCTTGCGGGTACGACGGGTTGGGGCCCGGCCCGCCGGTCGGTCCGAGCGAGCAGGTCGGAATGGCGAGACTGACCCCCGACATGATGTGACCGTAAAAGATCTCCTGGTTGAAGGCGCGAGTCCGGCAGATTCCCTGGTGGCCGCGAGCGCGAAGGAACGCTTCGATCAGACCGGAGAACTCCAACTCGGTCATTCCCGGACGGAGGACTGATCGCACATAGCCGAACATGGTATCGTTGATTCGCGCTGCCTCGCGAATCAGGTTTAGCTCGTACGCGGACTTTATCATCCGAATTTCGCGAATGAGCGGTGAAGCGTCGCGAATCTCAATCTGAGGGAAGAGTCGCCGATATTGCTGGTAGTTGTTGACCGGCAACACATCCAATTCCATACCGATCGATCGAAGATGGCTGTCGCAAGCGCTCCGAACAATCTTCTTAAGGTCGGAGAGGCTCTTGATCTCGAGGATTTGTTCCAGCGTCGAATCTACCGTCGCGCGTTCCATGCTCTTGCGGACTATCAAGCACGGTTCGCCTTCAGCCGGGACTAGGAGGTGCGCGTCTTGCCCGGTTCCCGAGAAATAGAACAAGTCCGCGCGCTGCACGATGAGGGCGGCATCGAGCTTCGTTCCCGCCAGAGCGCTCTGCAGCGCGGCGATGCGGCGTTGGAGCTCTTCGCTCGGGGTAACAGGCGCGCTGAGAGACCGTAGCGCGTGGCGTAGGGTGTGGTCGGATGGTCGATCCTGAGAGGTTTTCACTTTTGGTTCGGTTTGGTAGCGATTCTCACGGCTCGTGTGGGCTTTATCGCGAGGCCCCCGGCACTTCACCGAGAGCTCCGGGCACTAGGCCAGCTTTTCCAACTCTTCGATCGCCTCTGTGATATTGTGAAGCTGGGTCTTGAGTTCATTCAAAAGCTCTCGTTTACGCGTCGGAGAGGTTCTTGCTTCCGCTTCCGCGTCGCCCGGCTTGTCCTTCTCGCGGAGATAGCCGTGCTCAAGCAAGTCAATGAAGTGGTCAGCGACATCATCGGGTTCCCAGCTGGCATCTCCAGGCTTGTACCATTTGTAGAGCCAGTTGCACATGCCTATGATGGCGAAAGCTTGAAGATGGGTGTCCGTGTCGCGGAAATACCCCTGCGCTCTGCCGTCCTCAATCACTCGTTCCACGACGCGGCTGTATTTGCGCTTTTCCTGGCGGATTTTGTGGAAGTCCTTCTCCGGAAGCTGGTTCTCTTCACTGAAGAAAACCGCCAGCATCGCCAGGTTCTCGGCGATAATATGCTTGATGTGGTGACGTATGAGCATTCTGAGCTTCTCGGGCGGAGAAAGGTTCCGTTCGCCGATTTGGTATGCGCTCTGAAAAGACCCTTCAAGGACCTGAATATAGATGATAGAGAGTAATTCCTCTTTGGATGAGACATAATGGTAAAGAGCTGCCTTAGTGATGCCCAGATCCTTTGCCACGTCGTCAAGGGTGGCGGCACGATAGCCTTTCTCGTGGAAAACGCGAACCGCGGTGTCGATGATCCGCTGCTTGCGCAGGCTTCTGTCAAGGCTCTTGAAATCGGGTTGCAGGTTCATGGCTCACCTGGACGCTCGCGAGGTGTCTCGCTCCGCCGTAATCTGAAACAAGGATCGAAGCGTGGAAAGGGTAGCACAAGGACACTGGCGGGAGAAGGGGTTTAGCGGAGGCTGTGGTTCACGAAAGGGTTTCGGCTCAGGGTGCAGGGGAAAGGCCCAGTCCGCATCGCAGCAGATCGCTGATGTGCAGCTGTTGAAGCGCGGCAGAAATGTAACCTATTGTGGGATGCGATCATCCGCCTGCGCGACGTTGCAGCGGGGAGAAGGAACACGATTCGTGCTATGATAGTGGCTGCACAGGCGTACGCGACGACAGTGGAATTGCTGGGAACGGTCAGCGTGGTCTACGGTGCTCGTACGATCGGCTGCTAGTGATCGAGAATCCGTTCAAATAGGCGGGGGGGACTACGTCATGGGCAAGAAGAAGATCAAGGTGATCATCACCAAGGTGGGCCTAGACAGTCATGATCGCGGCGCCAAAGTGGTGGCGACACTCCTGAGAGAAGCGGGGATGGAGGTAGTGTATCTCGGAATCTACCAGACGCCCGAAGGGATCGTCAAAGCTGCAGTGGACGAGGACGCAGATGTCATTGGGTTGAGCTATCTCTCCGGCGAGCACCTTGTTTTCACGCCCAAGATCGTTGAGGAGATGAAGCGCGCGGGACTGAACGACGTGTTACTCATTGCCGGCGGGACGTTTCCACCGGAGGATATCCCGGTCATGAAAGCAATGGGTGTTGATGAGGTCTTTCCTGGTGGATCGCTGACGGAATCCATTGTAGAGTATATCCGGAATAACGTCGGAAGACAGGGCTGATTCATGGCGAAAAGATCACAGGACACGCCCCAAGAGATGGTGCGCAAGCTGCTCGCGGGCGACCGCCGCGTGGCCGCTCGACTGATCACCCTGGTCGAAGACCAGAGTGAAGAGAGCATGCAGATTATGAAGCTTATCTATCCTCATGCCCGCAAATCCATGGTGATCGGCGTCACCGGTTCCGGGGGAAGCGGAAAGTCAAGCCTGATCAATCATCTTATCCGGCTTTTCCGTGAGAACGGCAGTCGCGTCGGCGTCGTCGCAGTGGACCCCAGCAGTCCGTTTTCAGGGGGAGCGCTCCTTGGTGACCGGATCCGATTCCAGGCGCATTCAATGGACGAGGGGGTGTACATTCGCTCGATGGGGTCCCGCGGGTATCTTGGCGGCCTTGCCCGCGCCACGAGCGACGTGGTCCGGATCATGGAGGCCATGGGCAATGATGTGGTCATCGTCGAGACCCTCGGCGCCGGACAGGATGAGGTAGACATCATTCACGTGGCGCAGACATGCTTGCTGGTGCTGACGCCGAACATGGGTGACGACATACAAGCGATGAAGGCCGGCATAATGGAGATAGCGGACATCATCGTGCTCAATAAGGCGGACCTCGATGGCGCGAACTTCTGCTTAAGGAGTATTGAAACAGCGATCCACTACGGCATGGCCGATCGGGACGGAGGTTGGGCCCCAAAGGTCGTCCCGACCGTCGCAGCCGCTTCGAGGGCCGAGGACCTTAGAGGCATCGAAGACCTGGTCCGGGTGATCGGCGAACACCAGGAGTATCTTCACCAAAGTCGCGTAATCGAAGAAGTCCAAGCCAAGCGGGTGGAGCAGGAACTCGGTTTGGTCTTCAAAGACGAGGTACAGAAGTTCATCTTCCGCGGGCTCAAGGGCACGGGCAAGAAGCGCCAGTACGTCCGGGAAATCCTCGAGGGCAAGACGGATCCCTATTCGGTCGTAGAAGAGGTGCTCGCCACTTTCCTGAAGGTGTAATACCAGTGCGCCATCGAAGCGGTGAGGCAGCCGGGATGCCTCCTCCGCTTCGGACGGCACGCCTAACTGCGCTTCGGAGGCATCCCGGCCGCCCGTGCAAATCACTTCTTTGAAAGCGCATCCTATGAAAACGCCGGTAGCGCCGGCATCTTGCCGGTATTCTTCACGGCGTTTTCATGCTTCGTTGTGGCGATTCTCGCCATGGGAGTTGGTATAACCGTTTCGGCGGAATCACGACAGAATGATTGCCTGATGACATTTCATTATGGCTGCATCGCCGGCATGACTTGGTGTACAATGGAGACCTTCCGGTCACGGTCCACGCATGCACGGAACCGCCGTGATCCGGACTCACACGAACCCCCCAATGAGAGAGGAGCGTCATGGATTTCGAACTTACCGAAGAACAACGCATGATCCAGGATATGGCCTACAAATTCGCGGTCAACGAGATAGCCCCGATCGCGAAGGAGTTTGACCGCAAGGAAGAATATCCCTTCGAGGTCCACAAGAAAGCATGTGAGGCAGGGCTCGTGGGCGCGATCATCCCCGAAGAGTACGGCGGCGCCGGCTATGGCTGGCTGGAGCTGACGCTCATCTCCGAGCAGCTCCGCCGGATCGATCTGGGCGGCTGTCTCTCCGTGGTAGCGGCCACATTCGGTTCGGAGCACATTCTACTTTTTGGCAGTGACGAACAGAAAAAGAAGTATCTTCCACAACTGGTCAGCGGAGAAGCCATTTCAGCGGGAGCTTTCACCGAACCGGACGCAGGCACCGACGTCGCGGCTGCGCGGACACGCGCGGTCAAGGACGGGAACGACTACATCATAAACGGCAGCAAGATGTTCATTACCAACGGGAGCATCTGCAACTATTACGTCGTGTTTTGTGTGACGAACCCAGACGCGGAAGTGCGCCACCAGCGCCACAGCCTTATCATAGTGGAACGCGACCGCCCCGGCGTATCCGCGCATAAGATTCGAGGCAAGCTGGGCATCCGCGCGAGCGATACCGCTGAAGTGACTTTTGAGGATGTCCGCGTTCCTCAATCGAATCTCGTGGGTCAGGAAGGCCGCGGTTTTTACCAGCTCATGGAGTTCTTTGACTGCACGCGGTGCATGGTGGCGGGGCAGGGGGTCGGAATTGCTCAGGGCGCTCTCGACCTAACTCTTCGATACGTGCAGGAACGCAAGACTTTCGGCAAGCCTCTCGCGGCGAATCAGGGGATCCAGTTTCAGCTCGCGGAGATGGCAACCCGCACCGAACTCGCTCGCAACATTACGTACAAGGCTGCGTGGTTGGTAGATCAGGGCAAGATGAACCCCATGATCAACGCGATGGCAAAGTTCTACGCTGGTGAGACGGCGGTGTGGGTATGTGACAAGGCTCTCCAACTTCACGGCGGGTACGGTTACATCGACGAGTACGACGTGCAGCGCTTCTACCGCGACGCCAAGATCATAGAGATTTATGAAGGCGCCAAAGAAGCCGAAAAGATGACAATCGCACGCAGGCTGTTCTGATACCGGTGTGCCGTGATGTAAGTAACAACTGCGCGGCTCAAAGTACCCCGACTCTGTGCAAGAGAATCCCCCCTAACCCCCCTTTAACAAAGGGGGGAAAGTAGGGGCGGATGGCCGTCCGCCCGCTCCCAGTAGTCCCCCCTTTCGTAAAAGGGGGACAGGGGGGATTTTGGATGCTGCGGAAGTTACCTGTTTAAAGCGCATTCGTACGAAAGATCGTGCAACCATGTTGGAATGTTGCGGATTCCGGGACCGGAGATGACTCAATGACGAATTCGAACAAAGGGCTCGTGCTGCTCTATATCGGAAATGGAGTGGGAATGACCGCTGCGGCCGTGGGCCAGACGTTTCGTTCTCTCGGTCGCGGACTCAGAGTGTGCTTTATGCAGTTCGTTTCGGAATCATGGAAACACGGTGAGTTCGTACCCAGCGAACTTGGTGAAGACCGGGCGGAATTCCACGCGCTCGGCAAGGGCTATATGTGTACCTCGGATCATCGCGAGAATGACCGTGAGGTGGCACGATGTGCATGGGATTTCGCGCGCGAAAAGATTGCATCGCGCAGGTTTGACTTGGTGGTACTGGATGAACTGACGGAACTAATAACCGCGAGTTTGCTGCCCGAGCGTGAAGTTCTGCGAGTGCTTGCCGAGCGGCCCAAAGAAGTGAACGTGATTATCACCGGCCGGGCTGCTCCGGAAGCGCTCATCAACGTGGTTGATCTTGTAACGGAGGTGCGAGAACTATGTAGTCGGCGCAATCCCGGAGTCAAATGACCTTCCAGCAATGCCCGGTAGGTAGCAACTTTGGCGGCCGACGAGCGACGATCGTCTCTATCTGGCAGGGGAAGCCCAGGAACTGGCGAAGAGTACACAAGCTGCAATTGAGCGTGCACGGATTAGGTGGCTCCGCGCGATCCATCCGGAGGGCCGTAATCCACATTCGGCAGAATTGGCACGGCGGCGAGGGCCGCGTCCCCGCGTCTCCATACCTCGTACGGATCAATTCCATTCAGTCCACTCTTCTGGGGCCAGTATCTGCCGTGTGCCAGCCAGTGACGAAGAATCACGACCTGTTTGAACGCGCCAAGCACATGTGCACTTCCGACCAGCGTCTTCCACCCGTCGAGGATTTCTTCAAAGCGGACTTCGTGGAACTCGCGATCAGCAAACCGTTGACGCAAGCCCTTTGAGTGCGAATCACGAGCCCTGCCTTTAGCACGCAGGGCCAAATCCACTCAGAAGACTGCCTCGAAGCTGGCTGCCAGGAGCAAGGTCACCTCCTGTTCCAACTCGTCTCGAAGCGCCGACAGCTTGGCGTCAACCTCATCCGGCGTGCAACCGAAGAAAGGGCCTTCCCCCCTTTGGGCCGCACGCAATTCTTGCTCTCCGAACGCTTTGAGAGCCGTCATTATATGCTTGTAGTAATCAAGAACATTCCACGGTCTGGGCCACTGGCTCAGTAATTTCAGATTCTTGATCTTCTTCATTGTAGTAGCGAACCCAAGACATTCCAGAATGTCCCCTCCGTCAGCTCGGTAGTTTCCCACCGGTGCCCAACCAAACGGGCGAACTTCCAGGTGTTCGAATCCGACCGGATCAAGATTAGTCGCTCGGAAGGCGTCTCGAAATCTACTCGTCCTAACGCCCCAATTACATTTCGGGCGCGTGGGACTATCCGAATGGCGACGCGGGGCGATGCGATTCGCAGCGCCGGCGCATCGTACCCACCGAGCCTCTCTTCCTCAAGATGCACACTCTCGTTCCGAATTTCGAGGAGACCCTGGCGCTTCGCATCCTTCGTCCAAGTCCGGAAGGTCTTGAACAGACGTCTCAGTTCGCTCAACCATTCGCTCCGCACCTCCTCCGGGTCAAAGCCAGAGTTCGCTAGCGCAGCCTTCTCCGCCCGAAGTTGATCGAGCACTTTGGCCTTTTCCGACATCGCGACCTCCACGGCGCCATTTGATCGCTATTATATCAGATCTTGGCAGCTTCAACGTTACGTTTCGAATTCCGACCATGAGGTGAAGCTGTGGGTGCCGTTTATCGCAGAGTACTTTTCTGGGGAGGAGACCGGCTACCAGGGCGTCATCACTCTGTTTTCAGCCGATCGAGCCCTGTAGATTTCTGGACCTCCTTGAACGTGATACGGAATTCGGTCCCTCGATCTCGTCTGATTAGAAGCGATCCGTTGAGTTGGGCTACAAAAGTCCGGACGAGGTCCAGACCTAGCGTTTTCAACCCAACTAGGTTTAGGTCCTCTGCCAAGCCTACACCGTCGTCGGCTACCACGATTTCGTACTCATCTTCGCCGAGTGAGTGAAACGCGACAGTAATCTCGCCGCGCCTCCCAGATGGAAATGCATGTTTCAAGCTGTTAGAGACAAGTTCCGTGACGATGAACCCAACCGGGACCGCTGTGTCAAGTCCGAGAGTCACATCATCCACTTCTTTCGTTAACCGAACCGGGCTGCCAATAGTACTGGTTGAGGCGGCCAGATGATCGACGAGGCTGCGTACGTAGGCCTGCATACTAAGTTTGGCAAGGTTCTCGGATTGGTAAAGCTTCTCGTGCGCAATCGCCATAGATCGCACACGGGTCTGCACATCTCGAAACATCTGTCGATGAAATTCATCTATCGCGTGGGCGGCCTGAAGGTTAATCAGACTGCTGATCACTGCCAGATTGTTCTTTACTCTGTGATGGATCTCCCGTAACAAGACCTCTTTTTCGTTGAGTGCTGCCTTAAGCCGATCTTCAGCCTTCTTCTGTTCGGTGACGTCAGCCGCGAGGCCTGCAAAGCCGCGAACTTTCCCCTGCTCATCTAGGTTCGGAATGTAGGTTATGTTGAAATCTCTCGCAGGTGCATTCGCGCAGATCGCTTTGGCCTCAAATGATTGTGTCTTACCGGCTAGTGCTCCCTCGATGCCCTCGCGAACTCGTTCGTAATTTTCCCCTGGCCAAACGTCCGCGATCTTCCGGCCGATCATGTCCTCACGGCGCCGACCGGTCCACTGCTCGTATTTCTCGTTGAGGAATTGGTATCGCTGCTCAGTGTCGGTGTAGGAGATGAGAACCGGCAGGGCGTCGGTAATAAGTCGGAGCTTTGCCTCGCTCTCACGCAGTGCCTCTTCGGCTTGCCGTCGCCGTTGCTCCTGTCGATAAGCATCGATGATGTTCGCGCACGTGGAGACGTACGGCGCGAGAAACGCTACAATCTCCTCATCGTATCCGCCCGGCCGGTTGGCAATACCGATGACGCCCAGCAGCCGTTCGCGCGCGAGGAGCGGCAGACCGAGATAAGAATGCACCTGTGGGTGGCCTTCGGGGGACCCGGCGGCCCGATGGTCCCTAGCCGGATCATTGGAAATCACCGGCATGCCCGTAGCGACGACGGCTCCCACGAGGCCCTTCGTGCGGTAGAGTCTGTGAGCCGCTATGTGATTGTGACGACAGAACTCGGTTGTGTCCGTGGTGGCAAGCGGTTGACAGTACTGAACGCCGGCATCATCGAAGAATTGCTCGGCGATAAACCCGGAATCGCTTTCCGTCAGCTTGAGCAGGTTCCACAGGAGACCGTCGTAAACCTCTTGCGGGTCAGTGCGCGAAATGAACTGGCTTTGTGCTTCGTTGAGCGCTTCCAGTAGAGACCTGGCTCGGGCAAGGTTTTCTTCGTCTCTCTTGCGCTGAGTGATATCCCGCGTCACACTCACTACGTTCGCGATCTTTCCCGTAGACGATGGGATTGAGGCAACATAGTGCTCGGTCGGAAAGATCTCTCCGTTTTTTCGCCGCATCCGGCATTCGCTGTAATAGATGCGATCGAGCTTCAGAGCGCTCCTCGCCGCCTCTCCAAACTGCCGGAACGTTTCGTCATCGACATGGAGCAATCGAGTGCTGCTACCGATTAGTTCGTCTGGCGAATATCCAAAAATCTCCTCTGCCGCTCGGTTGCACTCAACGATTTCGCGGGTGGCGTAATCGGCGACGCAGACCGCCGCGTCGAGACTTGACAGCACCGAGCGCACCAGGTCGCGCGATTCTTCAAGGCGTCTCTGGACAGAGTGCCGAGCGTCCACGTCGAGAACGGTGCCGACCATCCGGAGCGCCTTGCCCTGGGGATCTCGTTCGATGACCTTCCCTCGAACGAGGATCCATTTCCAAGCCCCGGACTTGCATCTCAATCTGTATTCCGCCTCATAGATGGGTGTGCGTCCTTTCAAATGGTCGAAGAAGGCGGCAGTAACGTTTGGCCAGTCGTCAACATGGACATACTGCTGCCAGGTTTGGTAGTCGGTGTTTACCTCACCGCGAGTGTACCCACCCATTTCGAGGTACCGGTCACTTACCTTTCCTGTCCTGCTCCTGACATCCCATACCCACGTGCCCATCTCTGCGCTTTCCAGCGCGAGCTCCAATCGCCGTTCGCTCTCGCGAAGGCGCCTCTCCATGGTATGCCGGTACAAGGTGGCTTCGACAGCTCTGAGTAATTCCTCGGGTGAGACGGGCTTGCTCAAATAGCCGTAGGGCTCTGTGGTGCTGGCGCGCTTGATGAGATCCTTTTTGGCGTCTGCGGTCAAATAGATTATGGCCGGATCGTGGTGACGTCGGATTGCTTCGGCAACATTGACGCCATCCATGAGGCCTCCCAGCCGAATGTTGATGAGGACCAGATCGGGAGGATGGTGATCGGCCATAACGATGGCCTGTTCTCCCGACACAGCGGACACGACGTCGTACCCTCCGGACTTGAGACTCGCCTCAAGAGCCGCTGCTATGAGTACTTCGTCTTCCACGATCAGAATACGCGGAGTTTTGGATTGCTCGCCGTCTTCCATCTCAGTTTCACCACTCGTGTCGGAACGCGATATGCCGGTCCTTAAGCCCAACCGGAATATGTCCGGGCACCACCTTCAGCAAGATGGTCTCGCAATCGACGCGTCTCCGCATTGCCAGCGGAGCTGAAGCCGACCGAAACGCGTTATGAAACCAGACGCATCAACTAGCGTCGGAACAGCCACAGAACGATGTTGACGATCACCGTGATGACGATGCTGACGACAATGCACGTCACAAGAGGAAATCGGAAGGAAAACCCCGGCCGTTCAACGCGTATGTCACCCGGTAGGCCGCCCGCCGGCAGCCCAATCTTGCCGGCGAGCCACACGAGTATCCCGACCGCGGCCAATCCCAAACCTGCCACGATCAGCCACTTGGCAATCGATGACGCATCCAAGAACAAACCTGCCGGGACCTTGCCGCCCTGACCACGGACAGGCCCACCGTGGCGAGCGGTCTCGGTCATTCTTGAATGATGTTCAATGATCTATAAGAAGTTCCGTTGAGTATAGCCACCCTCGAAAGAAAAAGGAAGCGGGTTTTCGCGTCGTACTCGCTTTAAGGATTTCGGTGAGCGAGACGCAAGCACAAAAAGGTCGACGCGCGGCTCCTCGGGAGATTATACTCGATCACGGTACCCCCGCCAGCAGCGCAAGAGTCCCTCAGGCAAAGGAGGTGTTATGGTTACACACAAGCGGCTCGCAGAGTGGATCGAGGAAATTTCGGCCATGTGCCGACCGGACGAAGTTCGTGTGTGCGACGGTTCAGACGAAGAATATGAGCTGATGCTTCGGTTGATGATCCACTCGGGCACTGCCATTCCGCTCAATCCGGCCAAGCGGCCTCACAGTGTGTACGTCCGGTCCGACCCGGCGGATGTCGCTCGCGTTGAAGATCGGACATACATCTGCTCGATGCTCCAAGAAGACGCCGGTCCCACGAACAATTGGGCTGACCCCGGCGACATGAAGGCTACGCTTGCTCGACTTTACGACGGCTCAATGCGCGGTCGTACGATGTACGTTATCCCGTACAGTATGGGGCCAACCGGCTCACCCATAGCGAAGATTGGCGTCGAGATCACTGACTCGCCATACGTCGTGGCTAACATGCACATCATGACGCGAGTGGGTGCTGAAGTCCTGGAAGTGTTGGGTACCGATGGTGAATTCGTTCGAGGCCTCCACTCGGTGGGCGCGCCGCTGGAACAGAACCAACCGGATGCACCGTGGCCGTGCAATGCGAGCGCCAAGTACATCTCCCACTTTCCCGAGACGCGCGAGATCTGGTCGTACGGTTCGGGGTACGGCGGCAATGCTCTGCTGGGCAAGAAGTGCCACGCCCTGCGCATCGCGACTGTGCAGGCGAGGGACGAAGGATGGCTTGCGGAACACATGCTTATCCTCAAAATGACGAGTCCCGAGGGCCGAATCTTCTATATTACCGGAGCATTCCCGTCCGCTTGCGGCAAGACCAATCTTGCAATGCTCATCCCCACGGTGCCGGGATGGAAGGTGGAAACTATCGGCGACGATATTGCCTGGATGAAGTTCGGCGCGGACGGTCGCCTCTATGCAATCAATCCGGAAGCAGGCTTCTTCGGGGTCGCTCCTGGCACGAGTATGAAAACCAATCTCAATGCGATCCTCACCGCGGCTAAGAGTTCCATATTCACCAATTGCGCCATAACCCCCGAAGGCGACGTATGGTGGGAAGGCATGAGCGATGAAGACCCTCCCGAATTAGTGGACTGGCTCCGTCGCCCCTGGCAGCCCGGATGCGGCCGTCCCGCGGCGCATCCCAACGCTCGCTTCACCACTCCGGCCAGACAGTGTCCGGTTATCGCGCCGGAATGGGAAGACCCCAACGGAGTTCCGATCGACGCAATCCTGTTTGGCGGCCGCCGTGCGAGGGTGGTACCCCTCGTAACTGAGGCCTTTGACTGGCAGCACGGGACGTTCCTGGGCTCGATCACCAGTAGTGAGACTACCGCAGCCGCAGCAGGCAAGGTGGGGCAACTTCGCCGCGATCCTATGGCCATGCTGCCTTTCTGCGGGTATCACATGGGAGATTACTTCGCTCACTGGCTGAAAATCGGCGCCGGGGCCGACGCTTCCAAGCTGCCCAAGATCTTCTACGTGAACTGGTTCCGAAAGAACAGCGACGGGAAGTTCTTATGGCCGGGATTCGGCGATAACAGCCGCGTGCTCAAGTGGATCTGCGAACGCGTTCGCGGCACAGCGCAGGCCGTCAACTCGCCCATCGGGCGACTGCCCGCGGCGGGAGCGCTCGACTTGGAAGGTTTGAATGTCTCTTCTGCAGCCATGGACGAGTTGCTCAAGGCAGACACCGAGGAGTGGTTGGCCGAAGTTCCGCTCATCAGAGAGCACTTCTCGCGCTTCGGAGACAGAATGCCCCGCGAACTCATCGGCGAAGTGGATAGGCTGGAGCAGCGGCTCAAGAGCGGGTGTTGTCGATAGACTGCAAGGGATAGTCGCAAGCTGCCTTTGAGGGATATATATCGGTTGCCAAAATTCTTGTCCGATTCGCGTGTTGAACGTCCGTCATTCCTGCGGAAGCAGGAATCCAGTTTCTGTTCTGGGTTCCCGCCTTCGCGGGAACGACGTGCTCTTTTTATACCGATTCGCCATTTGAGAAGTAAGAATGGCGGGCACGGAGGCCCGCCGCCACCACAAGAAATAGTGGAGGCCGGCGTCCCTGCCGGCCATCTTGATGTTCTTCCCAAAAGGCGAATCCGTATTAGATCGCCCGTCTGCCAGGCAGCGGGACGTTATTTTTGGCAACTACTCTAGCCGTCGGCCTCCGTGCCGGCGGATCATTTGTAGATAATTCGATGGGTTAGGGCCGGCAGAGACGCCGGCCCCTACCATCCCTTATGGTGGCGGCGGGCCTCCGTGCGCGTAACCATCCACTTACGCGGGGCCAGAGACCTTGCGGACATGTCATTGCGACCCCGGACTTGATCCGGGGGAAGCAATTTCCCACGCTTCGCTAGAGGAGATTGCTTCGTCGTTGCACTCCTCGCAATGACACGGTTTGCGGCATGTAGCCGCAGGTAACTGAATGCGTACCCGTGCCCGCCATTTTCACTTGTATGGAAGCTCATTAGTCTGAAGCTATCTCCACCAACCGTGCTTTGTACTCGAACCGCGGCAGTGTGCCCGGCGGGACCAGTTCCACGTCCGAGCTGAAGATCAGTTTCTCCCGAAGCAGCGCCTCAATCTGAGACTTGAGTTGCGCCAGGTCGCCCGGTTCGTGTCCATGCTCGACCTTGATCTTCATCGGAGGCTTTACCGACGGCGGCTTCTCCGA
>Ga0172375_10004767_pt1 | contig 19876 bp, 16 predicted proteins | sample LakKiv1m_FD_114537 | JGI IMG/M metagenome (GOLD analysis project Ga0172375, IMG submission 114537) | Freshwater microbial communities from Kabuno Bay, South-Kivu, Congo - kab_092012_11.1m | ecosystem: Environmental > Aquatic > Freshwater > Lake | place: Democratic Republic of the Congo...
AACTATTATTCGTGAGTGCGATTCGGCTGTTGTAGCTAATCGTGATGTAAATTCTGCAACGCCTTTTGCAGCCGACGGGAATCCCGGACAAACTACTGCATCTATTAATTTACCATTGTAATTATGAATAGTTTTTGTTTTTAAGTCGTTATCAATTGTTTTCGGAAATCCAATAACAGGAATTCCTTCGAGTTCGTACAGTTTTTTTGCAGCACCATTTGTGTCGTCTCCGCCAATGGTAACTAAAACATCGATTTGATAACGTTTTAAATTTTTTAAAATTTGCTCAACTCTGCTGTTATCGTTAGTTCCAAACGGGTTTGTGCGACTACTTCGTAATGCAGTACCGCCATAAACTCCGTCGTATGGCTGAAAACTAAGGTCAACAATATCTCCATCGCCTAAAAGTCCTTTCCATCCTTTTCTAATACCATAAACATTAAAACCCAATACCGAAGCCCTACTTTTTATAGCTTCTATACTGGCGTTTAAAGCTGGTGTGTCGCCTCCTCCGGTTAATATTCCAAGTTTTTTCCCTTCAAAAAGTTTTTTTGATATTGCCATGTTATTTTGTTTTACATTATTATTTTAGATTCTAATTATTCTATTTGCAAGTTTAAAGGTTAATATGTGCCTGTCTTTCTTCTTGTTATATATATCTTTTATTGTTACTAAAATTCCGGTCTCTTCAACATTGCCAAAGTGAGGATTAATGGCGGTTCCAAATGATTTCATTGTGGGCGACAAACTCATATATGAATTTATTAAAGGTGGAATATTTTCGCCACAATTTCTAACATTTTGTGATAATATTTTATAGTTTTCCTGGTAATCGTTACTTGTAAATAGCGACTCTATTTCTTTTTCTGGTGTGTCTGATATTAGTGGAATTATTGGAGTAACAAGATTGTCGGTATCTTTAAAATATTTTTTTAAAAAATAAAGTATCATATCTCTTGCTTTGCGGTTAAAATCGGGGTACATTGTAACTTTACCAAAAAAATATTTAATATCGGGATGCATTATTGTTAAAGCGCCGAGCCCGTCCCACAAATTGTCGAGTGCAAAAAGTCCTTTTCTTTCGTTTCCTGTTGTTTGGTAATTTGGTTGAACAAATGAGCGACCAAGCTCAATTGTGTATGGCATATATTCGTTTAAAAACTTGTCAGAAAAATTAAATAATGATGAGGTTGAAAGGATAATTTTTCCGTTGTTATCGAGAGGGGTATTGTTTCCTAAAATATATCTATATCCTCCAACAATTTCTTTACGTTTAGGATCCCACACAATAAGCTGCTGATATGGTTTTTCGCCAAAATCACATTCGTCTAAATCGGTTTCTTCTCCTGTTCCACCACCTGCATTTCGAAACGAAAGTTCACGCAACCTTCCAATTTCTTGCATAATGTTAGGAGAATTATTGGCGTTGATAGAGTAAATTAAATTATTTCCAAAATTAGAATATCGAATAAATTTATCGTGAGTAAGTTCTTTTTTTATCAACTTTATTGATACTGGCGGTATAATATGTTTCATTAAAGTGTTACTCATTAATTTTCAAAATTAACTATTTTCTTTTAAAGAATAAACAATTTTTCTGATTTCGTTTGCCCAATATTGAATGCCTTGTTTCTTGTCAAATTTTTGCCATGGTATTGGTTCTCCAAAATAAATTTTAAATGTATTGTTTTGCTGCTTATACATTTCGTCGGGTAAGTAAAACATTTCGATGTTTGCTTTTAAACCAATAAACCTTCTTAAGTTTGCAAGTCGGTAAAAAAAGTTAGAATTTTTTGCATCAACGAACATTGGAACTATATCGCGATGGTATTTGATTGATAAATTTATAAAACTTTTTTTCCATTCGGGGTCACAAACATTTCCTTTTGTTTTTCGTGAAACTAAGCCAGCCGGATAAAAAAGCACATTATTGTCGCTTTGTAATACTTCGTCGAACTTTTTTAATGTTTCCTTACTTTGCCCGCCAAACAAGTTTATTGGGACAAAAATTGGGTCAAAGTTAGTAAGGTTAAGCAAAACGTCGTTTACCATAAACCTTACATCTCCAAAATTTTTGTACACATTATCAATAAGGCACATACTGTCTATTGCTCCCTGTGGGTGATTCGAGACAAATAAATATTTTTTGTTTTTTACAACTTTTTCTAAACCAAAAACTTCTTGTGTAATGTTAAAATATTTTATTATTGCTCGGGTAAAATCAATTCCGTAAAAGTTTTTATTGTCTTCTAAAAACTGGTTGATTTGTTGTTGGTGCAGAATTTTTTTAAGGTAGTTTATTACAAAGCGTGGTAGTGCTTTTGCAAGACGTGGGTTTTTCGATTTGATAATTTTTTCTATATCAATTTTTATAGCTTGTTTTTCTGAATTGCCTTGCTGCATTTTTTTGTTTTAACTTTTTTTCAAAGTTATTTATTCGTTGTGAAAAACATTTTTTAAAAAACTTTTTTTTTGAAAAATATTCAATTTTTATAACAATCATATATACAGTGTGTTATAAAATGGTTAAAAAAAGTTATCAACAAAGTGGTAAAAAGTGGTGGAAAATGTATTAAAGTGGTAAATATTTATTATTTTTGGAGCATAAATTTTGAAAAAGAACATGACCACATTTATTGGCGATTATCCGTGTAAGGCAGATGCAAAGGGCAGAATAATGCTCCCTTCGGCTTTAAAAAAGCAAATGGATGGTGCAGTTAAAGACAGGTTTGTTGTTAAGAAAGATATTTTTGAAAAATGTTTAGTGTTATATCCATTTGAAGAGTGGGAAAGGCAAATAAAAATTTTAAGAGGTAAAATTAACCCCTACAATCGCGAGCATAATAAATTTTTAAAAGAATTTTATAAAGGCACTGCAGAAATCATTTTAGATGCAACAAACAGAATGCTTATTCCAAAAAGGTTGCTCGAGTGGGCAGGTATATTAACCGGCGATGTTGTGCTTGCAGGGCAAGATGGTCGTATTTTAATAATTGATAAGAAGAATTACGAATCGCAAGGAATGAAAGAAGATGATTTTGCAACATTAGCTGAAAAGCTTTTTGGTGGCACGATTAACGATATAACTAATGATTGAATATCATAAACCGGTTCTTTTACATGAGAGTATTGAAGGGTTAAATATAAGTTCAGATGGTGTATATGTCGATTTGACTTATGGAAGCGGGGGGCATTCAAAAGAGATATTAAAAAAAATAAAGGGAGGAAAACTTATAGCTTTTGACCAAGACAGTGACGCAATTAAAAATGCTGTTAAAAGTAAAAAGCTTGAGTTTGTGCATGGAAATTTCAGGTTCTTTAAAAATTATTTGGAATACTTGGGGTATCAAAAAGTTAACGGAGTATTAGCAGATTTGGGAGTCTCGTCACATCATTTTGATGATTTGTCTCGTGGCTTTTCGTTCAGAAACGATGCATTGTTGGATATGCGAATGAACAAATTATCGAAACTTACTGCTTACGAAATAGTAAATACCTACTCAGATGCGGAACTTTCAAATATTTTTTATTGTTATGGTGAACTTAACAATTCGAGAAAAATTGCTGATTTGATAATTAAAAGCCGTAACAATAAAGAAATTAAAACAACATTACAACTTGCCGAACTGTTAAAAATTGTTACTCCAAAAGGCTTAGAAAATAAATTTTTGGCTAAAGTGTTTCAGGCATTAAGAATAGAGGTTAACAGCGAACTTGATGCTTTAAAAGAAATGTTAGAACAATGTGCAGAAACAATTTCTGCGAATGGAAGATTAGTTGTTATAACATATCATTCGTTAGAAGACAGATTAGTGAAAAAATTTATTAAAGCCGGAAATTTTGAAGGGAATATTAATAAAGACCTATATGGTAACGCGATTAATGTTCCGTTTAGAGCAATTAATAATAAAGTCGTTGTACCAGAAAACAGCGAAATTATTGAAAATTCGAGAGCAAGAAGTGCAAAATTAAGAATAGCAGAAAGAAATGAGTAAAGAAACTATAAATAAAGAAGAAGAGGTAATAAAAGCTACTCCTAATAATACAAATAAGGATAGCGAAAAGGGAGTTTCTGCTTTTTTTAAGTCATTAATTAATGGGACTTTGTTATCAAAAGAAATTATTTTAAAGCAATTTCCATTTGTTTTATTTCTAACGTTTATAGCTATTTTATTAATTGGAAATCGATACGGTGCCGAAAAAGTAATTCGTAAAACACAATCAATCGAAAACGAGTTAAAAGAATTAAAAGCTGAGCAGATATCAGTAACGTCTGAACTAATGCAACTTAGTCAGCAAAGCGAAGTAATTAACCTTATTAATCAAAAAAAATTAGGATTAATCGAATCAATTGACCCACCTCAAAAAATTATAATAAAAACAAACAAGTAATGGCTGGTAACCTAAAAAAAGACATATTATGGAGAATGGCCCTTGTTTACTTGTTAATGGGTGGCTTTGCAATTGTACTTGTTGGGCGTATTTTGTATATACAACTTATTGAAGGTAAAAAATTAAAAGCAGAGGCAAGCGAATTTACACAAAAAAATGTGGTTATAGAACCGTTACGCGGGGAAATATTTTCGGAAGATGGTAAAGTTTTAGTAAGCTCTGTTCCAATTTATGAAATTAGATTTGATTTGCAGGCAGAGGGCTTAGTTAAAGATACTTTTTATAAATATATTGACTCTCTTTCGATTTGTTTAAGCGGATTGTTTAGCGATAAAGAAAAAACAGAATATAAGTCGGAGCTAAAAAGAGCTTATAAACTAGGCGACAGGTACCATCTGATTAGAAGAAATGTTACTTACCAGCAACTTAAAAAAATGAAGAAATTTCCATTGTTTCGAATGGGAAAAAATACCGGTGGCTTCATAACAATTCAAAATAACAAAAGAGCAAAACCTTTTGGGACTCTTGCCAGTCGTACAATTGGGTATGTTGTAAATGGAGTTGCCAGTGTTGGCATAGAGGGCTCCTACGACCAGTATTTACGCGGTAAACAAGGGTTAGAATATATGCAAAAACTTTCAGGCAATATTTGGATGCCGGTAAACAATGGCAACGAAATTGAACCGCAAGATGGCTACGATATATGCACTACTATAGATGTTAATTTACAAGATGTCGCTCAAAATGCTTTATTAAAGCAACTTTCGGCTAACGAAGCAGACCACGGTTGTGTAATTTTAATGGAAGTAAATACCGGTAAGGTAAAGGCAATTGCTAACTACCAGCGAAAACCGGACAAATCGGGATATGTAGAAAACTTTAATTATGCTCTCGGTGAAAGTATCGAACCCGGTTCAACATTTAAGCTTGTGTCGATGCTTATTGCCCTCGACGAAGGTGTAGTTGATATTGATGATACTATAAACACCGGAAGTGGTTCAGTAAAGTATGCCGACCGAATAATGAAAGATTCTCATCAAAATGGTTTAGGAAAAATTACTGTAAAAAAAGTTTTTGCATTGTCGTCAAATGTGGGAACTTCAAAAATTATTACACAAAACTTTTCAAAAGACCCATACCGCTTTGTTAATCGAATTTATAAGTTAAAATTAAACGAAAAACTTGGCTTGGATATTAAAGGCGAAGGAATTCCTTATATAAAATATCCTTCCGATACAACATGGTATGGCACTACACTTCCTTGGATGTCGATTGGATATGAATTAAAAATTACACCTCTTCAAATATTAACATTGTACAATGCTGTTGCTAATAATGGTCAAATGCTAAAACCAAAATTTGTTAAAGAATTAAGGTATCATGGCGAAGTTGTAAAAGCATTTAAACCAGAAATAATTTTACCATCAATTTGCTCTAACGAAACTTTAAAGAAACTACGTGAAATGCTCGAATGTGTTGTCGAGAGCGGCACTGCAACAAATTTAAAAGGTAGTTGTTATAAAATAGCCGGAAAAACAGGTACAGCACAAATTGCAGATGCAAGCAGAGGATATAAAAATAAAATTTATCAGGCATCGTTTGTCGGCTATTTCCCTGCCGATAAACCAAAATATAGTTGTATGGTTGTTGTAAGTTCGCCTACTAAAGCTTTGTATTATGGTAATGTTGTTGCCGGTCCTGTTTTTAAAGAAATTGCCGATAAAGTTTATGCAACAAGTTTAGATATTCACAACCCTATAAATACAAAAAGTGTTATTGCAAATAATTTACCAGTTGCTAAAATAGGTTACAAAAACGATTTAACAAATATTTATAACACACTGGGTTATAAAATAAAAGACAATTCAAACTCAGGAAAATGGGCAATAGCAAATAATGTAGATAATTCTGTTGAAGTTAAAAAAATAAATATTAATGCATCAATTGTTCCAAACGTGGTTGGAATGGGTTTACGCGATGCGACTTATTTGTTAGGTAATTGTGGGCTAAATGTAAAACCTGTTGGAAAAGGGAAAGTAGTTTCACAATCAATTCAAGGTGGAAGTAAAATTATAAGTGGTCAAACAATTTATTTGGTTTTAAGTTGAGAATTTTATCCGAAATATTACAAAATGTAAAAGTTATCGAGGTAGTTGGTAACATTAATATAAATGTGTACAAACTTTATATCGACTCCAGAAAAACTACTTTAAACTCAGTATTTATAGCTATCAGAGGGTTGCAATCTGATGGTCATAACTTTATAAACGATGCAGTTAAAAATGGCTCTGTGGCTGTTATTTGTGAAGAATTGCCTAAACAAATTAATTCTAATGTTACTTATGTGAAAATTGAAAACACTACAGTATCGTTGGGACTTATTGCCGACGCGTATTATAACTTTCCTTCAAAAAAAATAAAAGTTATTGGTGTAACCGGAACTAACGGTAAAACCACTATTGCAACATTGTTGTATAAGCTTTTTAGACGGCTTGGGTATAGAGTTGGACTATTATCAACTGTTGTAAATTATGTCGATTCAAAATCGTTTGATAGCACACATACAACCCCCGATGCAATTAGCATAAACAAATTGATAAATAAAATGGTTGAGGCAGGTTGTGAATATTGTTTTATGGAAATAAGTTCGCATTCAATTGTTCAACATAGAATAAATGGTATAACATTTTGTGGCGGAATTTTTACAAATTTAACTCACGACCATTTAGATTACCATAAAACATTTGACGAATATTTAAAAGCAAAAAAACTGTTCTTCGATAACCTTCCGGACAACTCGTTTGCAATTTCGAATAACGATGATAAGAATGGCAAAATAATGCTTCAAAATACAAAAGCAAAAAAAGTTTTTTATTCGCAACACACATTGTCAGATTTTAACGCAACTATTATCGAAAGTCACTTAAATGGTATGTTGCTTAAAATTAATGGTATTGAAATGTGGACTCGCCTTATTGGAAAGTTTAACGCAAGCAATATATTAGCAATTTACTCAACAGCAATTTTATTAGGTGAGGACTCGCAAAAAGCTATGCTCGAGTTAAGCGACTTGACAGCGGTTGATGGTAGGTTTGAATATTTCACTTCAAAAAATAATTTCACGGCAATAGTCGATTATGCTCATACTCCAGACGCATTGTATAATGTTCTAACAACAATTAAACAATTATTAAAACATAATTCAAAAATTATTACGGTAGTTGGTGCAGGTGGTAACCGCGATAAAACAAAACGTCCCGAAATGGCAAAAATATGTGTCGATTTAAGCGATAAAGTAATTCTTACATCAGATAATCCGCGAAACGAAAAGCCCGAAGATATTATAAATGATATGAAAACAGGCATTGAAAAACAATTATTGCAAAATGTTATTACAATTATAGATAGACGTGAAGCAATTAGAACAGCTTGTCAATTGGCAAATAAAAACGATATGATACTAATTGCCGGTAAAGGTCACGAGAACTATCAGGAGGTTAATGGAGTAAAATCGCATTTTGACGACAGAGAAATTATTAATGAAATATTTAACGAATTAATGTAGTATGTTATACTATTTGTTTACATATTTAAATAAAATTGACTTCCCGGGTGCCGGAGTATTTCAATATATATCGTTTAGGGCAGCTATGGCTGTTATAACTTCGTTAATAATATCACTAATTATTGGAAAAAAAATAATTCGCTATTTACAAAAAAAACAAATTGGCGAAGTTGTTCGCGACTTAGGACTCGAAGGGCAGTTGCAAAAGCAAGGCACACCTACAATGGGCGGTATAATTATTCTTGCTTCAATTATTATTCCTACGCTTTTGTTTGCAAAACTTAATAATATTTATATTGTTATTCTTCTTATAACAACCGTGTGGCTTGGTTTAATGGGTTTTATCGACGATTATATAAAAGTTTTTAAACACAACAAACAAGGATTAAAAGGAAAATCAAAAATACTCGGACAAGTAAGTTTAGGTTTATTAGTTGGGTTAACCATTTATTTTAGCAACGATATTGTTATTCGCGAAAAAGTTAGTAAAAACGTTGTTGAACCACAAATCGAAATTGCTAAAACAAACAATGCCTTTGCAAGCCGCGAAATACATATGTCGGGTGATATTAAATCAACAAAAACTACTATTCCATTTTTAAAAAATAATGAATTTGATTACGAATATTTTCTTGCTTTTTTAGGAAAAACTGCTCGCAAACAATGGGTATGGCTTGTGTTTGTTTTAGCTGTTATTTTTATTGTTACCGCAGTTTCTAATGGAGCTAATATGACCGATGGATTAGATGGGCTAGCAACAGGCGTTTCGGCTGTTATTGGAACTACATTGGGTATTCTGGCTTATGTTTCGGGTAATATAATTTTTGCCGATTACTTAAACATTATGTACATACCTTATTCCGGCGAAATGGTGGTTTTTGCCAGTGCGTTTATTGGAGCTACAGTTGGTTTTATGTGGTACAACTCTTATCCTGCACAGGTTTTTATGGGCGATACCGGAAGTCTTGCTATTGGTGGAATTATTGCAGTATTTGCTATTTTAATCAGAAAAGAAATCCTGCTTCCAATATTATGCGGAATATTTTTTATCGAAAATTTATCTGTAATAATGCAGGTTAGCTATTTTAAATATACAAAAAGAAAGTTTGGCGAAGGTAAACGTTTATTTAAAATGTCGCCTTTACACCACCACTACCAGAAAAAAGGATACGTTGAACCAAAAATTGTTACTCGCTTTTGGATTATAGCTATAATGTTAGCTGTTATAACAATAATTACACTTAAATTAAGATAATGAATAATTTAATTGTCATATTAGGTGCAGGTGAAAGTGGGATTGGCTCGGCAGTATTAGCTAAACAAAAGGGCTTTGATGTATTTATAAGCGATAAAGGACAGATAAAGCAAAAGTATTTATCGAAAATTGAAGAAAATAAAATTGCATTTGAGCAAGAAAAACATTCTGCACATAAAATATTAAATGCGCATGAAGTAATTGTTAGTCCCGGTATTCCATTAAATTCTGAAATCATTAAATCTTTAAAAAATAACAATATACCGGTAATTTCAGAAATCGAATTTGCTTCTCGTTATACAAATGCAAAAAAAATTTGTATTACAGGTAGCAATGGCAAAACCACGACCACAATGTTAATTTATCATATTTTAAGTAAATCGGGATTAAATGTAGGTTTGGCAGGAAATGTTGGAAAAAGCTTTGCTATGGCGGTTGCTGAAAATAATTACGATTATTTTGTCATTGAACTTAGTAGTTTTCAGCTCGATAGTATGTTCGATTTTAAAGCCGATATTGGTATTTTGTTAAACATTACTCCTGACCACCTCGACAGATATGACCATCAGTTTCAGAATTACATTAATAGCAAACTAAAAATTGTAAATAACCAATCCGAAACAGAATCGCTTGTATATTGTTACGATGACGAAATCATTAAATCAGAAATTCAAAAACGAAATATTAAATCGAAGTTATATCCTTTTTCAATAAAAGAAAAAATTGAAAATGGAGGATATGTAAATGATAACGAATTAATTACAAATATAAACAATAATAAATTAAGTATGTCGATACAAGAATTAGCTTTACAAGGCAAGCATAACCAGTATAACTCGCTGGCTGCTGCAATTTCTGCCCAATTATTAGGCATCAGAAAAGATAATATCAGAGAATGTTTAAAAGATTTTCATACCGTTGAACATCGCCTCGAAAGGGTATTAAAAATTAAAGGAGTTGAATTTATAAACGATTCAAAAGCTACCAATATTAATTCAACCTGGTATGCTCTCGAAAGCATGAAACGTCCTGTAATTTGGATTGTTGGCGGAACTGATAAGGGTAACGATTACAGTCAACTTACAGATTTGGTTAAACAAAAAGTAAAAGCCATTGTATGTCTTGGTGTCGATAATTCTAAGATTTTAAAGGCATTTAAGGGAATCGACATTATTAAAGTTGAAACAAAATCGATGATAGATGCCGTTAAATCGTCGTTTCATAATGCAAAAGATGGCGATGTTGTTTTGCTTTCGCCTGCTTGTGCAAGTTTCGATTTATTCGAAAATTACGAAGATAGAGGTAAACAATTTAAAAAAGCTGTAAGAGATTTATAAATGAGTTCTAAAGCTATTAAAATATTTAAAGGTGATGCAGTAATTTGGGCTGTTGTAGCTTTATTGTCTATTTTTTCAATATTAGCTGTTTATAGCTCTACCGGAACCCTTGCTTTTAAATATCAATCTGGCAACACGCTTTATTACATTTTACGTCATGGTGCATTATTGCTTGTGGGAATTGTTATAATATATATCACACATCGAATACCTTTCAGTTTATATTCTAAAATTTCAAAATTATTATTGTTTATTACAATTCCATTATTAGCATTGACATTAATAAAAGGAACAAATTTAAACGAAGCATCGCGATGGTTAACAATTCCGGGTTTGGGTTTATCGTTTCAAACATCAGATCTAGCTAAATTTTCATTGATATTATTTATTGCCCGTTTTTTGGCCGAAAATCAAGGTAATATTAAAGATTTTAAAACCGGTTTTAGGTCAATAATGATATGGATATTGTTAGTTTGTGGATTAATATTTCCGGCTAACTTTTCAACAGCAGCAATGTTATTTATTACATCAATGATACTGCTGTTTTTAGGAAGAGTAAAATTTGTTTATTTGTTATATGTTATTGGTATCGGTGTTGTTGCTGTCGGACTTTTTGTTTTAATTGCAATAAACCTACCTGAAAGCAAACAAGGAAGGGTAGGTACTTGGGTTAGCAGAATTGAAAATTATTTTAATGGCAAAAGCGAAGAAAATTTTCAGGTTCAGCAAGCTAAAATAGCTATTGCAAGTGGAGGAATTATTGGTAAAGGTCCAGGAAACAGCGTTCAGCGTAACTTTTTACCACATCCATATTCCGATTTTATTTATGCAATTATTATAGAAGAGTATGGAGTTACAGGAGCCATTATTATTATTATTTTATATTTAGTATTACTTTACAGGGCAGGAATAATTGTACGAAAATCGAATAGTGCATTTGCTGCGTTTTTATCAATGGGACTTGTAATTAGTCTTATTTTTCAGGCATTTATAAATATGGCTGTTGCAGTAAATATTTTCCCTGTAACTGGTCAAACTTTACCTCTTGTAAGCATGGGCGGAACCTCTATAATATTTACCGGTGCTGCCTTTGGAATAGTAATAAGTGTTAGTCAAAGTGTAACTAAAAAATCAGAAAATGAGCAACCAAAAACAGAATCTTAAAATTATTATTAGCGGTGGCGGTACAGGAGGGCATATTTTCCCTGCTATTTCTATAGCTAATGAACTAAAGCATCGTTTACCTGATTGTGAAATATTATTTGTTGGTGCAGAGGGTAAAATGGAAATGGAAAAGGTGCCGGCTGCGGGTTATAAAATAATTGGTTTACCAGTTAGGGGGTTTCAAAGAAAACTTACTTTCCAAAACATTTCTTTTTTTTATAAGCTATTTGTTAGTATGATTAGAGCTAAAAAAATACTAAACTCATTTAAGCCAAATATTGTTGTCGGAGTTGGTGGTTTTGCATCGGGTCCAATTCTTAAGGCAGCTACTAAGATGAAAATACCTACTCTAATTCAAGAACAAAATTCTTATGCCGGAGTAACAAATAAGTTACTTGCAAGTAAGGTGAACAAAATTTGTGTGGCTTACGAAAATATGGAACGTTTTTTTCCGAAAGAGAAAATTGTCTTTACAGGCAACCCTGTTAGGCAAAACCTACACGACCTGAGCAGCAAAAAACGCGAGGAAGCAGTTTTTCATTTTGGAATACAGGCAAATCAAAAAACCATTCTTGTTATTGGTGGAAGTCTTGGTGCCCGTACTATAAATTATAGCATATCTAAGGGTTTGTCGAAAATTGTCGAAAATAAATTTCAGCTTATTTGGCAAACAGGCAAAGAATATTTTGAAGAGGCAAAAAATGTTGCTGCAAATTTTAAAACCGACAGCGTGAAAGTTGTTGATTTTATTTCCAGAATGGACTTAGCGTATGCCATTTCAGATATTGTTATTTCTAGAGCCGGTGCTAGCACAATTTCTGAACTTTGTATGGTAAAAAAACCTTCCATTTTAGTGCCTTCACCGAATGTTGCCGAAGACCACCAGACAAAAAACGCAATGGCTTTGTTTAATAACGATGCTGCAATGATGATTGCCGATAGTGAAGCCGAAGAAAAACTAGTTAACGAAGCAATCAGATTACTAAATGATGAGTTTTTGATAAATGTATATCGCGAAAATTGTGCTAAAATGGCAGTGTCTAATTCATCAGAAAAAATTGTAAATGAAATATTATCAATAGTATAATGGAATTTAACAATATACATAATGTTTATTTATTAGGCATAGGTGGTATTGGCATGAGTGCACTTGCAAAATATTTTAAAATTAAAGGGTGCAATGTTGCCGGATACGACCGAACACCTTCATCTATTACCGACGAATTAATAAACATTGGAATAAAAATCCATTTTACTGAAGATATTTTATTAATTCCAGATGTGTTTAAACAAAAACAAAGTACACTGATTATTTATACTCCTGCTGTTCCGAGTAATAATATCGAGTACGAATGGTTTTTAAAAAATGATTACAATATTAAAAAAAGAGCAGTTGTTTTAGGTGAAATAACAAATAACAAATATGTGCTAGCCGTTTCGGGAACTCATGGTAAAACCACTATTTCAACATGTTTAGCACACATTTTTAATTTTGCTCAAAATGGCTGTAATGCTTTTTTAGGTGGAATCTCCAAAAATTTTAATTCAAATTTTTTGTTTAGCGAAACAAGCAAAATTAATATTGTTGAAGCCGACGAATACGACCGTTCGTTTTTGAAGTTAAAGCCAAATTCTGCAATTATTACTGCCATTGATGCCGACCACTTAGATATTTATAACAACCATCAGAATGTTATTAACGCTTATAAAGATTTTGCTTTAAACATTAAGACTGGAGGTATGTTGTTAGTGAAAAAAGAAAGTGGCTTTCCAACAAATATTGTTAAAAATACATATACCTATTCGTTAAAGCAGCAAGCCGATTGTTATATTTCAAATTTAAAACTAAATAATGGGAAATTTATTTTTAATGTTATAACACCATGGGGAACCATTAATGATATTACTCCAGAAGTAACGGGAATGTATAATGTCGAAAACTTGTTGGCTGCTATATCACTAAGTTTGTGCGAAGGGTTGCCTGCAGATGTTATTAAAAATGCTGTTTCTGTATTTTCCGGCGTAAAAAGACGATTTGATTTACAGGTTGCTTCAAATTATGTTACGTATATTGACGATTATGCGCATCATCCCGAAGAAATAAAAGCATTTATTAATTCTGTTAAAGGCGTTTTTACAGACAAAAAGTTAACAGGCGTTTTTCAACCGCATTTATATACACGGACTCGAGATTTTGCAGATAAATTTGCCGAATCACTATCGCTACTTGATGAACTAATTTTGCTCGATATTTATCCTGCACGAGAGCTTCCAATTAAAGATGTATCAAGTAAAATTATAAGCGATAAAGTAAAATTAAAAAATGTAACATTGTGCAATAAAAGCGAATTGCTAACTATTGTTAAATCAAAGAAACCCGAACTTTTGCTTACTATGGGTGCAGGCGATATTGATACACTTGTGGAACCATTAAAAAACCTTCTTTTAACAAATTATGAATAAGATATTTAAAAAAATATTATCAATTTTTGTTTGGGTACTTTTTATTTCTGCATTTGTATTTTGTCTTGGTTTTTCATCAATTCAAAGAAATAAAATAATTTGTAATAACATTAGCGTAACTATTGTTGACTCTACCGAAAATATGTTTGTTGACCCTGATTTTATTAAGGAATTCTTAAATCAAAAAAAATATAATATTCTTAATAATAGTATTGAAAAGTTGCCATTAAATAAAATCGAATCCGACTTAAACGATATCGCCTATGTAAAACATAGCGAAGTATATACTACAATTGATGGCACGTTGCACGTTGTTATTGAGCAACGTAATCCGGTTATCAGGGTAATTAACAGTAACGGTTCGAGCTATTATATCGACAACGAGGCAAGGTTATTTCCATTATCCGACAAATACACTGCAAGGGTAATTGTTGCAAGTGGGTTTATAAACGAACCCTACAATTTACGATTTAAAAATGATATAACAAAGCTCCAGGCAATTGACGAATTCGGTAAAAAATATATTGATGACGATTTATACATTGTAGCAAAAAAGATAGTATCTGACGAATTTTTTAATTCTTATTTCGAGCAGATTTACGTTAATAGTAACAACGAATTTGAGTTAATACCAAAAGTTGGCGATTTTACAGTTTTACTCGGCGACATACAAAATATTGACGAAAAATTCGAAAATTTTAAAAACTTTATAAAACTTGCAATGCCTCGTCAGGGTTGGAATATATACAAAACTATAAATATAAAATTTAATAATCAGATTGTTTGTACAAAAATTAATCAAAATGAATAATATGGAGAACATTATTTCTGCAATCGACATCGGAACTACTAAAATAGTAGCAGTAATCGGCAAAAAAGAAGCCGATGGAAAGTATAAAATATTAGGAATTGGCAATGCAAAATCTTCGGGCGTTAAACGTGGAAACGTTTACAACATAGAAGAAACAGTTGAAGGTATTAATAATGCCGTTAAAATGGCCGAGCTACAAGCAAATATCAAAATTAATGATGTTTTTGTAGGTATAGCAGGGCAAAACATAAAGTGTATTATAAATAGCGGATATATCAATCGCCCAAATTGTGAGTTGGAAATTACTCAAGCCGAAATCGATAAACTCGAAGAAGAACAATACCATATTGCCTTAGAGCCAGGCGAAGAAATAATTCATGTTATTCCTCAAAGTTTTACTGTAGATAATGAGTTTTTTCATTCACCAATCGGCACTTCCGGAAATCGTTTGGAAGGTAAATTTCACGTAATTATCGGTAAATCGCTAAACATACGTAATTTAAAACGCTGTGTCGAAAAAGCAGGTTTAAACCTAATTAAATTATTTTTAGAACCGATTGCATCTTCTAAAGCCACAGTTACGGGCGACGAAAAAGAAGCCGGAGTTGCTATGATTGATATTGGTGGCGGAACATCTGATTTAGCTATTTATTACGAAAATTCGCTTTGCTTTACTGCCGTTGTTCCTTTTGGTGGTAATGTTCTTACAGCCGACATTAAACAAGCTTATGGATTGCTCGAAAATAGCGCAGAAGAAATAAAGTTAAGTGCCGGTTCAACTCTTCCCGAATCTATATCGAAAGACGAAATTATTACCGTTCCCGGTATTAGTGGCAGAGCTGCAAAAGAAATAAGCCGCAAACAACTTGCAAATATTATTGAAGCAAGAATGAGCGAAATAGTTAGTATAATTCAATATCAGATTAACAATTCGGGATATGCCGACAAACTTGGTGCAGGTATTGTATTAACCGGCGGTGGCTCTTTGTTACAATGTATTACACAATTTTGCTCTTTTAAAACCGGATACGAAGGCAGAATAGGGCAACCTATCATTTATCTTAACAACGAAATTGTAAAAAATATTAACTCACCCGTTTTCGCAACTGCTATCGGATTAATAATTTTAGGTGATGAATATTATATAAAGAATAATATTATAACAAATAACATTATTATAAAAGAAAATCCTGAATTTGAAGAAAAAACTGTTAAAGCAAAGTCAAAACCCGACGATTTCGGCTTTGCCGAAGAGTTTGCCGAAAGCAAAAAGAAAAAGAAAGAACCAAAGCCCGAAAAGCAACCTAAAGACCCTAAAAAATCGCCATTCAACAAAATAATAAATGGTTTAACTAATTTATTTGACGAAAAAGATACAAATATGAACTAATAATTAAAATCAAAATTATATGAACGAAGATGAACTTTTTAAATTTGGATTTCCTACATTAAAACCTTCTATAATAAAGGTATTAGGAGTCGGTGGTGGTGGTGGAAACGCCGTTAATCACATGTATAAACAAGGTATAACCGATGTTGACTTTGTAGTGTGTAACACCGATATGCAGGCACTCGAAAAAAGTCCTGTTAGTATTAAAATACAGCTCGGACAAACTCTTACCGAAGGTTTGGGAGCAGGTAGCTATCCTGAAACCGGCAAACAAGCTGCTATTGAAAGTCTTACCGAAATTACCTCGTTACTTTCAGAAAATACCAAAATGGTATTTATAACAGCCGGAATGGGTGGTGGTACCGGTACAGGCGCAGCCCCAATTATTGCAAAAGCAGCAAAAGAACTCGGAATCTTAACTGTTGCAATTGTAACTATTCCATTTCGGTTCGAAGGTCCACGACGATTTAATCAGGCAATAGAAGGAATTCGCGAACTAAAAGAAAATGTTGATTCATTGTTAGTAATTAATAACGAGAAGTTACGCGAAATATATGGGAATTTACCTGGTTCAGAGGGTTTTGCAAAAGCTGATGACGTTTTAACAATTGCTGCTAAAGGTATTGCCGAAATTATTACAGTTCATGGTCATATTAATGTCGATTTTGCTGATGTGAAAACTGTTATGAAAAATAGTGGAGTAGCTGTTATGGGTATAGGCGAAGCCGAAGGCGAAAACAGAGCCATTGAAGCTATAAAAAAAGCTCTTTCTTCCCCATTGCTTAATAATAACGAGATAAATGGTGCTAAAAATGTTTTGTTAAATATTTCTTCAGGCGTTTCAGAGGCAACTATGGATGAAATTGGGCAAATTAGCGATTATGTGCAAGATGTTACCGGCTCTAAAGCCGATATGATATTCGGAAGCTGTACCAATCCTGAATTAGGTAATAAAATAAGCGTTACAATTATTGCAACCGGTTTTAGTTCATCATCTATTCCCGAATTAAGTATTCCTGCAAAAAAGACAGAGAAAAACATTATTGTTAAAACCAGTTTGAATGATATTTCTAAAAAAGTTGAACCACAATCCGATAACATTAAACAAAGAACATTTGAGTTTAATATTAATTCAAATGAAGAAATTAACGAGATAGAAAATAAAATTGAAGAAAAACCTGAAACCTCGCTGACTTCCGAAAATAAGAAAGAAATATTAACCGACTTAAATAATAACGACAGAGTCGAAAAGCTTCTAAACGAGCCGGCTTATAAACGTCAAAATAAAACGATTGAAGATAAAACATACTCTACATCGTCCGAAAAATCTGATTACTCGATAAGCAAAACAGATAAAGGTACTCAGCTGAACGAAAAGAATTCGTTTTTAAGTAATAATATTGATTAAATTAAATAAATATGGCACTTTTTGAAACAATAAACACCGAAATTAAAAATGCAATGTTAGCACACGAAAGTGCTAAACTCGAGGCTTTGCGAAGCATAAAAGCCGCATTTTTACTAGCTAAAACCGATGGCACCAATGCCGAACTTACCAGCGAACGTGAGCTCGCAATACTTCAGAAACTGTATAAACAACGTAAAGAGTCGGCAAAAATATATTCCGATAACAACAGGCAAGAATTAGCCGACAAAGAATTGTTTGAAGCTTCTGTAATTGAACAATTTTTGCCAAAACCACCCGATAATACCGAAATAACACGTGTTATAAATGAAATAATAACTAATGTGGGAGCAAAAGGAATGGCCGATATGGGAAAGGTTATGGGAGCCACAACAAAGCATTTTGCCGGTGCTGTTGATGGAAAGGTATTGTCCGAAATGGTAAAATCTATTTTATCAAAATTGTAATCATAAAAATTTTCGTTCTGTTGATTTTGGTTAGCCCTTGTTTAATTAATTTTAACAGGGGCTTTTTTATAAATTACAAAAACTATGTAATTTTAAAAAACATAAATTTGATTTTCATATTTATATAATTTTGGCTTAAACAATATGTATATTGCAATTTGTTACAACAAATAATTACAGTCGTCTTTGCGAGTTCCACAGGGGCGAAGAAATCTGCCTATGTACCGCAATAATTAAGAGAGAATTTGTGGAGTGTGAAGATTGCTTCAAATTGCTACGCAATTTTCGCAATGACGCAAGGGGTCTTTTGTATGCAATAACCTTTCGTTTACAACGTAATAAAAAACATTACAAAAACATATATGTTATTACATTATACAATTTTTGGGTGTGCGTGGGCACGACAAAACAGCGAGCCGGTACAGGGTGAATTTCAAGTGTGTTATGTATATTGTTACAATAACTAATTAATATCGTCTTTGCGAGACCCGTAGGGGCGAAGCAATCTGCTTTTGCACCGTAATAATGGTTGTGGGAGTAGAGTGTATTGTGTAGATTGCTTCACATAGCTACGCTATGTTCGCAATGACGTGTGGTGTTTTGATTTTTTTTTTAATTTTTCATTAAGGAAGTAAGTTAATTTAATAAATATTTTTTCTGTTCTTTGTCTGGCAACAAAGAACCAAAATGCCTGAACGGCATAAACTACAGCCCGCTCTGCTAAATGGTAAGATATGTGGCAAGGTAGTTTGAAATGAAAAATAATATTTTTAACTATTTTAATATTTTGATTTTTTCATTTCAAAAAACGACAAGTCGCCCTTGCTCACATCTCTAAACCATTTACCATTCACGCCAACGCCGGCTTGTATGCCGTTCGTTCCTCGCCCACATCGAAAAACATTACAAAAACATATATGTTATAACATAGAACAGTATTTTAGTTGTGCGTGGGCACGACAAAACAGCGAGCCGGTACAGGGTGAATTTCAAAAGATTTTAGCAATTCAACAAGGACGCTTGCGCTTAAAAAAGAAAAATTTGTAGTCTTCTCTTAAAAAGCAAATTTAAGCTTGTAATTCAGCAAATTGCTTAAATAACTTGTATAAAATATATGCAAGAAATTTATAAAAGCAATAAAAATCTTGCATTTATTTATTGTAGTAATGTTGAGTTTTTTTTATATTTATAATCGAAGCGGTGCGGTGGGCTGTCCACGAAGTAGTGTGAACTACAATTTTTGGGTAAATTATGCACGGTGTTAAAATAAAGCCATTTTATTTATCAATCTTCTTAATTTGTAAGAGTTAAAAAATTGGAGTTGGACTTCGTGGAGGGTTATTTGTTTCTTTTTTGGTGGTGAAAAAAGAAAAAAAAACAAAATTAAAATTCACTATGCTCTAAATTTTAGAAAGGGTTTTTTAAAGTTCAACTAAGTAAATGCAATTTGAAAAGGTTTTTCTTTTTTTATTGCTTGTTAGAATTGCTTAGCTTTTGAAAGAGCGGGCAGGAGCATTGTTTTGTCTTGATTTTTTCTAACTTTTTTATCAAGAAAAAAGTTAAGAAAATATTTTCAATTGCAATATGTTTGTTATAGAGGTAGGTGTTTGGCGTAAAATCTGAAACA
>Ga0172375_10004768_pt1 | contig 19875 bp, 18 predicted proteins | sample LakKiv1m_FD_114537 | JGI IMG/M metagenome (GOLD analysis project Ga0172375, IMG submission 114537) | Freshwater microbial communities from Kabuno Bay, South-Kivu, Congo - kab_092012_11.1m | ecosystem: Environmental > Aquatic > Freshwater > Lake | place: Democratic Republic of the Congo...
CAGCGAACTGACCCCCGATGGCATCAGCGGCCTGCAGTTAAAGGCGAACTATTCGAAAGGCGAGGCCAAGATCACTCTGAAGGCCAAAGGAGAGAACCTCGAGCTGCCGGCGCTTCCGGTCGCGCTGCCGCTGACGGCGATGCTGCGGCGCAGCGACGATGTCACGAAGTGCTGGAGTGCGACTTACTGCGACGTGTGTTTCAAAACCAACGGCGACGGGAAGTTCGAGTCGCACTGATCCGGAGGCCGTAGCTTGCGTTGGTCCTCTGCGACTACAACGCCGATGGTTCGCTCGAGGCGATTTTCGGTACTTCCGGCATGATAACCGAGGATGCCCAGGCGGAACCTGTCTGGGGCGGATGGGGTGTTGCAGTCCGTCGGCAAAGTAGCGGTTTCGAAGTGGCTCGCCGCGGCGGGACCGCGGGAACCAGGAGATAGGAGCGACAAATTCACCGGCGGTAGCGTTCCCTCCAAGGGTGGCTTCGCCAAGCTCGAAACGAAGTTCCCGGTCGGAAGTGCGACGGCCTGTCTTACCTTCGGTGATCAACCGATCCTTGCGACGAGCATCGCAGATTACGCGGCCGGGATCCCCGTCACGACGGGTAGTGCCTCGGGTGAGTGCGACGCCGCGAAGATCAAGTGCGTGGGTAAGTACGTCGACGCGATCCTCGGGTGTCATGGGAAGACAGCAGGAATAACGGGGGGGCTCGACCCAGCGTGCATCACGAAAGCCAGCGCGAAACTGGCGAATGGCACGGACGGCTGTCTCGACAAAGCAGCAATGAAGTCCGCTTGCACGAATCCCGGCAGTCAAGCCGCCGACCTCATGCTCGCGGCCGACGCGTTTGTCGAGGAGTCTCTCTGCGCGCTCGATCCTCTACGCCTCGGGTGCCCGTGAGCGTCTCGAGGCAAGGGGGCAAGACAGGCCTCGATACGAACGAACTATGCCGGTGTCGGCCAGCGTGAACACGTTGATCGGTTCATCCTGGGGACGATGCGAGGGATGGGGATGCACCTGCAACCACGCGCGTCTGGCCGGGGGCGCTGGAGTGAAAGACGGGAGCGGGGGGCCCCGGCCGGCTTGCCTCAGGCCTGGCCGGCGAACATAAAGCCTACGCGAACTACCACCGAGGTGGCATGCTCGCACGAGCCGTTGCCCGTCGTCTCGGCCTCCGGCCTCGTTTAGCGTCCGCCGCGGGAACCGCCGCTCCCGCCACCACCGCGGGAACCGCCGCCACCACTCGGCGCACCACGCGAGCCGCCGCCGAACGATCCTCCGCGCGATGGACCTGCACCGCCGTACCCCGGCGAACCGCCGCGCGAGTATCCGCCGCCACCGTAACCCGTGGCACCGCGAGGGGCGACCGGTCGATCGCGGCTCGGGCTTCCTCCCGGGCGGCGAAACGCGCCGCCGTTGTCGGGACGCGAAGCGGACGGCGGCCGCGAAGGCCATGGGGGACGCGGAGACGAAACGGATCCGCGCGGCGTGCCGCGCCCCGCGTCGCCGGGGCCACGACCCACCGCACCTCCCCGCGCGTCGCTGCCCGGGCGAGTCGATGGACCGCGCCCGCCTGGTTGCATCGATGGTCCGCCGCCCGGACGAATCGCGCCATCACTGCCGCGCGGGTGAGCGGCCGGCGCGCCGCTGCCCGGACGAACGCCTGAGCGATCGCCGCCCGGACGAACCGCACCGTCACCGCCGCGCGGGCTAGCGCCGGAGCGATCTGTGTACCCGCGGGCCTGCTCGCGCGTGACGCGCGTCCGTCCGTCCCCCGCGCCGAACCTCTGCGCGGTCTGCGGATCGCGGTAATTGACGCCCCGCCGATGCTGCGGGTCGTGACGCCAGTGGTCGTCGCCGCGTCCGCGCCCATCGTTGTAATCGTGGTGGTCGCGCGAACGGTCGGTTCTCCTGTGGAAGTCGTCGTAGTGGTGATGGTTGACGTCGACGTGATTGTGACCGCCGTAGTAGTGGTGGCGGTAGCCGTAGCCGTACCGGTATCCGTATCCGTAGCCGTAGCCCCAATAGCAGTCGCCCCAGATCGCCGCGCCCACGGCGATGCCGATTCCAAAGCTGAGCAGGCCGTAACCAACCGGATCGTACAGCGACGGGTAGTACCACCCGGGGTAGTACCACGACGGACCGTAGACGACGGCGGGTGAGTAGGTGGGAACGTAGATCACGGTCGGGTCTGCCGGTTCCACGGCGATGACCTGAGTGTCCTGCGCTTTCTTGACGACCACCTTCTGCTGCTTGGTGGTCTTGAGGTTGCCGTTCTCGTAGGCCTTCGCGCGCATCGCCTGCACCGCGACCAGCAGGTCGTCTTGCTGAACCAGAAACGCGTCGCCGAGATCCTGAGTCCAGTCGAGGTTCTTGTCCATCCACCGCAGGACATCGGGAACGGCGCAGAGCCCTTTCACGCTCGGATCCCAGTCCTGATCCTTCAGGGCGCGTTCGAGGTTCTCGCCTTTGAGACCGGGATTCTTGTCGAGCCAGCGACTGGCCTGAACGAGTTCGAGCGGATACGTCGCAGCCATCATCATCTGCGACATCAGCGGATCCGGATAGAGCGCGATCGGTGCAACCATCTGCTCGAGTTGCGCGGCGGAAAAAGCCGCGGGCACTTCATCCGCAGCGTGAGTCGAGGGCGCAAGCACCAACCACGTCGTCGCGAACACGGCAGCGGTGAACCCGCGAGTTGCCATCATGATCTCATCCTCCTGCCCAAACGGGCCCGGCTCGAAACACCACTCGACGGATCAGCGCGCGACTGCACGACCACCCGGGGTCGCCAATACCCGGCGAATCCATTCCAGATGAGCGACGTCCCTCCACGCAAACGTCGCCGCTCCCCGCACTAGCGCGGTGAGGCGCGCACTGCACGATCGAAAGCCCAGCGACGAACCAGGTCGACCTGCTCTTTCATAGTCTTCGAGAGCGGGACGACGTTCGCGGTAGCGTCGAGAAGGTCGACGTCTTTCAACTCGCGATCCTCGAGGCGGCAGCGCGTGAGCGCCGACACCACGCTCTGCTCTATCTCCGCGCCTGTCCATCCTTGGGTGAACTTCTTCAACATTTCCAGATTGAAGCCCGAAAAATCTATCCCGCGTCGCGCCAGGTGGACGCGGAAGATCTCGATGCGTTCGTCGTCGTGCGGCAGATCGACGAAGAACACTTCGTCGAAACGCCCCTTGCGAATCATCTCGGCCGGCAACATGTCGATGCGGTTGGCGGTCGCACCTACGAACAGGCCGCGCGCCTTCTCCTGCATCCACGTCAGGAAGAAGCCGAAGATGCGGCCGAGTTCACCTTCCTTGGCTTGCGTGCTGATGCCGGCCTCAATCTCGTCGAACCACACCACCGCCGGTGCCATCGACTCGAGCATGTGGCAGGCGGCCGCGAACGCACCTTCCGGATTACCGTGGCGACCCGAAAACACTTCGATCATGTCGATGCGGTAGAGCGGTAGCTCGAAGCACGACGCGATCGCCTTGATCGCCAGGCTCTTGCCGCAACCCGAGATCCCCATGACGAGTACGCCCTTGGGCACTATGTCGGCGCTGATCTGGTCGCGGAGCAGGAAGAGCTTGCGCCGCTCCATCAGCCAGTTCTTCATCAGGCTCAGACCGCCGACGTGATCGATCAGCGTGGTCGACGGGATGAACTCGACGATCCCTGACCGATTGACGAGCAGGCGTTTCTCCTCCATGAGCACCTGCATCGACTCCTGGTCGAGCGCGTTCCGCGCCGTGACCGCGCGTCGTACCGCATGGCGCGCCTCGTCGATCGTGAGGCCTTGCAGCGAGCGCGCGATCTGCTCGAGTGTCGCCGGGCTCGCGTCCACTTCGCCGCCCGCGGCGGCGATGGCCGCCGCCTCGCGCGTCAGGAAAGCGAGCAACTCCGACACGTCGGGTACCGAGAACTCGACGTAGATGATGTTGCGCTCGATTTCCTGCGGAATGAATTTGACCGGCGACACGATGAACACGAACTTCTTGCGATCCAGGCAGGCAGCGTAGACATCGCGCAGTCTGCGGCGAATCTCCGATGACTCGCGCATCGGTTCGTGGAAATCCCGCAGCATCAGCACCAAGGGCCCGTCGTACCCGATCGCGAAATCGAGCACCGCGCGCGGTGCCAGAAACTCGCCCGCATCCGCCGCGGCTTCCCCGTCGCGGCGCAGGCCTTCGGTCATGCTCCACGTGAAGAACGGGACCGCTTCCGGCAGGAACGTCGCCGCGGCCTGACGCAGCAGCGAAGTGACGCGTTGTTCTTCGGACGAGCGCAGGTACGCCAGCGATCGCCCGGATCCGACGATCTCGCGCAGGACTTTGAGCGCACGGCTCTCGTGTGTGTCGGGCATCGGCCCTTGATCAGGTATCGCGACTCATCTGTCAACCGCGAGCGGCACGGCGCCGGCACGCTCGGCGCACGCCTCGGTGTCGCTCGATCGAGCGCTCCGGCCCCCCGGCCGAGCTTGCGCAATGATCGCCGTCCGCCCTACGGTTTTCGGTCACCAAGCGGCCAGATTGAGAGTCGCGACGCCTCTCCGGCCGCTCACGACCGGAAGACGCTCACTGGCGGTTAACGACCGCAGCGCGCACCGCCGCACTCTCGAAGAACGTCGAGCCGCAATGTTCGACGCTCTTGGCGGTCCACGCTATTGTCCGCACGCCGCATCCTGAAGGAGACACGCCGTGCCCGACACCAAACAGAATTTGCAGACCGCTTTTGCCGGAGAGAGTCAGGCCAACCGCAAGTACCTCGCCTACGCGCAGAAGGCCGAGAAGGAAGGCTTGCCTCAGATCGGACGGCTCTTCCGCGCCGCGGCCGAAGCCGAGACGATCCACGCACTCGGCCACTTCCACAACATGGACGGCGTCGGATCCACGCTCGACAATCTCAAGGACGCCGTCGCAGGTGAGACCTACGAGTTCACGCAGATGTACCCTCCGATGGTCGCGCAAGCCGAGCAGGAGGGACACAAGGGCCGCAAGATGCTCGCGTTTGCCAACGCGGCGGAGCGGGTACACGCGCGCTTGTTCCAGCAGGCGCTCGAGGCTCTCGAATCCGGCGCCGATCTTTCCACGATGGACGTCTACCTCTGCCCGTTCTGTGGTGATATCGAGTTCGGCGCGCCGCCCGAGAAGTGCCCGATCTGCGGAGCCGCGGGGTCGAAGTTCCAGAAGATCGGCTGACACGACCTCCTGACAGGGCCCACTGAAGGCGGCGTTCGGCGGCGCGCGACGACAATCCGCTCGCGACAACAGCCGCACGCCGCGGCGCCTACGCCGGACGGCTCTCCAGCCGCGACAAAGACGTCTTCACGGCCACGGTCAGCGCCGCCACCACGGCGATCATCAACGCGTAGAAACACATACCCGCGACCAGCCCGAAGCCATCGGCAATCGCGGACATGATCCACGGGATGGAGATGCCTCCGACGGCAGCACCGGCGATGAGGGTGCTGGTAACGGCGGCGGTGTCGTCCCGGTAACAGCGACCGGCCAGCGCGATCGACGCCGGGAAGATTCCCGAGAATCCCAGCCCGGTGAGCGCGAAGAAGACCGCAGCCCACACGGGTCCCGGCGCGAACAAGGCCGCCGTCGCGGCCAGAGTGGCGAGCAGCGCCAGGCCGATCAGCAGAAGTTCGTCACGGACGCGGTGCGCGAGCACCGTCAGCACCAAGCGTCCGGCTGCCATCCCCAGCCAGTACAGCGAGAGCACGGTGCCCGCGTACGTGAGGGTGACGCTGTGTTCGCTCAGCATGAACTTCGTGAGCCAACCGCCGATGCCGATCTCGGCGCCCACGTAGGCCGCCAGTGCGACAGCCAGCAGCACGATCAGCGGCGACCGCGTGGCACCGCGGCCACTCGGTCCGGCCGCGGCCGGCGTCGTTACCGCATCGCGTGCGGGCATGGCCAGCCAGCCGAGGCCGACGCTTGCCACGATCAAGCCGGCAGCGAGAAAGACCGACTGCCAGGCGATCCCGGCATCGACCGCGCGCGTGGTCAGAGCCGGCGCGACGAACGAACCGACTCCGAAGAAGAGGTGGGTGAAGTTGAGAAGGTTGGCGCGGCGCTCGCCGCCGATCGCGATCAGAAGCGTGTTCGAGGTAACCTCCATCGCGCCGAAGCCAAGACCGCTGACGAACATCATCGAAGCGCCGCCGATCCAGATCGACACGTGCCCGAACCCGATCAGGCCCGCGGCAGCTGTCAGCAGACCGGTCACGAGAACGCTGCGCATGCCGAACCGCGCGATGAGCCGCGGCGCAGCGACGACGGAGATCAGATACCCGACACCCTGCAGCGCCATCATCGAGCCGGCTTCGACGAGTCGGATGTGGAAGTGCTCAACCAGGATCGGCAGCAGAGTTCCCGGCAGGGTCAAGCAAGCGCCGAGAACCCCGAACGAACACGCCGCGAGAAATATCTGTACTTTCCTGGAAGTTGCCACGCCAGTGCTATTGCCGCATTTGGCAGCCTGATGCGAGGATGGCGTCGCGTCGTGCCTGCGCTTGGGCCCTCCTGAGCGGTCACGGCAGTGCCGGGGACGACGATCACGCGCAGTCCGCGCCGACGATTGAACACGCCTGCCAGCTGATGCATTAAGGCTGCCGCAGTCCACCGGTTCTCGAACTCGACAACGGCCGGTCAACGCGGAGGAGAAACGCAATGTTCAGCCACATAATGGTCGGTGCCAACGACCTCGACGCCGCCAGGAAGTTCTATGACGCCGTGCTGGGTACGCTCGGCATCCCGGCGGCGATCAGCGACGAGAAGGGGCGCCTCTTCTACCTTTCCCCGTCGGGCGTCTTCGCCGTCACGAAACCGATCAACGGCGAGCCCGCCTCGCCCGCCAACGGCGGCACGATCGGCTTCGTTGCCGCGGATCCCGCAACCGCCAACGCCTGGCACGCGGCCGGCGTCGCCAACGGCGGGACTACCTGTGAAGATCCCCCGGGAGTGCGCGAGAGCGGCATGGGCAAGATGTATCTCGCCTATCTGCGCGATCCTTCAGGCAACAAGCTCTGCGCAATGCATCGCATGGGCTGAGGGTACGAGATCCTCACTCCCTCTGCGCGGCGCCGCAGAGGGAGCGCGGATCCATTCACTCAATAACCGCTCACTCGAACATGCTCCTTTCCCACTGGGGTGGAGACAGGTGGCGATCACGCCGCAGTTCTCGATGTCGAGTTCATGGAGCAACGCTTCGGTGAACCCTCGTACCGCGAACTCGCTGGCGTTGTGTGAATCGCCGGCGATCACGCGCCCCGATCACCGCCGAGCAGCCGCTCTACCAGACGGCAACTGGCGCCGACCACGCCCTGCAACCCCGGCCCACCGGCGGTCGCACCGGTAAGATACAGGTTGGCGAACGGCGTGCGCTGCGAAACGCGGTGCAGCACGCGGTTGCGGAAGTCGAGCTTGGCGCCGTACATGCCCCCGCTCTCGAGGCCTACGCGTGCCGCCAGGTCGACAGGACTCCAGGCCTCCTGCACGACACGGTGGCGCGCGAGGTCCGGTATCAGCCTGCGCTCGACCGCGGCGACGATCTCTTCGGCGATGCGCGCGGTCTCCTGCGCGTGCCGTCCCTCGCGTGCAGCTCTTGCAAACCACTCGAAGTCACTCGGGACGTTGATCTGCACCGTGGTGCCGCCCGACGGAGCCAGGACACCTGGATCCGCGTACAAAGACGGCGTCGAGGCGAAGAAGAACGGATCGTCGTAGCGCTCACCGACGGTGGTTCGCTCAATCGCCGCGTCGAGATCTTCCTCCGGGTAGCTCCAGACGTTGAATCTGCCGGCGCCGCGCGTGGAAAGATCGACGTCGAGCCCCAGAAAGACCGTGAAGCAAGACCGCGACTGTTCGTAACCGAACGTGGGCGCGCCGTCGATCATCGCGAACGTACGCGTCGGATCGATGTTGGAAATGACCGTGTCGGCGCAGAACATCCCGCGTGGGGTTTCGACCCACGCGATCGCGTCGCCGTCGCGAACGATCCGCGTCGCCGGAGTTTCATAGATGATCGTGCCGCCGTGCGTGGTCAGGTATTCGACGACGCGATCCACGAAGAACCCCATCCCGAGCCTGGGAAAGTGTGCCGACTCTCCGTACCCGAACAGCAGCGCTTGAAGGCACAGGAACGGCTCCTCTCGCGGCGTCAGGCCGATGTCCCCGCACTGCCCCGCCAATACCGCGCCCGCGCGCATCGACAGGCCGAAATGCTCGAAAACGCGCTTCGCGGGCCACGGACCGTACATCACGGTATCCTTGAAGCGGAATGGATGACGCGAGATCTCGACGACGTCGATACCGCTCTCGCCGATCTCCCACTGCATCCCTCTCATAACCGAGAAGAGTTCGCTGATCGCCGTCCGATCGGCGGGAAACTCGTGTTGCAGCACCGCCTCGACCCGATTCGGGTCGTTGGGCAAACGCACCTGCAAGCCGGGCAGGTCGATGCGATCGTAACCGTCGTAGTCGAGCGCGTTGAATCTCACCACGTCGTCGAGCCCCAGTGCCTGGAGCCAACGTTGCACCGTGCCGCCGGGGCCGCAGCCCATCAGGTACTGCATCTCGGCACAGAACGAGAAACCGTCGCGCGTAAACGAGTGGCCGCAGCCGCCCGCGCGATCGCGGGCTTCGAGCACTGCCACGCGCCGCCCGGCTTTCGCCAGTAACGATGCGGCTGCGAGCCCGCCCCAGCCGGCACCGAGGACCAGGACGTCGTAGCGCTCGCCGGCGCGCGGTCCTTTCACGGCCGCTTACCGTCGTCCGCACTCGACGCCTTCAACCGTGTCGTCGCGGCCGACATCGACCCTGGTTCGGTAGAGGAAGCACTCGCGAAATGACCCATACCCGGACCCTCCAGCGTTGCGGTCGCCGAGTTTCATCCAAACAACCGAAGACCGAAAACAAAGTCCCTGGTATGGTCGACAGCCCGAACCAGTGGCCACGTCCAGCCCAAGGAGTGCTTCATGAACCAAGGAATCGACAACTCGTTCATCGTCGCGATCGCAGTCGGACTCATCATATTTCTGGCCGGACGCGAACTGTTCTGCTGGTACTGGAAACTCAACAAGGTCGTCAGCCTGCTAACCGAGATTCGGGATCAGTTGCGGCTCGAGGCCGATCGTTCGCGATCGGCGTGAGATGTGGACCGCCGGCCCCGGCACGGCTACCCTTGGCTGATGCGACTGTTCGAAACGCTGGCGCTCGTTGTCGCGCTGCTTGCCGCGCCGACGTCGCTTCGAGCCGAAGGGATGCAGGTGGAGCCCGGGCTGTGGGAGTTCACATCCTCTATGCCCGATCCGCTCGGCGGTGATCCGGTAAAGCAGTCCTATAGCACCTGCGTGCGTGACCGGACGATCACGCCTGCGCGCGTGACCGCAAAGATGAAGGAGTGCCGCATCTGGAATGCTGTCTTCGCAGGGCCGTCGGTGAGGTGGAAGATGAGTTGCGACACCCCGGCAGGTCCGATGAACGGGAGCGGTTCGCTGCGGTCGAGCGGGTCGGCGGTCTCGGGCTCTCTCGACGTGACGATGGCGATCGGGGCGCTGGAAATCCCGATGACGGGGTCCTTCCGCGGACGGCGGGTCGGGCCTTGCCGCTAGCCATCATGACATAGATCACCCAAGCACATAGCCTAGGTCACAAGCGTCGACATCCAGCGTGCCCTGTAGCTACAAATGCCAGTAACTTAGGAGGCTCAGCAGGGGCAGGAGTCTTGCGCCGAGCCAAGATTCTTCAACAATTCCGCCACGGGCGTATTCTCCGTCGGCACCACGATCGCCTCGAGTTACTGGCATTGCCTGTAGGTACACCTCGTCGGAAGCGGCAAGCTGATCTTCCCGGCCACCCCGACGTGAAGTTTGCCGAGGCGGTGCAACCCGGACCTGCTCGCCGCGGTCGGACCGCGCACGCCGCAGCCGCGATCCGACGCTTTCGTTGCGCATAATCGGCGATCGGGCGGGTGGCTGTGGACCTCGTCGGCCGATTTCGGTAGGCAAGGCAACGCCGACTTTTACGGCGAACAGGTTCCCGGCGCCGTTGAATCCCGAGGGGAACCGGTACGTCAACACGAAAGAGGCAGACAACCAAGAACCAAGGAGATCCAAATGAAGCGCATCCTTATGACAATCGCCGCCGTCCTGATTGCCACGTCCGCGTACGCCGATGGCGCCGCGACCTACGCAGCCAAGTGCAAGATGTGCCACGGCGCCGCGGGCGAAGGCGGCAAGATGGGCGGGCCCGTAAAGGGCAAGGCAGCCGACCTCGTCAAGAAGGCGATCACCGAAGGCGTCCCGGCCGCCAACGGCAAGAAGGAAATGAAGGCCGCGAAACTCGAAGCCGCCGACGTCGATGCCGTGGTGGCCTTCGTCACGGGCTTGAAATAGCGCCGTCCGCGAAATCGACATCGAGGCCGCGAGTCGTGAGATTCGCGGCCTCGATATTTAGGGGGGTGCCTACCTTGCGACGCGGTGCGTCTAACCCGAGCACGCCCGCCGCTTCGCTCTCAGCGCAGTCAGCCCGGATAATCCGCTGCCGTCGCGCCGACGTATCCCTTCACATCAGCCGTAGTTCACCGGAGTCGAGTACTGGAGACCACGCCGATCACGCCGTGGCCGCCCGCTTCACGTCAGCCGTAGTTCACCGGAGTCGAGTACTCCGGCCTTTCGTGCGCTTTCCAGAAAGCCTCGCGCAGCCTCATCGTGATGGGACCGGGTTTGCCGGCGCCGACAGGCACGCCATCGAGCGACTTCACCGGCATGATACCGCCGGCCGTCGTGCACATGAAGATCTCGTCGGCGGCGCGCAGCGTCTTCACCGGGATCCTGCACTCGGCGGCCTCCAGTTTCATTTCCCTGGCAAGATCGAACACCGTCAGACGCGTGATGCCGAGCAGGCAATTTGAATCCGGCGTGAGCAGCTTCCCGTCCTTGATGACGAAGACGTTGAATCCGACGCCTTCGGTCAGGTCGCCGTCGCCGTCGAGGAGGAACGCGGTCTTGGCGCCCTTGGCGTGAGCCTCCTTGTCGGCCCGCGTCAGATCACCCCAATGGTGGTTCTTGATGGTCGGGTCCACCGACTCCTTGGCTATCCGCGGCACGGAACTCAAGATGACGTCGCTGCCGATCTTCTGCTCTTCCGGATCTACCAGCCAGATGAAGGGGACCGCGAACGCGTAGAACATCTGGTGGTACTTGTCCATGTCACGCGGATCGGCCATGTCCGGCAGCCCGCGTGTCGCAGCCATGTACACATACGCGTCACGCAATCCGGCACGCGCGACCATGTCGACCAGGATCTGCCGCATCTCTTCTTTGGTGTACGGCATCTTGAAGCCGAGCCCCAAGTAGCTCCGTTCGAACCGGTCCATGTGTTCGCGGAGTCGGAAAAAACTGCCGTTCCAAACGCTCACGACGTCGTAGCAGACATCGCTGTGCAGGAATCCCATGTCGACCATCGGAATCCGCGCCTCGATTATCGGCACTATTCCGCCACCGTCGAAGGCGATCCCGAGCAAATAGAGTCCCGTATCGTTTTGATCCGGAGCGCCGGTCGATCCGGCATCTTCTATCTTCATTCCGGTGCTCCTTGTCAGAACCACGCTTCGTCGAAATCGAGCGCCGTGCGTTCGCCGCTCTCGAGGATCTGTGCCGTCGCGTGCAGCTGCGGCAGTTCGTTGTTCACATAGAACCGCGCTGCACCGAGCTTGCCGTTGTAGAAATCCTGGTCGCCGACGTCGGCGTCCAGAGCCTTCTGCGCCACCGTCGACTGCCACAACAGCAGCCACGAAATCACCAGCCGCGAGAACATCCTCAAGTACGGCGTCGCACCACTCATGTACAGTTCGATGTCGCCGCCCATCGCGATTCCGGCCAGATGCGCGGTTACCGCGCCTACCGCATCGCTGGCCGCAGCGACTTTCGAGGCCATTTCCTCGAGGGCTTTCATGCGCGAGGCCTCAGCGACGGTCTTGGAGATCTCGTCGAGTACGGCTTTGAACGCGACGCCGTTCTTCATCACGACCTTGCGGCCGAGAAGGTCCATGGCCTGGATGCCGTTGGTGCCTTCGTAGATCGGGAACACCTTGCAGTCTCGCAGCATCTGCGCGAGCGGGAACTCCTCGCTGAACCCGTAGCCGCCGTAGCACTGTATCGCCAGCACTATGGATTCGTACGACGCTTCTGAACCATAGGCTTTGCAGACCGGTGTCAGCACGTCGAGGATGTCGGCGGCCGCCGATCGTTCGGTTTCGTCCGGGCTGCAGCGCTCCTTGTCGGCCAGCAACGCCGCGTAGGCGAGCAGCGCGAACATCCCCTCGGTCGTCGCCTTCTGCGCGAGCAGCATGCGGCGCACGTCGGCGTGCTTGATGATCGGAGCCTGCGGCGAAGCGGGATCCTTCTCGCTGATCTTGCGGCCCTGCAACCGCTCACGCGTGTACTGCAGCGCGTGCTGGTAGGCGTTCGAGGCCAGGCTGGTGGCCTGCAAACCGGTGCCTATGCGCGCGTGGTTCATCAGCTGGAACATGTAGGTGAGGCCGCGGTTCGGCTCGCCGAGCAACCAACCGCGGCACTTACCGCCGTCGCCGAAGTTCAGCGTGGCGGTGGCGTTGCCTCTAATCCCGAGCTTGTGTTCGATACCGGCGGTCACCACGTCGTTGAACTCGCCGACCGACCCGTCGTCGTTGATGCGGTACTTCGGCACGATGAACAGGCTGATTCCCTTCACTCCCGCAGGAGCGCCGGGAATCCTCGCCAGCACCGGATGTACGATGTTCTCGGTGATGTCCTGGTCACCGCTGGAGATGAAGCACTTGGTGCCGGTGATCGAGTAGTAGTCACCGTCGGCAGCCTTGACGGCGGTGGTCTTGACATCGCTGAGAGAACTTCCCGCCTGCGGTTCGGTGAGGCACATCGTGCCTCCCCATTCGCCGCCGTAGAGTTTTTCGAGATAGGTCTTCTTGAGCGCGTCGCTGCCGAACGAAACGATGAGCCCGGCCGCACCGTCGGCACCCGCAACGTACATGTTGGCCGCCGTGTTCGCCGCATTGAACATCAACGACGTCGCTGCAGCCACGCAGGCCGGAAGCTGCTGCCCGCCGACTTCCGCCGGGGCCGTCTGGCCGCCCCAGCCGCCGTCCTTGTAGGCTTGCCAGATCCGGTGCATGCATTCGGGCACACTGGTCTTGTCGGTCTTGGCGTCGAAGGTGGCACCGATTCGGTCCATCTCCGCGTAAGACGGCCAGCAGACTTCGCGGGCCAGCTTGTAGGCCGCATCCAGCACGGTATCGAAGGTCTCCCGCGAGTAGTCGGCGAAGTAGTCGTACTTGGTCAGCGACTCTACATCGAGCATCTCGTGCAGGACGAATCGGACGTCGCGCAGGTTCACCAGTGTGTCGCTCATCGTGCTTCCCTTTGGTGCTCCGGGGCCTGTGGCGGTCGCGGCAAATCCACAGTTCGCGCCGGGCGTGAGCTTCTTTCCACGATTTTCACGCCAGGCGCAACGCAGGACCGTCAGGTTTCCACGTGGGAACGCGGGGAGCGGCGCGCAGGGGGGACGCCCCTTCATTCAGCGCCGCGATACGTCAATGATCGACGCCCGGATGGGGCCTCGGAAAGCCGGGGCCCAGGATTCCCGGCGGGGACAGTGAAGCCGCCACCGTCGCCGCAGCAATGGATCGCGGCCGCGGCGACCCCGGCAGCATCGACGACGAGGGGTTCCTCTACGTCGAAGACCGCGTCAAGGACATGGCGCTGCGCGCCGACGAGAACGTGTGTTGCACCGAGATCGAGGCGGTGCTCTACGAACTTCCCGAGGTCTACGAGGCGGCGGTGTTCGGCATCCCGCACGAGCGCCTCGGCGAGGAGGTCGTCGCCGCGATCGTGCTGCGCAACGACGCCGCCCTCGACCCCGAGGTCGTCAAGGCCCACGTCGCTAGGTCGCTCGCCCGGTTCAAGGTCCCCACCCACGTGGTGCTGCGCTCCGAGCCGCTCCCGCGCGGCGCCACCTGCAAGATCCTCGAGCGCGAACTCCGCGACGCGATGGTAGCCGCGACCGCCTGAGGTCACCGGCGGGCAACGGTCGCGACTTCCATCAGGCTGGCCGAAGGTGCATAGTCCCGCGACTATCGGCCGTTACCGGCACTCGCCGGTAAGGTGCACAAACTGCCGCTCGAGGGACGCGTGGTCCCCGCGATTGTCGGCCGCTCCTGGAGGTATCCATGTCGCTCAATTCCCCGATCAGGATTCTCACCCTCACCGCACTGTTGGCGACCTCGTCGCTGCTCGGCGCCGCTGCGGCTGCGGCCGCTACCGCTCCGGGCGTCAAGTGCGCGCAGGCGGTCGCCAAGACGCTGTCCAAGTGCGCCAAGAAGGCGATCGCCGTCCACGCCGGTTGCTACAAGAAGACCGGCGCGGCCTGCGCATCTACCGACGCCAAGCTGACGGCGGCGTTCGACTCGGCAGCCAACAGCATCCGCTCGAAGTGCGAGAATCCTGCTGCCGTCGCCGACGCAGGCTACGCCCCGTACACGGTCGGCACTTTCGGGATCTTCGTCGGCGACTCTTGCAAGTGGCAGGCCCAACTGGTCTCCGAGCGGACTTTCGGAAGGGACGGCTCGCGCTACGCCGGTGCCGACAAGGACGGCCGCAAGTGCCTGACGACGGCTGCCAAGGATGCGAGCAAGTACCTGAGCGGCGCACTCGGAAGTCTCGCCAAGTGCCTGACGACAGAAGGTTGCACTCTCGACTTCAGCCCCGACGGTTCCGAGACCGTCGCCGACCTGAACTCGAAGTGCGCGAGCTTCGCGGCCGTTGTGGGCACCGACGCGGCGACTTACGTCGCGGCCGCCACCGCGCAGATCCCCTCGGCAGTGGCCTCACCCTGTGACCCGATGGACACCACGCGCTGCGCCTTCCCGTTCCCCAACGACTACTTCAGCGTCCCAGGCGCAGCCACCGGCAGCACGCGCAGGCTTGCGTTCGGCCCCAACACTCTGCCGGCCAACAAGCTGCGCAAGCAGGTCGAGCCCGACAGGTGGAACGAAGCCGACGGCTTCAGCGTCGGCCCGATGCTGTTGCTCAATGACGTCAACATCGATCTCACTGTGACCGGTGCCGCACCGATCACCGACCTCGCCAGATCGCTCGACACCGATGCACCCGTGGTACTGATCGACGCCGCGACCGGCGAGCGCCAGCTCATGTGGCTCGAGCGCGACCTGCGTGGAGACACCGTGGCCGACCAGCCCGTCATCGGTCGCGTCGGACGCAACCTGAAAGAAGCGCACCGCTACATAGTGGCGATGCGGCACATGAAGAACGGTTCCGGCGCGACCTTGAACGCCGGCGCCGGCTTCGCGCTGTACCGCGACAATACCCCGACCGCGATCCTTCCGGTCGAGGCACGCCGCGCGCACATGGAAGAGGTCCTCACGACGCTGGCCGGCTACGGCATCGCGCGCAACGAACTCTACCTGGCTTGGGATTTCACGACCCAGAGTTCGGAGAGCACCGCCGGAAGGCTGCTGGCGATGCGCGACGACGCGTTCGACATGCTCGGCACCGCCGCGCCGTCGTTCACGGTCGATTCGGTGGTCGAGCCGGTCGATGCCGACACCTTCCGCGAGATCAACGGAACCTTCCAGGTGCCGCTCTACCTGAATACCGGCGGAGTTCCCGGCTCGACTCTGCGGGCCGATGCCAACGGCGTGCCGGTGAACAACGGCGACTTCTTCACCGCCCAGTACCGCTGCATCGTGCCCTACGCCGCAACCACCGGCGGCGTTGCCCCGGCGGTGCCGGCGCGCGTTTCCGTTTACGGGCACGGACTGCTCGGGAGCCACACCGAAATCAGCGCCGGCAACGTGCGCGCCTTCTCGAGCGAGCACAACGTCGTCCAGTGCGCGACCGACTGGACCGGCTTCGCCGAAGATGACGCCAACTTCGTCTTGCTGGAACTCCTCGGTGACTTCTCGAAGTTCCCGAACTTCATCGACCGCCAGCACCAGGGCATCCTCAATGCGCTGATGCTGGGGCGCCTGCTGATCCACGCCGACGGCTTCGCGAGCAACGCCGCGTTCCAGGTCGGCGGCCAGTCGATGCTCGACCGCAGCGCGCTGTTCTACGACGGCAACAGCCAGGGCGGCATTCTCGGCGGAGTGCTGGCGGCGTTTTCGCAGGACTCGACCAGGTTCGTGCTCGGCGTCCCGGGAATCAACTACAGCACGCTGCTCAACCGTAGCGTGGATTTCGATCCCTTCGATTCGCTGCTGGCCAACAACTACACGAACTCCACCGACCGCAACCTGCTGCTGTCGGTCGCGCAGATCATCTGGGACCGCACCGACCCCAGCGGCCACATCAACCACGTGACCGCGGATCCCTACGAGAACACGCCGGCCAAGAAACTGCTGTACCAGGTGGCGTTCGGCGACCACCAGGTGGCACCGGTCACGGCCGAGATCGCGGCTCGCAGCAACGGTGCCTCGATCCACACACCGGTGCTCGCACCCGGCAAGGTGGTGCCCGAGGTGACGCCCTACTATGGGATCCCGGCGATTCCTTCCTATCCGTTCGACGGATCGGCGATGGTGGTCTGGGACTCTGGCAATCCGGCGCCTCCGACCGGCAACATCCCGCCACCCGAGATCACGCCGGCGGATCCGCAGTGGAGCGACCTAGGACCTTGTCCGCAAGGTCACGACTCCGATCCGCACTCGTGCCCGCGCAGCAACGCGAGCGCACGCACGCAGAAGTCGGAGTTCCTCAAGACCGGCGGAATGGTCGTTGACGTCTGCGGCGGTGCGGCCTGCCTGGCACCGTAGTCGCGATCACGACGCAAGACCTCGAAATGGGGAGTTCGTCACGCTTCGTGCGGACGGACTCCCCCCTCAGCGCGGCTGATTCTCCGGCTCGGGCTTTGACGGATAGGCTTGGCCGCCGTTGATGTTGGCCTCTGCACGCCTGGCGGCCTCGGCATCTGCCTTCTTGGATTCGTGCTCCGCAGCCCGCTCCTGCGGAGACTTCTTGGGCTGGTGGTGCTCTACCCAGGTCTTGTCGATGCTGTTTCCACCTCGCAGCATCGCGCTGCTGCCTCGCTGCGGAGCGGGAGTGGAGGTGGCGGCGCGTCTCGGGGCACGACCCGCTGCCCCGCCAGCTTCTGCGGCGACCTGAACCGCAGGTGCGGCCGCGGTTACCGAAGTCGGCGACTGAGCGATAAACGATCCAAGAAAGGGTGCTTCAATCGCCGCCGAGGCCCCGCTCGCCGCGAAAACGAACACCGCCGCCGAACACAGCGCAGCGGGAACCAGCAGCCGCCCCGGCATCGGATGCTCGGAACTTCCTGCCGCGAGCATCGCCGCGTGATCCGCTATCGCGGATCGACCGGTGCTATTCGCACTGTTCGCACTACTTGTCTGTCGGGTAGGCATGGATCGCTCTCCTTCGTGGGGCGAGCGCCGCGGACCATCTGCACCGCCGGCACTCAGCCTCATGTTCCAGCATAACACCGCGCCGCCCGCAATCGACCGGCCCGATGGACCCGCGCAGACGGTCACGCCGCCGTCGATCATGCCACAACGGCGTCAGCGCTTGGCTTCGTAGACCACACGGCCACCGACGACCGTCTCGAGCACCTTCAGCACGGGCAGTTCCTGCAGCGGGGGGATCGCGTACACGGAGGTGTAGGCGTAGGCGTTCCACTTCTCGGGGATTACCTCGGCGTAGTAGCTGCGCCGGTCCTGGTCGGGAATGCGCAGGTCCGGAAAGATGACCATCCCCTCCTGGATGACCCCGGTGGGCTCGCCCGAAGGGTCCAACCTGATCCGCGCCCGTCTACGGTCCACCCCAGGGTGAGGCAAGCCTCCTTGGTCCGACGCGGCGGGCTGCGCCCACCTCGCGCACAGCAAGCCTTCCTTCAACCCGGCGTTCGGTCGATGATCTGGCACTGGCGGAGTTCTCGGGAGGTAAGAAACCAATGTCCGATATACCAGCGCCAAGACCATACACCCTCGAACTCGGCGACAAGGTCACCGCAGTCGCAGTGTACATGCAGCACTCTCTGCTGCTGGGCGAACTCGTCACCCGCAAGGCGGTACGCGTCAGCACTTGGCTGAGAACGCTAGGCCTGCCCGACTACGCCGGGCTTTACAACGTGACGATGCTGCGCTTCCTGGGCACCGGGGAACCACAAGTGTTGCGGTTCCCGGCAGTCTACTTCGCGATGGTTCGGGTGATCGCGTTGCACCTCGCACCACCCGGAACCGAGCCGATGGATTACGACCCGACCGAACAGAACCGCAAGCTCGAGCCCGTGACGGCGCTGTCGGGACCATTCCGTTTCGAGGGATCGTTGCGCATGCCCGCGCACATGACTATGGCGAAGCAAATGGAGCTCCTGCGCGACTCGTTCACGATGCTCTATAACGTCTCGGTCTCGTCCGCCTACCAACCGATGAGCGTAGTACAGAGTTCGATGGTGATGGTGCGCCCCAACGCCTTCGCGTTCGCATACGGAAACCAGACCTGACCTGCAATTGCGCAGTGAACCGAACAATAGAGAAATTCGGCTACCCGCGCACGCTCGTCGCCGAGTACGGCCACTGGGTCGTGCTGTTTCGCGAAAAGCAACTGACCGCCGGGTGCCTGATCCTGGCGTGCACGGAAGAAGCGACTGCGTTCCCCGACATCACCGCCGTGGCATTCTCCGAGCTCAGCAGCGTCACGCGCGACATCGAGCACAACCTGAAACGCTGGACGAACTTCGACCGGATCAACTACCTGATGTTGATGATGGTGGACCCCCACGTCCACTTCCACGTCATCCCGCGGCACGCAGGCGAACGTGAGATCGCCGGGGTTGGGTTCGCCGATACCGGGTGGCCGAAGCCCCCAGATCTGGGCGCCGCGGTCGCGCTCGGCGACTCCGAGACCGAGCGGCTCGTTGGCTTCATGCGCGAGGACTGGGTCAGATCTTCATAGAGCGCGCTCTCGCGTCGGACGGCCCGTCGGCGCGAACTGCTGCAAAAACTTCCCCACTGCCGAAAACACGCGGCCGGCGACCCGCCCGCGGACGATACCGTGCTGGTCGAAGTCGATCTCGCAGTAACGTTTCTCCGAGCTGCCGATACGCCGGTGAATGTCGCGGCCGCTCTGCACGTCGATTTTCGGATCGTCTTTGGCGTGGACTACGAGCGCAGGTATCGAAACCGACGACAGCCCTCGATACACCTCGCGCATCAGGCGCTGAATCTGCACTATGGCGTGGACCGGGCATCGCGAATAGTTGATGTGCGGGTTGTCGGCCTCGTTGTGAACGAATTCCTTGCGCAGCCTCGCAACGCCGAGGGTGGAGATCACGCGATTCCACAGATCGACGACCGCGGCTAAACGCGCCGAGAACTTCCTGAACTGGAGCGGCGCGCTGACGCTGACAACCGCAACGAACGCTTCCGGATTCTCGATCACGCGATTCAAAACCACCGCTCCACCGGTGGAAAAACCGGCGGCCACGATCCGCTCACAACGCGACTTCAAGATTGCGTAGCCGCGATCGACCGAAGCGATCCAATCGACGGCGTTTCTGCCAGACAGGTCTGCCGACGAAGTACCGTGTCCCGCCATACGCGGCGCGTATACCGTGTATCCGCGCGCGAACAGGTCCCCTGCCCATTCCCGGACTTCTTCGGGTGCGGCCATCAGGCCGTGGACCAGCAGCACGCCGCAGGTGGCGCCGGGTCGCTCGAGCAAGTAAGGCTCGCCGACAGTGTCAGGCTTGGTCTCACCTTCTACGAAAAAAAGACTGTATTCGCGGCGAAAAAGCGCCCTCTCAGACTCGACGCCGGAACCGGCATAACTGCCGATCACC
>Ga0172375_10004769_pt1 | contig 19870 bp, 19 predicted proteins | sample LakKiv1m_FD_114537 | JGI IMG/M metagenome (GOLD analysis project Ga0172375, IMG submission 114537) | Freshwater microbial communities from Kabuno Bay, South-Kivu, Congo - kab_092012_11.1m | ecosystem: Environmental > Aquatic > Freshwater > Lake | place: Democratic Republic of the Congo...
TAAAAACCTTAAATCATTCTCAAAAAATAATCTTATATCATTAATGCCGTATTTAAGCATCGCGATTCTCTCTACTCCCATGCCAAAAGCAAAGCCGGTATAGACATCCGGATTAATACCCACTTGTTTAAAGACATTAGGATGAATCATCCCGGAACCCAAAATTTCTAACCAACCTTTCCTCCCGCAGACAGAGCAACCCTTACCCTTACATATTATACAAGAGATGTCTACTTCGGCAGAAGGTTCCGTAAAAGGAAAAAAATGAGGACGAAAACGCATCTTTATTTCTTTGCCAAATACTGTTTTAGCAAAAACTTCTAAGACTCCTTTTAAGTCTGAAAACTTTATTTCTTTATCAACCAAAAAGCCTTCTATCTGATGAAACATAAATGAGTGCGAGGCATCAACTGCATCCGGCCGGTAAACTCGACCCGGGACTACCACTGCCAAAGGAGGCTTGCGTGTTTTCATCGCCCGTACCTGCACCGGTGAGGTATGGCTGCGCAAAAGCATCTTGGAGTAATCTTTTAAATAAAAGGTGTCGAATGCTTCGCGGGAAGGATGCTCCAGGGGAATATTTAAACCGGTAAAATTATTGTATTCGGTTTCGATCTCCGGACCTTCTAGGATAGAAAAGCCCAGACGATTAAATATGGTGCAGATTTCATCGGTAATTTGAGTCAAGGGGTGTAATTGACCTAGGCCCCGGACAATCCCGGGCATTCCTATATCAAAAAAAGAATCTTTACTGCCCGAAGAAGACCCTGAAATAACTTTTTCTTTTTCTTGAATAAGCGCAAGTAATTTATTTTTAAGCGCGTTTACCTGCTGGCCGAAAATTGCCCGCTCCTCTTTAGGCAGAGAAGGTATCGTGTTGGTTAATTCAGCAACCAGGCCTTTCCTACCTAAATATTTAAGGCGAAATCCTTCCAGAGACGAAGAAGAAACTACGTTTTCTAGATCTAAATCTATTTGGCTATAAATAGAATTGATATCCATGCTAAAATAATTTTCCCCAGACCTTACCAGAAAACTTTTATTTTCGCTTAAACAACAAACACTTATTTCTTAACCAAGCCTACCAGCTTTTTAAATACCACAGGTTCTCTTACGGCCAAATCCGCCAGGATCTTACGGTCCAGAGTTATTTTAGCCTTCTTTAAACCACTCATGAAAGCGCTGTACGTTATCCCCTCTGCCCTGCAGGCGGCATTAATACGCGTAATCCATAATCCCCGTATTTCCCGCTTCTTGTTATGTCTGTCGCGATAGGCATACTTTAAAGCATGCATAAGCGCCCGGCTTGCCTGCTGGTACTGCTTAGACCTGTCTCCCCAGAAACCCTTGGCCTCTTTTAATGTTCTCTTCTTTCTTCTGCGCGTTGCCACGCTATGTTTGACCTTTGCCATTGTTTTTCTCCTTAAATCGTTTAACTCACTTTTAAGTTAAACTAATTTTTAACCGTACGGTAAACCCCTCTTAAGATATTTCGCCGCTGTTTTGTTTTTCAATGAATCGCTCTTTCTTAACTTCCTTACCCTCTTAGACTTCTTACACGTTGCTAAATGGCTTTTTCCTCCCCGGAAAAATCTAAGCTTACCTTTTTTGGTCAGCTTATATCTCTTAGCAACTCCTTTTTTGGTCTTTAGCTTTGGCATGTTTTCCTCTCAATTATTTAGGCGCGATAACAAAAGACATCAACCTGCCTTCCAGAGCCGGCGCTTTCTCCACCTGTCCTTCGCTCTGAATATCTTTAATAAATCTATCTAAAAGTTGTCTTCCTAAATCCAGATGCTCCATTTGTCTGCCCCGGAAGAACAAATTAACTCTCACTTTATCTTTTTTCTTTAAGAAGCCTACTGTCTGTTTTACCTTTGTCTCAAAATCATGCTCGTCGATATTGGGTTTAAGACGGATTTCTTTAAACTTGCCCTGCTTCTGATGTTTTTTTGCCACGCGCTCTTTTTTCTCCTCGTCATATTTAAATTTACTGTAATCAACAATCCGGCAAACCGGAGGATTTGCGCTGGCAGATACTTCCACCAAATCTAATTCATATTGAACTGATAAATCTAAAGCTTTTTGAATAGACATTACACCTAACTGATTACCTTCCGGACCAACAACTCTAACCTCTGGTACACGAATTCTGTCGTTAATGCGGATAAACTTTTTTATAGCAACCACCTTTCCTTTCTTGGGTTTCCGGGCCTATATTAAAGACGCCCTGTTTTTTATCTCTTCTTTTATTTTCCTTACAAACTCTTCTGCTGCTAAAGTGCCTATATTGCCTTTGCCTTTTTTCCTTACCGCTACGCTTTCGGATAGGGCCTCGCGCTCGCCCAGAACCAAACAATAAGGCACCTTATTAACTTCGGCATTACGAATCCTCTTATCTAAAGAGTCATTGCGACTATCAATATCCACGCGGATATCTTCGTCAATAAGGAGAGCTTTTATCTTGTTAGCATACGAAGAAACTGTATCCTTAATCGGAATAATTAAAACTTGGGTTGGCGCCAGCCATAAAGGTAGTTCACCGTTATAATGCTCAATTAGTGCTCCGATAAAACGCTCTAAAGATCCTAATAAAACTCTATGCAACATTATTGGCTGCTGCTCTTTTCCTGCATTATCAATATAAGACAAATCAAACCTCTTGGGAAGAGCAAAGTCGCACTGAATTGTCGCGCACTGCCAAGATCTTTTTAAAGCGTCCTTTAATTTAATATCGATCTTAGGCCCATAAAATGCGCCATCACCGGCATTAATTTCATATTTTAGCCCTTTTTCTTTCAAGGCATCTTCTAAAGCTGAGGTTGCCCTCTGCCAGTCTTCTTCGGAACCGATATATTTTTCAGGACGGGTACTTAATTCGATACCCAGATCGTTAAAACCAAAAACTTTCATAGTATCAAAAACAAAATCAATGATTGCTTTAATTTCATCACGCAACTGTTCTGGCAAACAAAAGATGTGCGCGTCATCCTGAGTAAACCCGCGGACACGTAGCAGGCCATGCAACACGCCTGCTTTCTCATGACGATAGACTGTACCCAGCTCAAAAAGTCTTAAGGGTAAGTCTTTGTAACTTCTTGTCTTGGATTTATAAATTAAAATATGACCCGGGCAGTTCATCGGCTTAAGGACATACTCTTGCTCTTCGATATTGAAAGTATACATGTTCTCTTTGTAATAGTCATAGTGCCCGCTAGTCTTCCATAACCCCGACTGCATAATATGCGGAGTCAATACAATCTGGTAACCGCGCTTTAGGTGCTCTTTCTTTTCGTAATCTTCAATAATTCCTCGAAGCAGCGCACCCTTGGGATGATAAAAAACCAAACCTGCTCCGGCCTGTTCATGGTAAATATCAAAGAACTCTAAAGCTGTCCCTAATTTTCTATGGTCGCGCAGCCTTGCTTCTTCTAAATTCTTTAAATGCTCATCCAGCTCTTTTTTACTCTCAAAACAAGTACCGTAAATCCGCTGAAGCATAGGGTTTGTTTCAATCCCGTGCCAGTATGCTCCGGCAACGGACAATAACTTAAAAGCTTTGATTTCACCGCTAGATTTAATATGGGGCCCGCGACATAAATCTATAAATTTAGCACCGGTTTTATAGATAGAAACCTTGTTATCTGCCAGAGAATTGATTAACTCTACTTTGTAATTCTCGTGAATCTTTTTAAATAATTCAAGAGCTGCGGCTTTATCCATTTCTTCCCGGAGAAATGGTTCATTTCTGGCAATAATCTCTGCCATCTTTTTTTCGATCTTTTCTAGGTCCCCTTCAGCGAATGCTTCCTTTTTATCAAAATCATAGTAAAAGCCATCTTCGATAGCCGGCCCGATAGCTAATTGAGTATCCGGCCAAAGCTCTTTTACGGCTTCTGCTAAAATATGCGAACAAGAATGTCTTAAGGTTTCTAAATTCATTTAGTCACTTACAAATATGTCATTTGGCAACAGGCCAAACTTCTGGAACCTCTGGAAAAATAAAGGATAATATTTAATCGTCGGCTTTAAAGTGCCGACTACCTTATCATTTTCCATCCTTTCAAAGCGGAAGGTAAACAAATCATTCAACATAACTTCTCCGTTGTCCAACCCTCTCACTTCAGTTATATACGTTACTTTGCGGCTACCATCCTGGACCCTCTCCATATGCACGATAACATTGATAGTAGAAGCAATGACTTTTCTTGACTCTAACAAAGGTATATTCATGCCGCTCATCAAAACCATTGTCTCAAGCCGGGCGACTACATCCTTAGGAGAATTACCGTGCACAACGCCAATGGTCCCGGAATGCCCCGTCGCCATAGCCTGGAACATATTAATTGCTTCTTCGCCTCTGACCTCACCAATAATAATACGATCTGGGGTCATACGCAAAGAGTTAGAAATTAAATCTTTAAGGCTTACCCCGCCTTTTCCGTTTTCATCGGGTGTCCTGGTTTCCATCGAAACATAGTTTTCCTGAGTAAATCTTAATTCCGCGGCATCTTCGATAGTAACTACTCTATCCTGCGGCTCAAAATAATTAGAGAGCATCTGTAAAAGAGTGGTCTTTCCGGTGGCCGTACCTCCGGAGAAGATCATATTAATTTTACCCTTAATACAGGCAATTAAAAAATCCGCGCCTTTCTGTGTGATTGTCCCGTTATTAATTAAATCCTCCAATGAATTTATCAATTTAGAAAACTTTCTAAAGGTTACTGAAGTGCCGAAACGGGAAACCGGAGCCAGGATTACATTGACACGCGTGCCGTCATCAAGACAAACATCCCCGTAAGGGACATCTTTACCTATGCGCTTGCCAACAATACTAAAGAACTGAGAAATTGTTTTGTATAATTCTTCTTCGCTAGAGAAAGTAACCTCGCTTAAACACTTCTTCCCGTTCTTCTCAATGAAAATCTTTTTGGGACCGTTAACCATAATTTCAGAGACTGCCGGATCATCAATGAGTTTCTGTAATGGCCCTAAACTAAGCTTTTCAATTGTCATTAGCGCCCTCTTTCTTTTAGTTAATCCACACTTTAACCTTAAATCAAGTGGGCCCAAGAGGACTTGAACCTCTGACCTTTGCGATGTCAACGCAACGCTCTAACCAACTGAGCTATGAGCCCGAAATCTTCTAATGAAGCTCATAGCGAACACCTCTTACCAATGACGAGCAGAATAAAATTCTGCGAGGAATGGTTTGCAGGAGAGCTGCAAACTACTGAGCTATGAGCCCTAATAATCAAATTATGGGCAAGGAGGGAGTCGGACCCTCACGACCTTGCGGCCAACAGATTTTAAGTCTGTCGTGTATGCCATTCCACCACTTGCCCAAAAAATTTACTAAAATAAACTATCAAGCTTAAGGCGACGAGCGGATTCGAACCGCTGAATAGCTCTTTTGCAGAGAGCTGCCTTACCACTTGGCTACGTCGCCATAAAATAATAGCAAAATAGGTACCGTTTAAATCAACTTCTTCACTTCTTGAATAATTGTATCCAATTCAGCCAGACACCCGATGCCAATATCGCCACAGGCGAGTTTGCCTTTCTTAGGCTCAACAAACTTATAACCCAGAGACTTTAGATCCTGAATATTTCTTTGTGTAATCTTGTTCTTATACATAACCTCATTCATAGCTGCCGCGATCAAAACAGGTGCCGTAGTAGCCGAGATTACACAAGTAAGAAAATCATCGCAAATTCCTGCTGAAATTTTACCAATGATATTAGCGGTTGCCGGAGCTAAAAGCAAAAGATCCGCTTTCTTGGCTATTGAAACATGCTCAATATCCCAGGCTTCGGGAGTCTGGAATAGCCCGGAGTAAACTTTATTACCGGAAAGGCTTTGAAAAACAATCGGCTTAATAAGTTCGGCTGACTCTTCGGTTGCAACCACTGTAACCGAATAACCGTCGTTTTTAAGCAAGCGCACTAATTCACAGGCTTTATAAATAGCAATGCTTGCAGTTACCCCTAAAATTATATTCTTTTGTTTTGACACTTATCTACTCTTTCGAATTATGTTTCTTCGACTGGATAAAGCCGGCGGCAATTTCATGTAAAGCTATCGTAGATGGCTTAACTTCACCCTTTTCGGCAACCAACTTGGGTTTTCCTTCGGCTATCTCCATCGCTCGCATAGCGGCTAAATTAACAAGCTTAAAAACCGAATTGCTGCTTTTACTTAATAACTTATCTTTATCCATATACTCCATTCTATCTCCTTGCTGTTAAGTTAATTGCCAACTTCTTTCAGAATTATCGCCTTTAACCGATTTACCGCATTGTTTAAATTATCATTCTTCAAAATATAATCATACCGCCGCCTGTTTATAAGCTCTGATTTAGCAAGCTTAAGGCGGCTGAGAATCTCTTCCTGTCTGGTCTTCGCACAGCGCCCTTCGATCCTTTGACGAAGTATTTTTATCGATGGGGGAAGTATGAAAATGGTCACTGTATTTTTAGGATACAGCTTTTTTATTTTAAGCGCGCCCTTTAAGTCCAGACATAACGCTATATGCTTACCCTGCTTTAACTTAGCTTCGACAAAATCCTTTTTCGTGCCGTAATAATAACCTAAATATCTGGTCCATTCAAGGATTTTTTTTGCCTTTGCTAATCGCTGAAACTCTTTAGGGCTGACAAAAAAATAATCTCTGGCTTCCCGCTCCCCGGACCTCTTCTGCCGCGTGGTTATTGATACTGATTTAGCAAACTTCGGCCGCAACACTTTATGCAGAAGCACTTTTCTTAATAAAGTGGTTTTCCCGGAACCCGACGGCCCCGAAATAACAAAAATCAAGCCCTTGGTTTTATCTTTTTTATCCTTCACTACTCGATATTCTGCACCTGTTCGCGAATCTTTTCGATCAAGCTTTTAATCTTAAGGACCTCGCTTGAAACGGCCGCATCAAAAGTTTTAGCTGCCAGCGTATTAGCTTCGCGTTGCATCTCTTGAGCTATAAAGTCTAACTCTTTTCCTATGGAACCGCCTTTACTTAGCTTGGCCTTAAAATTTTGAGTATGAAAACCAAGCCTATCTACTTCCTCGGTGGTATCCGTGTCTTTTAAGAAACTCGAACGTTCTTCGTCACTACTAAAAGTTTTAAGCTTTTGGGCCAGAGAAATCTTTAATCTACTTTTTATACTGTTTAAGCCTTTTTTAACCTGTTCGGCTTGAGCTATTAAATAACCCTGCAGCGCCTTTCCTTCTTTGGTGCGCGTTTTAACCAGATTATTCACCGCAACATTAACCGCTGTTCTTAGCTTCGGCCATATACTCTCCGGAGAAAATTTTGCTTCTTCCAAACTCAACACTCCGGGCAGGCGGATTAAAGCATCTAAACTTAAACCATCATCAATGCTAAACTCTCTTTTTATTTTATTAACTTTGGAGATATACTTACTTAAAAGCTCATCATTAATAAAAACTTCTCCGCCCCTCTTGTTACAAATATTAATTGCACAAGTAACCCGCCCCCTTTTAATCTTTGACTCAATGGCCTTTTTTATCCTCTCTTCCAAAGATAGCGAACCTTCGGGTAAATGCAGAACAGTTTCTAAAAATTTATGATTAGTGCTTCTTAACTCTATAGAAACCTTTCCCAGCCGAGCTATTTCTATTTCACTGCTACCAAAACCGGTCATGCTGCAGATCATTATCTCTCTCCTATTAATTTAAGCCCAGACTTTTCTCTTGCGCTCTTTTTCCACGATCTCTTTTTCATTGTATAAATCCACAATTAACTCGTCGGGACCAAACCAAAGTTTTATCTCCCGTTCAGCTTCAGAAGCATTTGATGAAACATGGATAACATTTTCATAAACACCGGCTGTAGTTATGCGGCCATAAGAACCCCGTATAGAGGTCGGATCTGCCTCTTCCGGGTTAGTCGCTCCGGCCAGGTCCCTGCATTTTTTAATTGCATTTTCTCCCCAGTAAACTAAAGCCATAACCTTCTTACGGTCATGCAGCTCACCCTGCAGATATTTTATTATTTCATTAAAAAATGGTTTATCTTTGAGGTGCTTATAATGTTCTTGAGCTAAATCTTTCGAGACGCGCACCATTTTAGCTCCGATAATTTCTAATTTTGTTTCGGATAACCGAGTAAGGATGTTACCGGTCAAAGACTTTTTAAGCCCATCGGGTTTAACAAGAATTAAAACAGCCTCGTTCATTATTATTTACCTCCCCTAATAATACTTGATATCCTCTCTAAATCTTCCTGAGAGTAAAATTCAATAAAAATATGCCCCCTCTTCTTCATCTTGTTGATTCTGACTTTTGTTGAAAGAATATGCTGCAGCTCTTCTTCTAAAACTGCCAAAAATGGCTCTCTGGCGGACGGTAATTTACGCCTGAGAGTTTTAGGCCTGCGCATTTTAATTAAATTCTCCAACTCTCTTACTGATAAATCTTTGGCAATTACGTCCTGAGCAAATCTGCGTTGTAAATTTTCATTATCTAATTCCAGAAGCGCCCTGCCGTGAGCAAAAGAAATACGCCCTTGCTTCATCTCTTCCTGAATTTCATGCGGAAGCTTTAATAAACGCAGGGTATTAGCAATAGTTGCCCGCGCCTTGCCTAAACCTTCGCTAATCTTTTCTTGGGTCACTTGGAATTTATCGATTAAATGCTGATAAGCGTGCGCCTCTTCAATTGGATTAAGACTCTCTCTTTGAATATTTTCAATTAGAGCGTACTCCAAAGAGTCCCGATCATCTATATCTTTTATGATAACCGGTATCTCGTTGAGCGCCAATGATTTACAAGCACGTAATCTTCTTTCGCCAGCGATTAATTCAAAACTATCACCGCTTCTTCTTACTAATAATGGCTGGATAACACCCTTTTCTTTAATTGACTGGGCCAGCTCTTCGATATGTTCTTGATTAAATTCTACCCGAGGTTGGAAGGGGTTGGGCTTAATCTTTTCCACTTGAACATAGAGAATTTCATTTTTAACGCCTTCTGTTTTCTCCGGAATTAAAGCGCCGATACCTTTACCTAATGCTCTTCTCTCCATTAAATTTCTCCTCCTGCTTTAACCGAGTTAGTATCTAAAGGCTCTCCTAAAATTTCCGCGCATAATTCAGCATATTTCTGACTCCCTAAAGAATCCTTATCATAAAGAAAGATCGGCTTTCCAAAACTTGGGGCTTCGGTTAGACGAATATTGCGAGGAATAACGGTTTTATAAACCTTCTCCTTAAAATGATTTCTGGCCTCTTGAATAACTTCTTTAGTCAGATTGGTTCTAAAATCCGCCATAGTTAAAAGCACGCCTTCGATAACTAAATTGGGGTTGATATTATCCCTAACCAGCTTGACAGTGTTATTAAGCTGCGTCAAACCCTCCAGGGCATAATACTCGCATTGCACGGGGACTAAAACAGAATCTGCTGCACACAGACCATTGATAGTTAAAAGACCTAAAGAAGGCGGAGAATCAATAATGATAAAATCAAAATCATTCTTTACTTTTTCTAGCGCTCTTTTTAAACGATACTCTCTGCCCAGAGAACCGACGAGCTCAACCTCTGCCCCTGTTAAATCCAGGTTTGATGGCGCAACCAAAAGATTAGGAACTGCGCAGGGTTGCAAGATATCATTAATCTCTAATTCTTCCAGAAGAACGTGGTATGTACTTTTAATTATGTTGTGCTTGTTTAATCCTATTCCGCTGGTCGCATTTGCCTGGGGATCCAAATCTACAAGCATAACCTTCTTACCGGCAACTGCCAGAAAAACAGCTATATTTATCGCTGAAGTTGTCTTCCCTGTTCCACCCTTCTGATTACAAATCGTAATTATCTTACCCATTGGTACTCATATAGTTATGAATTGTTTCACGCGGAACATTTCTAAACCAACTCCAATTATTATCTTAGACTTATGGAGATTGTCAAGTGTTTTTTGTGCCTTTTATTACGCTGACCCGAACCTTAGCAGGCCTTGCACCCGGCATTCCAAACAAACCCTTTACTTCCTCGGAAAGAACTTCGATCTTAACCTTATTGCGCGGTAGCTGCAGTTGTTGTAAAGCTTTCTTAATTGCTTCCTCTACTGTCTTGCCTTCGATCTCAACGCTATTATTTACCTTCATTTTGATTTTGCCATCTTTATCTGGAATACCAGCATAAGAATGCTATTTACCAACCAGTACAAAACTAATCCTGCTGGCATAGTGTAAAATATAAAGCCGAACATAACCGGCATAACAATCAACATAATCTTCTGCTGCTCAGCTGAAGCACCTGTAGCATTGACAGAAGAAATCTTCTGCTGGAAGAACATCCCAACAGCCATAATAATCGGCAGAATATTAAAAGAATTACCCAGAATAGGCAATGTCACCGGAAGAGTAAATAATTTATCTGGCCCTGACAAGTCTTTAATCCATAGAAATCTAGCTCCCTTTAAAAGAATTGAGCGCATTAAAGCATTGTAAAGAGCAAAGAAAATTGGCATTTGTAATATTAACGGTAGGCAACCCCCAAAAGGATTAACTTTATGCTCTCTATAAAGGTCCATAATCTCTTTATTCATTTTCTGCGGATTATCTTTGTGCTCTAACCGTATTTTCTCAACTAATGGCTGAATGGCTTGCATCTCCTTCATAGAGCGCATCTGTTTAATAGATAAAGGATAAAGCAATAAGTATACTAAAAGGCTTAAAGCAATAACTGCCAAGCCCCAATTTCTTAGTATGCCATGCAGAAATTCCAAAGTTTGCAATAGAACATGCGAAATCAAATTAAAAGTCCCATAATGTATGATAGCTGTCCAGTCTGCGTTAATTAAACCAATTGCCTTAAGGTCTTGAGGACCAAGATAAATTTTAAATAATTGTCCATTCTGACTATTGGGATTAATAACCAATTCCTGAGATAATAAACCAATCTCGGATTCTTGCGGGTTAATTTTATTAACAAAAGCGGTCTGAGAAGCTGCATTGGATTGAGCTATTAGGCAAAAATAGCGGTCCCTTAATCCTAAAAATTTAACAGAATTAAATTGTGCGCTCTTGTGGGCAGAAGTATAAATTGGCTTACCCTGAGTTCCTACAGTAAGATCTTGGAAGCGAGCTTCTTTATTATTAGATGAAAAGTCTAGCATCCCCAACACCAAAGGTAAATTTATCTTAAGAGGGACATTAGTCAAATTTTTTACTTTTATTTCTAAGTCTATGGTATAATTAGACTTATTTATAGTAAATTTTTTCGTAATCGTCTTTTCGCTGTCTTTATGTATAAAAGTGATGCTGCCGGCGGTTTGAAAATCTTTGCTAAAAAGAAGCGTTTTGTCATTAATTAGCAATCCTTCTTTTAAAACAAGGCGAGATTCAGGATACTTTTTAAAAACTACTTCTTTTATAGAAGCAAGTGGTTCATTAAAAATAATTTCAAGATTATCTTGTTTATAGGAGAAAGTTTTTTCCAGAATATTGCTGAGTTCAGCTGGTTTTGGTGCTGGTAAAGTCGTAGGCGCGATCACGCTTTGGACATTATTTACTGCAGTAGAATTTACTATAACTTGTTTGTTATCAATTGGTTGTGTCTTAGAGACAAAAGCAGACCAACCAAATAAAACTAAAATAGACAATCCAATTGTTAATGCTAAACGTTTATCCATATTTACTCCAGTGGGTCATAACCGGATTTACCGGAAAAGGGGTGACAAGATAATAACCTCAGGACACCCTTGAATGAACCTCTCCAAAAACCAAATTTTATAATCGCCTGTCGGGTATACTCTGAACAAGTCGGATTAAAACGACAGGTTCCTGGCAAAACACCTCTTATATACACCTGATATACCCTGACCAGGCTAAGAGATATTCTAGTCAACATTAAATACAAAGCTTCTTTCTGCCTTTTTGTCTGCGTTGAGCCAAGGTTTTACGTCCCAGGCGCGTAGCCATCTTAGCCCGAAAACCCTGACGCCTTTTTCCAATGATGTTTGTGGGTGTCTTTAGATTTTTTTTCATTTGTTTGGCTCCTTTTTCTTATTAATTTAATGGTTTTTAATTATAACATAAACGGTTGCCCCGTCAATTAGTAATTATTTAAATCTTTAACTTATCCCCAAACGCCCCTTAGTTATCCCCAAATCCGTCGGTAAATTTTGTTTTATTGATACAGCCGGTTTATTACTAATCTTTTTATTTTGGTTTTTCTCAAATTATCAGAGGATATGAAATCAATTGTAAGCATTTTTGTTGACGCTTTGAAAATTTATTGTATAATAACTGACACTTAACTTTTTCTATTGCAACTTGTTTTGTTTCTGTTATAATTGTTGAATAGTTGAAAAGAATTAAGTGAATTTTATTTTAAAAATGTATTTTTTTAGCCCAATTAATCAGTTTTTCGCCTCGCTGTAAATCTGATTTTTTCCACAGATTTATTCAAGATGTGAATAAACTGTTAATAACAGTAACGATGCCTGAAATAATCCAAAGCTGGCAGCAAGCTCAAGAGATTCTTAAAGAAAAGCTAGGCCCAGAAACATTTGAGGCCTGGATTTTACCACTCAAAATAAGCTCTCGTAATGAAAACACCGTTGTCTTGGATGCTCCGGATACTTTTTTCGGGGATTGGGTAAACAAAAATTACGCTTCAACTATTGTAGATGCATTTAAGAGTTTGGGTTTTGGAGAGATAAAGGTAGAGGTTCAGGCGAATCAAAAAACTGATATAGTAAACGCTTCCGGAACATCAGGCGCAACAAGAAATTATCCTACCGCAGCAAAAAATACCCAGCAAATTTTGAATTTGAACAACCGCTATACCTTTGAGAATTTTGTTATTGGTTCATCTAACCGCCACGCCCATGCTTATTCATTAGCGGTAGCAGAGGCGCCGGCTAAAATGTATAACCCTCTGTTTATCTACGGAGGCGTGGGTTTAGGAAAAACACATTTAATCCAGGCGATCTGTCATAAAATAAAAAGCGACTCCAAAGAAGACCTGAAAATTACTTATCTTCCTTCAGAACAATTCACCAATGAACTTATCGGAGCTATCCAGCATCATTCAACAGCGGCCTTTAGACTGAAATACAGGAACACGGATGTTCTGGTTATTGACGATGTGCACTTCTTCGGCGGGAAAGATTCTACTCAAGAAGAGTTTTTTAATACCTTTAATGCTTTATATGACGCCCACAAACAAATCATTCTTTCTTCTGATAGGCCGCCAAAAGAAATCGCGGATTTACAGGAGAGACTTGTTTCTCGGTTCGGCTGGGGCCTAACTACCGATATTCAGCCTCCGGATCTGGAAACTCGCGTAGCTATATTAAAGAAAAAAATCGAGAGAGAGCCTGTTGCCGTACCCAACGATGTAATATTTTTTATTGCCCAACTGATAAAGACTAATATACGTGAATTAGAGGGCGCGTTAGTAAGAACAATGGCTTATTCATTAATGGAAGAAAAGCCGGTAACCTTGGATTTAACCAAAGAGGTTTTGAAAGATCTTTTAAAAGAACCAAAGAAGTTAATTACGGTTGATTTCATCCAGCGTTGCGTAGCTGAAGAGTTTGGGATGGCGTTAGGGGATTTAAAAACCCGGCGCAGAAACAAAACAATTGTTTTTCCTCGTCAAATCGCTATGTACTTAAGCAGGGAGTTAACCGATTTATCTTTGCCTGAGATTGGACAATTTTTCGGAGGAAAAGATCATACCACGGTACTACATTCATATAATAAAATAAAAAATGAAATTACTAACAACCCTTCATTACAAGAGAGGGTAGAAAGAGTTATACAAATCATCAAACATTAAATCCAAAGGTTATGCAAGTTTGGTTTTTGTTTTAATTAACACAAATTAAACAAGTTACAAGTTTTTCAACAGAAACACCACTATTATATTACTATTACTTTTTAAATATTATAATATAATAAATAGTAAGGAGAAAAAATGAAATTCAAGGTGGGAAAAGATATCTTATTAAACGGAATACAAACCGTACAAAATGTAATTGTTGCAAAAGCAGCGCTACCCATACTTTCCAATATATTAATTGAAACATTACCGGGAAAAATAAGGTTAACTACAACCGATTTAGATATTGGAATAAGCTGTGTAATTCCTGTTGATATTCAAGAAGAGGGAGCAATAACCCTGCCGGCTAAAAGGTTTAGTGATATTATCAAAGAGTTACCTATTAACAGTGTAAGTATTACAACTAAGAAGAATAATCAAGTAAATATCGAAACAGAGCTTTGTCAGTTTAAGATCATGGGTCTAGCAAAAGAAGAGTTTCCGCGGCTGCCGGAGTTTAAAGATAAAGAGGTAATTAAAATTGAGCAGTCTTTATTAAAACAGATGTTAGGTTTAACCTCGTTTGCTGTCTCTGTTGATGAAACCCGTTATATTTTAAATGGTATATTGTTTAAGATAAACAAAAACAACCTTACTTTAGTTGCTACTGATGGTAAAAGATTAGCTATTGTTGAAAAAAAATTAAATTATTCCGCTGAAAAAGATGTCTCAATTATTATTCCAATTAAAACAATTAACGAGTTGAGCCGCAACCTAAAGGAAGAGGGGGAGTTGTCTTTGGTGTTAGGAAGCAACCAGGCTATGTTTGATTTGGGGAATATTGTTATTATTTCGCGCTTGATTGAGGGAGAATTTCCGGATTATAAGCAGGTAATTCCAGCCCCTTCGGAAAATAAGATGCGGATTAACCGGGAGCAGTTTTTGTTGGCGGTAAAAAGAGGGTCCTTGTTATCTACTCCGGATTATCAAGCGGTAAAGTTGGAGGTCTTTAAAAATAAACTGGTGGTTTCTAAATCAACACCGGATGTGGGAGAGTCGCGCGAAGAGTTGGTGGTGGATTATCGAGGTAGAGAGTTGGCAATTGGTTTTAACCCCGGATATATGCTTGATGTTTTGAAAAACCTAAGCGAAGAAGATGTGGAGTTAGAGTTGAGTGGTAGTGAAAAACCCGGGGTTATTCGTATTAATGGTTATGTTTATGTTGTTTTGCCCATGCGTTTAAACTAGGCCGGTATGGAGAAAATAAGCGAAACCATCCAAAGCGTATTTAAAGAATTGGTTAACAAAAAAGTCGCTGATGGTGGAGTAAACCCAGAGGGGTGGTTAAAAAAAGTCTTGACAAAAAAGGAGTTGGGGCATATAAAGCTTCATTATTTCCGTAAAGGTATTTTAGGTTTAAGTGTTGATTCTTCGGTTTGGATGTATTCTTTAAACTTAAAAAAAGATAGTTTGTTAAAAAAATTAAAAGAGTGTTCGCAGGAGATAAAAGAAATAAGATTTAGTATTGGAGAAATTAAGTGAGCAAAGCAAAAAAAGAAGTGGTCAAGCCTGCACCAGGTGCCGGTGAAAAATCTAAAGCTTATGATGCTACAAGTATACAAGTGCTTGAGGGTATCGAAGCGGTTAGGCGCAGACCCGCTATGTATATAGGGGATACATCTTCTCGAGGCCTGCACCATTTGGTCTATGAAGTTGTCGATAATAGCGTCGATGAATCTTTGGCCGGTTTCTGCGATACTATCGGCGTAGTGATCCGGGAAGATAATAGTATAACCGTTACGGATAATGGCCGCGGGATCCCGGTAGATATGCATAAAACCGAAAAAAAACCCGCAGTCGAGGTAGCCCTAACTACCCTGCATGCCGGAGGTAAATTTGATCACCGCTCTTATAAAGTATCCGGAGGCCTGCATGGCGTAGGCGTTAGTTGTGTTAATGCTCTTTCTGATTGGTTGGAAGTAGAAGTAAAAAGAGACGGTAAAATTTATCACCAGCGTTACGAACGCGGCAAGACAGTTTCTAAACTCACAACCATCGGTAAAAGCTCAAGTACGGGAACAAAGATAACTTTTAAACCGGATAAAACCATTTTTTCTAAAACCGAATATTCTTACGATACGTTATCTCAGCGGCTCAGAGAGCTTGCTTTTTTAAATAAAGGTTTAAAAATTAAGCTTAATGATGAGCGGAGTGAAAAGGAAGCGGTTTTTGAGTTTTCCGGCGGCGTTATCTCTTTTGTTGAGTACTTAAATAAAAATAAAAACCCGCTGCATAATAAGGTTGTTTATTTTCAAAAGCTTCAAGATGATATAAATGTAGAAGTAGCGCTGCAATATAACAATGGATATGCAGAGACAATTTTTTCTTTTGCCAATAATATTAATACCATTGAAGGCGGTACGCACCTTTCAGGTTTTAAATCCGCGCTAACCCGAGCGATTAATCAGTATGCTAAATCAAAAAATTTAATTAAAAATGATATAGGTATTTCCGGCGAAGATGTTCGTGAGGGGCTTACAGCTGTAATTAGCGTTAAGGTTCCAAATCCGCAGTTTGAAGGACAGACTAAAACAAAATTAGGTAATTCCGAAGTCGAAGGGTTAGTGGCTTCAGCAAGTCTCGAAGCATTAAGCAGTTATTTCGAAGAGAACCCTTCAGTTGCCAATAAAATAATCGATAAGGTTATTGTTGCTTCACGTGCCCGCGAGGCCGCACGAAAAGCCAGAGAGTTAACTCGTAGAAAAGGTGCGCTTGAAGGGGCTGGTTTACCAGGTAAATTATCCGATTGTTCGGAGCGAGATGCTACTTTGTGTGAATTATACATTGTAGAAGGTGACTCAGCAGGCGGTTCTGCTAAGCAAGGGAGAGATCGCAGATTTCAAGCAATATTACCGATTAAGGGTAAAATTTTAAATGTAGAAAAATCCCGTTTAGATAAAATTCTCTCTAATGATGAAGTGCGTACAATTATTACTGCTTTAGGTACCGGCATAGGAGAAGAGTTTGATTTGTCTAAATTAAGATATCACAAGTTAGTGCTTATGGCAGATGCGGATATCGATGGTTCGCATATCCGAACGCTTTTGCTTACACTTCTTTATCGTCAGATGCCTAAACTGGTTGAGGGTGGCTTTGTTTATATTGCTCAGCCGCCTCTATATAAAATAAAAAGAGAACAGAGGGAAGAATATATACAAACAGAAGCTCAGATGGATGAAATGTTATTGGATCTGGGGAGGGAAGGGCATAAATTAATCTACTTAAAAGAGAAAAAAGAGTTTACCGATAATCAGTTTAAAGAGTTGTTAAGTCTTCTTGTTGAGCTGGAAAAAATTAGCAGGAGTTTAGATAGAAAGGGAGTGGAAATAGGAAATTATATCGTTTTTAGACACCCAAAGACCAAAAAAATGCCTATTTATAGGGTAAAAGTGGAGGGAAAAGTCCAATTCTTCTATTCAGACAAGGAATTGGCAGGTTTTATTGGCAAAGAGGATAAGGTTGTGGAACCAGATGTTACTGAGCTTTTTGAAGCTCAGGAAATCGAACAGCTAGCTTTAAAGATTGAGAAAATGGGTTTAGATATCGCAACTTATAGTCCAGAGGTAATAATTCAAAAAGACCAAGCCGGTAAAGATATATCAAAAAAATTTAAAGGCTTATTCAGGGTAACTAATGAAAAAGATCAAAAGGATTTAGCTAGCTTAAAGGAAGTTTTGTTTTATATTAAAGAAGCCGCTGCCAAGGGTATGCATATTCAAAGGTATAAGGGCTTAGGCGAAATGAATCCGCAGCAACTATGGGACACTACAATGGATCCTGAGAAACGTACTATGTTGAAGGTTACCTTAGAAGATGCGGTTGAGACTGATAAAATGTTTACAGTATTAATGGGGGATCAGGTTGAGCCGCGCAGGGAATTTATTGAAGATTTTGCGCATCTTGTAAAAAATTTGGATATTTAATTATGTATACGCGTAACGAAAAAATTATTAATGTCTATATAGAAGAAGAAGTAAAGGACGCATATTTAAATTATGCGATGAGTGTCATTGTCGGCAGAGCCCTACCCGACGCCCGCGATGGGTTAAAACCGGTGCATAGGAGAATACTGTACGCTATGCAAGAGCTTAACCTGGAGCACTCCAAACCTTATAAAAAATGCGCTCGTATCGTTGGTGAAACCATGGGTAAGTATCACCCGCACGGAGACGTAGCTATTTATGATACCCTGGTGAGAATGGCGCAAGATTTTTCCTTGCGCTATCCGTTGGTTGACGGACAGGGAAACTTTGGCTCAGTTGATGGTGATGCTGCCGCAGCTATGCGTTATACGGAAGCACGTCTTGCGGCAATCTCCGACGATATGCTAGGAGACATTGATAAAGATACTGTTAAATTCGGCCCTAACTTCGATTCTTCATTAAAAGAGCCGCTTCTTTTACCGGCCTCACTCCCTAATTTACTGGTTAATGGTTCAAGCGGTATTGCTGTCGGTATGGCTACAAATATACCCCCGCATAACTTAAATGAAGTTGCAGATGCGATTATCTATGTTTTAGAAAACCCTTCGGCAGAGATTAAAGATCTCATGCGTTTTGTCAAGGGGCCGGATTTTCCCACCGGAGGAGTTATTTGCGGTAAAGGCGGGATTAAAGAAGCATATACAACCGGGCGCGGAAAGCTTACCATTAGGGCAAGGGCAACTGTAGAACATCAAAAGAACGGCAAAGATTATATTATTATTACCGAGATACCTTATCAGGTACAAAAATCCACAGTCATTGAAGCTATTGCTGCTTTAGTTGATGATAAAAAGATAGAAGGCATAACTGATATACGGGATGAATCAGATAAAGACGGTATGCGTATTGTGGTTGACTTAAAGCGCGACAGCGAACCGCAGATTATTCTTAATCAGCTTTTTAAGCACACCCAGCTGGAGACTACTTTTGGTATTATCATGTTGGCCTTGGTAGAAAATAGGCCGCGAGTTTTGAATTTACGTCAAGTGTTAGACTGTTACATTGAACATCGTAAAGTAATTGTTCGCCGCAGGACACAGTTTGAATTAGATAAAGCGTTGAAAAGGGCACATATTCTGGAAGGGCTTAAAATAGCGCTTAAATTTATTGATAAGATTATTAAAGTAATTAAAAGCTCTAAGAGTACTGAAGCGGCAAAAATAAATTTAATGAAAGAGTTTGAGCTCTCTGAAATTCAGGCTCAAGCTATATTGGAGATGCAGCTACAGCGCTTGACAGCGCTGGAGCGCGATAAGATTGATGCTGAATATGCCGAACTTTTAAAGAAGATCGAACTATGCAGAGCAATTCTGGCTTCGGAAAAGAAGATCGAAGCCATAATTAAGACTGAACTGGAAGACCTCAAAAAGAAGTACGGTGATGAACGCAGAACGGATATTGTGGGAGAGGTTGAAGAGTTGGCTATTGAAGATCTAATTGCCGAGGAAGATGTAGTAGTAACTATTAGCCACGCGGGTTACATTAAGCGTTTCCCGGTAAGCGGATACCGAAAGCAAAAACGCGGCGGACAGGGCTCAACCGGCGCAGAGGTTAAAGATGAAGATTTTGTGGAGCACCTCTTTGTCGCTTCTACTAAAGACTATCTTTTAATCTTTACCGATAAAGGTCAGGTGCACTGGTTAAAGGTGTATGAGATTCCCCAGGCCAGCCGCACATCTAAGGGCAAAGCAATCATTAACCTTTTAGCCATGGAAGCAGGTTATAAAATAAGCTCTACTATTCCGATTAAAGAGTTTTCAGCAGATAGATATCTGGTTATGGTTACTAAGATGGGTCAAATAAAGAAGACGAAGTTGGATGCTTATGGTAATCCTAGAAAAGGCGGTATTATCGGAATCACTTTGGATAAAAACGACGCTTTAATCGGCGTAGAATTAACCGACGGTAAGCAGGAGCTTCTTATCGGGACTCGTCAGGGAAAAGCATTAAGGTTCTCCGAAACTAAAGTACGCGATATGGGAAGAAGCGCGCGTGGAGTCAGAGCAATTTCTTTAGCTAAGAAAGATGAAGTTATA
>Ga0172375_10004771_pt1 | contig 19866 bp, 21 predicted proteins | sample LakKiv1m_FD_114537 | JGI IMG/M metagenome (GOLD analysis project Ga0172375, IMG submission 114537) | Freshwater microbial communities from Kabuno Bay, South-Kivu, Congo - kab_092012_11.1m | ecosystem: Environmental > Aquatic > Freshwater > Lake | place: Democratic Republic of the Congo...
CCCTCAGGCAGACACCGCACTCCACGCACTCCTGCTGGTCGATCACCACCACCCCGTCCTGCTCCGACATGCAGCTCATCGGACAAAAATCCACGCACTCCTGGCATCCGATGCACTTCTCACTGTCTATCCTCATCCTTCTCCTCCGTTCGTGAATATCTCCGAAAAACGTGTGATCTGGTTAAGCACGGCGTTCCTGCGGATCCGCTCGGCCGCCTCCGCATTGCCCGCCTCGAAGGCGACGATGATCGCCTTGTGTATGCGGGTGGAGTTTTCCATCCACCCGGGACCCACCATGACTGCGATGCGATAACGGGCAGTCTGTCTGTCGAAGGTCCGGATCAGCTGGGCCAGGCGCTGGTTGCCGCAGGCCTCGACGATCGTCTCGTGGAATTTCTGGTTCAGGCCTTGATATACTTTATCTTTTCCCTTGTCCGCAGCCAGGATCATCTTTTCATGCATCTTTTTGAGCTTGCCGATAAATGCTGGTGTTCGATGCTGCACGGCCAGCGACATGGCCAGTCCCTCGAGGCCGGCGCGGATGCGGTAGATATTTTCCATTTCCTGCAACGTGATTCTGACAACGGTAAATCCCCGTCGCGGTTCGCGGACCACGAATCCACGGCTCTCCAGGATCTGCAGCGCCTCGCGCACCGGGGAATGGCTGACCTTGAATGTGTTACAAAGCGCCTCTTCGACGATCCTCTGCCCTGGCTGGAGTGTCTCGTCGACAATCCTCGCTTCAAGCTCCTCGACGATATGCTCCGCCAGGCTCTTATGTTTGATCCGTTCACTCATGTGACTGCCAGACACGCCTTGTTTGGGTCATGTCTGGCGATTGTATTTTATCGATAATCGTTTGTCAATTGAAAATCTTTTTTGGGGGCCTGTAAATTATAACTTATTGAAATCAATTGTATTATATGATTAAACGAAGTGCTTATTTTATCTATTTTGGGGACTGATAATAAATATTTCTTGACACCTTATTCACGACTTTAATATAGTTTTTCCAAAGCGCGTCCGGCAAGACTCACAGGCGTGATTGATCGGAGACCGAAAAATTTTGGATCTTTTGTAAGGGGTTGGGGCATGATCATTGATCGGGAAACCTGTATCGGATGCGGGGACTGCGTATTTACCTGCACGGTTGCTGCCATCCGTCTCACGGACGACAAAGCGGAAATCGACAGGGAAGCCTGCGTGGAGTGCGGGAATTGCCTGAGGGTGGCTGAATGTCCTACCGGCGCCCTCCAGCAGGACGAGTTGACCTGGCCCAGAGCGGTGCGCAAATACTTCAGCGACAATCAGTGCAAGTGGCCTGAGGAGATGCGCTACACCACGGGTTACGGCCGAGGCACGGAGGAGTGCAAGACCAACGACCGCACGAGAAAATTCAGGCGCGGAGAAGTCGGGATCATGGTCGAGCTGGGAAGACCCAATACCGGTACCTATTTGCGCAACGCGGAGCTGATCATACAGACACTGATGCGGGCGGATGCCGAGATGGCGGAAAACTCGCCCATGACCGCCCTGATCGGTGATGCAAAAAAAGGGCTTTTGAAGGAAGGCCTTCGGGATCAGCGCGTTTTGTCTTGCATCGTCGAGGCAAAGGTCACGCTAGACCGCCTGGAAAGGGCCCTGGTCCTTTTGCAGGAAGTCGCTCCCCAGTTGGATACGGTATTCAGCCTCGGACTGGTGACCCGGATGGAGGATGGATTCATTTCCCCCATCGAACCCGTTTTGGCGAGGATGGGCCTTCAGGTAAGACCCAACGCAAAGATGAACCTGGGGTTGGGAAGACCCCTCTGTGAATAGAATCCATCAGGAGCCTCGCGTATGAGCCATTCCGCCCACCGATTTGCCACCCCAGAAGAACTGAAACGGGATTATGTGATCTTTGTAAGACCTGCCAAAGGATTCGATGATGTGGATGAAAAGACCAAGCAGGAAACCCTCCGGAAAACAAAAGAGCTGGCCGACATCGTTTACAAGCATGAGCCGGCCAACATAGGCCGCAGCGGCGCCGGCTCCACGGCCCAAGGCGATGACTACCTCCAGATCATGAATCGCGTGACCCTGAACGGGTTTATGTCCGTTGTCACGGACAAGGAAAAGGCTTTCAATATCCTCAAAGAATTCAAACAAAAGGATGCGGGTCTTTCCGTTGTGGCGAGCGGCTTGACGGAGGACCTGTTTGATATCTGCAAAGGGGTGGGCCTGAAACCCCACACGGTCCTTTTTTCCCTGGGAATCTGGGGCAAAAAGGAGCTGTTGCCCGGCGACGACCATTTAAAGATCACCACCCTGTGCGGTCACAGCATGATCTCTCCCTCGATGATCGATCATTATGTCTCGAGGATAAAAAAAGGTGAAATCACCGCGGAGGAGGCAGGCAAGAAGATGGCCAAGTCTTGTCCCTGCGGAATTTTCAATGTCCCCCGAACGGTGGAAGTCCTCAAGAAGATGGCCGGGCAATAGGGCCTCATCCATACAATGGTGTTCGAGCTGCCGCAGGGCCGGTGAAGGGGCATCATGTCAGTCTTGCTATTTCATAGTCGCAATGCGAAAGCGGATTCTCCAGGAATATCCAGATTACTTTCAGGGGGTGTGAACTCATGATCGACCAGGAGCTCTGTATCGGCTGTGGCGATTGCCTGCCCGTGTGCCCGGTGCAGGCCATTCGTTTGGAGGAGGACTATGCGAAGATCGATACGGAGATGTGTGTGGAGTGCGGCGTTTGCTATCGGGCGAAACGTTGCCCTGTAGAGGCATTCAAGCAGGAGGCGGACTTGCCCTGGCCGCGCATCGTCAGAAGGGTGTTCAGTGACCCCAATGCACCCCACTCCGCCACAACGGGCGGTTGGGGACGCGGCACCTCGGAGATGAAGAGCAACGATGTGACGGGTCGGTACAAAAGGGGGCAGGTGGGGATCGCCGTCGAAGTGGGGAGACCGGGTGTCGGTGTGACCATCGGCGCCATCGAGGAAATCGCCGCGCCCTTTGCGCGGCTCGGCGTCGAGTTCGAACCGCTGAATCCTTTGACCAGCCTCATGGATGACACCAAGAAGGCCACCTTCAAACAAGACGTAAAGAAGGAACGGGTCCTGAGCGCGATCATTGAATTTCTCATAGAACCCTCAAGGCTGGCAGATGTGATGAAGGCCTTGGAGGAGAGTTCCACTTCTGCAAAAGACACCGTGTTTTCCGTGTCCATGATCAACCGGCTGAACCCCGACGGTTCGATCCCCCATATGGAGGCCCTCGAAAAGCTGGGTTATCGGGCATCTCCCAATGCCAAAGTCAATCTGGGATTGGGCAGACCTAGGGCGAAAGACTGAGGAAGGGAGGGACGAGGAGTGACTCATTCACTGCACAGGGCGGGGACAACGGAAGATTTAGGCTGCGATTACGTGATCATCATGCGCGCGGAAAAGGGTTACAACCAGGAAGGCTCAGCCGGGAAATGCAAGGAGCTGCTGAGGCTCTTTGAAAAGCACGGCGCGGTCAACATCACCGGGGCGCGGGGGAAAAAATACAAGGGCAATGTCCTTGAAACCTCCCTTGATTCCATTGAAGAGGCGTTTGTCGACGGCAATTCCCCCTATTGCGTCTTTGACACGAAAGAGAAGCTTGAAGCCTTTCTTAAAGAAGTCAAAGAAAGGGATTTCGGGCTGTCTGTCGTCGTCTCTGGTCTCTATAAGGTCATCAAAACGATCTGCGACAGGATCGGCATTGTGCCGCACACGACCAACCACTCCCTGGGAATATGGGGCAACACCTCGCTTCTTCCCGACGGACCGGTACTTGAAATCACGACCATGTGCGGACACGGTATGGTATCGAGATACCTCGTGGATGACTTGATCAAACAGATCAAGGCGGGTTCCCTGAGCATTGAAAAGGCGGGAATAGAATTGGGGAAGCCCTGCCTGTGCGGATTGTTCAATCCCAAACGGGCGGAAATCCTTCTGCGCAAATTGACGGGCAAGGAAAGAAAGGATCTGGTGGATACAGGCGTCAAGGGGTGGATTGTTTAGACAGTGAACACTTTAGCAAAAGGGAGGATGAAATGAGAAAGAAGATTTTTGTTTTTCCGTTGGCTGTTGTGTTTTGTCTCATCGCCGTGATGGTTTCGGTCGATGCAGACGCGGCATACCCGGATAAACCGATCGAATTTGTTGTCCATTCGGCAGCGGGCGGCGGCAGCGACCTGTTCAGCCGGACCGTGGCCCACATCCTTGAAAAAGAAGGGATTGTCAAACAAAAAATCAACGTGGTCAACCGAACGGGCGGCTCCGGCACCGTGGCGATGAACTACATGGCCGATAAGGCAGGCGATCCGTATGTCCTGATGCAATTCACCACGGGCCCCATTTCTGCTGTTTTACGCGGATCGAGCAAAATGAAACTGGAAGACCTCACCTTCATCTCCATGGCAACCATGGATCCGAATCTGGCGTTCACCCGCACAGAGTCCAAATACAACGACATGAAGAGCGTGATCGCCTATGCCCTGAAAAACCCGGAAATGGTTTCCGTTGCCATCGGTACGGTGGGCGGTTCGGAGAATATCTGCGCGCATCGGATCGCAAAGGCGAGCGGAGCGAAGTTGAACATGGTCGGCTTTGGCGGCGGCGGTCCTGCGGCGGTCGCCATTCTGGGCGGTCATGTCGATCTGGGATTCGGCAATGTCGAAGAACAGATGGGGCAGATCGAGGCGAAGAAGATCAAGCCTCTGGGAACGATGACTCCGGAAAGAATACCTTTCATGCCGAATGTGCCTACCATGAAGGAGCAAGGGATCAACGCGGTATATGAACAACCCCGGGGATTCTGGGCGCCCAAGGGATTTCCTGATGAAGCCGTCAAATTCTGGGAGGATGCATTCTACAAACTGTCCCAGACGCAGGCGTTCAAGGACTACCTGAACAAGTCATACAGTGTGAACAACTTCATGCGGCACGCGGAAACCAAGGCGTTCATCACCAAGTTCATCAATGAGCTGAAAGTGGATGTCGACGAGCTTGGTGTTTATAAAAAGAAAAAATAGATCGATCCACAAGAAGACCCCCGGTCAGGAGGAATAGGGTATGCGAAAAGGAGACAGGGTTTTTGCAGTGATATGCTTGGGCATCAGCGTCTGGCTGATACTGGAATCCCTTCAATTCGATTATCTCTCCAAATTTGGACCCGGTCCGGGTTTTGAGCCGTTCTGGCTGGGGGTCATTCTTGCAATCCTTTCGGCCTTTTTATTGATCACGGCAATTCGCCGGAAGGAGGGAAAAGATGGCGAAAAACCGATCTTGCCGGGCTGGCAGTCCCTCGGCCGGCTGGCGGTCATCATGCTGGTGATGGCCGGATTTGCGCTTGTCATGGACAGCCTCGGATTCGTCTTGTCCGTGTTTTTGTTTGTGGCGATCCTGCTTTTTTTCCTGGAGGGTGTCGGCGTTCTGAAGAGCCTCTTTTATGGCGTGATATTCAGCGCCTTTATCTTCCTTGTCTTCCGCTACTGGCTGGAGGTCGATCTTCCCAAAGGCTTTCTGGGACTCTGAAGGAGGGGTGACAGATGGATGCTTTAAATAGTTTGATGCATGGTTTCGTGACGATCATCACCCCGTTCAACCTGTGGATGGCGACGATCGGCTGCTTTTTTGGAACCATTGTCGGGATCCTGCCGGGTCTTGGGACATCGGCTACCATCGCGATGCTCCTGCCGCTGACATTCGGGATGGATCCCACGCCGGCGATGATCATGATGGCCAATATCTATTACGGCGCCAAGTACGGCGGGTCGACTACCTCTATTCTGATCAACGTCCCGGGTGAGGGCTCGTCGGTTGTCACTGCTTTTGATGGTTACGCCATGTCCCGGCAGGGACGAGGCGGAGTGGCGCTGGGGATCTCCGCGATCGGGTCCTTTATCGCCGGGATCCTGGGGACCTTCGGCCTGATATTCATCTGCGTGCCGCTGGCGGCCTTCACCCTGAAGTTCGGTCCGGCGGAGTACTTCAGCCTCATCGTGATGGGGATGCTGTGCATCGTTTTCGTCGGCGGTAAATCCATCACCAAATCGCTGATCAGCGCCGTTCTTGGCCTGGCCCTAGGCACGGTCGGTTCGGATGTCGTGCAGGGGGCGCCTAGGTTTGTTTACGACATCCCCCAATTGATGGACGGGGTTTCTTTCATTGTTGTAGTCATGGGACTTTTCGGTATCGGCGAGGTCCTGGTGTCCGCCGAGGAGCGGATGAAGGTCAAGGCCCTGGATATAAAACTGAAAGACCTATGGCCGACCGTAGCGGATATCTCCCAATCCAAGTGGGCGATCCTGCGGGGGACGGTCATCGGGTTTTTCATCGGCGCATTGCCGGGAGCGGGTTCGACGATCGCCTCCTTCATTTCCTACGGCATCGAAAAGGGGGCAGCCAAGGAGCCTGAGCGATTCGGCAAAGGGGCGATCGAAGGGGTGGCCGGCCCCGAGGCCGCCAACAATTCAGCCTGCTCCGGCGCCATGGTGCCGCTGCTGTCCCTTGGGATTCCGGGATCCGGTGCAACCGCGGTGATGCTGGGAGCCCTGATGCTGTATGGGCTGAGACCGGGTCCGATGCTCTTCACAACGAATCCTGATTTTGTCTGGGCCCTTATCGCCAGCATGTTTGTCGGGAACATCATCCTGGTGATCATGAACCTGCCCCTGGTCCCCTTCTTTGCCATGGGGCTGCGGATCCCTTACAGTTACCTCTATCCGGCGATCCTCCTGGTCTGTATCATCGGAGCGTATTCAGTTCAAACCAGTGTGTACGGCGTCTGGGTGATGTGGATTTTCGGCGTGATCGGATATTTCATGAAAAAATACGATGTGCCGGCGGGTCCTTTGGTCATTGCCCTGGTCCTGGGTCCCATGCTGGAATACAATCTCTATCGCGCCCTGGCCTTGTCCAGGGGAGATGTCACCACCTTTTTCACCCGTCCGATTTCGGGGACGCTCCTGGCGATCGCGGTCGTGATGTCGATCGTAATCGCCTACCGGACCATCCGTCAAAAGGGGCGCATGGTTGAGGAAGAAGACGAATAATCGCCCAGGGGATCATGGGAAGGAACCAGGGACGGAGGAAGACATGCTGATCGACAAGGAAAAGTGCATCGGCTGCGAGGAGTGTCACCCCTACTGCCCGGTAGGGGCGATCGCGACAGTCGAATGGGAAGGGAAGGCGGTCAGCCAGATCGATCAGGAAACGTGCGTGGAGTGTGGGTGCTGCTTCGAGAGATCCGCCGTCTGCCCGGTCGACGCCATCTATATGCCCAAACTGGAGTGGCCGCGCTGCCTGCGGGAATATTTCAGCAACCCCGCCGTGAAGCATCCTTCAACCACCGGCCACGGCCGGGGTACGGAGGAGATGAAGACCAACGACGTGACGGGCCGGTTCCGCCGCGGCGAGATCGGCATCGCCCTGGAGATGGGCCGCCCCGGAGTTGGCACCTCATTTCGGGACCTGCAGACCGTCGCCATGGCCATCGCCCGTCTGGGGGTGGAATTCGAAACGCAGAATCCTGTGGCGGAGCTGATCACCGATCCCCGGACCGGGAAGTTCAACGAAGCGGTCCTGAACGAGCGGGTCTTGTCGGCGATCCTGGAGCTCAAGGTTCCGGTCGGGAAACTGCGGGATGTCCTGAACGTGATCAAGGAGATCTCCGCGAAGATCGACACCGCCTTTTCCCTCGATCTGATCAGCCGCGTCGAGGCGGACGGGACCGCGCCGGCCCTCACCATCGCCCGAGAGGCCGGATTTTTCCCCAGACCGAACGCCAAGACGAATGTGGGCCTTGGCCGGCCGCTCTTTAAGGAGGGATGAGATGACGCACACGCTGCACCGTCAAGGAAGTGTCGAAGACCTCCGTGAGGACTATGTCCTCCTGCTGCGGACCTCCCGCTTTGTCAACCATGAAGGATCGGAAAGGACCATGCAGCGGATCTGGGAAGTGATCTCCCATTACCGCGACGACCTGGTGAATTTCGGGAACCACTATCCCGACTGGGGCGGCGGGGAGCTCTACGACCTGGATGCCCTGCAAAAGGCCAAGAGCCGGATCATCCATGTGGTCTTCAGGGATCGCGAAAAGATCAAGGCGTGTCTCAAAGAGATCAAGGAGAAGGATTTCGGCATCTCCACCGTGGTGTCGGGGCTGTGCGGTGAGACGGAGAAAATCTGCGCGGAGATCGGCATCACCCCCCACACCGTGAATTATTCCCTGGGCATCCACGGCAATACCAGGCGGGTACCTCAGGGAGAGGTCCTGGAGATCCACACCCTATGCGGCCATGCCATGGTGGCCGCCGGTTTGATCAATCACATGGCCGAGCAGATCAGGAAGGGAAAAACCACCTGCAGGGAGGCGGCCAAAAGGCTTTCCCGGATGTGCGACTGCGGCATCTTCAATACCTATCGAGCGGAAAAACTGCTGAGGAAAATGACGGTCTGATCCGATCTTAGCTTAGCGCGGTCTGCCCGATCCTGCGGATCCTTGCCCGCTTCCTTCGGGGCCATCGACGGAGGAGAAGTATGATCATCGATCAGGAAACTTGCATCGGCTGTGGAGAGTGCGTATTCACCTGCACGGTGGCGGCGATCCGGCACGGGGATGATAAGGCGGTTATCGACCGGGGGCTGTGCGTCGAATGCGGCAACTGCCTGAGGATCGCCGATTGCCCGACAGGGGCGCTGCGGCAGGACGAACTGACCTGGCCCAGGATCGTCCGTAAGTACTTCAGCGACAACCGGCAGCCCTGGCCGGAGGAGCTCCGTTTTTCCACCGGCTACGGCAGGGGGACGGATGAGTGTAAGACGAACGACCGCTCGGGTCGTTTCCGCCGCGGCCAGGTGGGGGTGATGATCGAGGTCGGAAGGCCCGGGGTGAGCACCAGTTTCCGCGATGTTGAAAAAATACTCCAGGCATTGATCAAGGCGGACATCGAATTTGAGGAAAAGACGCCGCTCACGGCCCTGATCAAAGACAAGGGAAAAGGGCTTTTACGGGATGAGATCAGGGACGAGCGGGTGCTCTCCTGCATCATCGAAGCGAAGATCGGTACAGAGGATCTGGAAAAAATCCTGCCGATGATCAGGAAGGCGGCAGCCGAGATCGATACGGTCTTCAGCCTGGGGCTGGTGACGCGGTTGGAGGAAGGCCCGCGCTCGCCGCTGGATCCCCTGTTTGCCAAGCTGGGTATTGAGCCGCGGCCCAATGCAAAGATCAACCTCGGTCTGGGGAGACCGATCTTCGAGCCTTGAGCGAAAGGAGCGACGGATCATGAGCCATGCGGCCCACCGGTACGGGACGGTAGAGGAGCTGAGAAGGGATTACAACATCCTCGTCAAGCCATACAAGGCACTGGACGATGTCGACGAGCATACCAGGGAAGAGGCGATACGTAAAACCGAAGCGATGGCGAAGATCGCCTATGACGCCGGCGCGGTCAATCTCGGCCGCCGGTCCGGCTGCATCGGCAGGGGGGATTCCTTTGATGACATCATGAAATGGAAAAGCCTTCAGGGATTCTTCGCCGCCTTTTCGGACAAGGAAAAGCTCAAGAAGGCCCTTAAGGAATACAAGGAGAGGGACTACGGCATCTCCGTGGTTGCGGGTGGACTGATCGAAGAGATCTTTGCGATGTGCGGGGAGATCGGGATCAAGCCGCACACGATCCTCTATTCCCTCGGCGTCTGGGGAAAAACGGATCTGTTGCCCAGCGAGGACCACTTGAAGATCACCACCCTGTGCGGCCATCACATGATTTCTCCCGCCATGATCGATCACTATGTCGGTCAGATCAGGAAAGGAAAGATCACGGCCGAGGCGGCAAGCAGGAAACTGGCCGGTCCGTGCGTCTGCGGGATCTTCAATACGGATCGGGCCGCTTCCGTCCTGACCCGGATGGCGCAAAAATAGCCTGCGGCCGTGCCGTCTTCCGGCGCACGTTGCGGCTCGAAGCTTGTCGTCGGGCCCGGAAATCGGCCTGTAGAAAGGACGGTTGTTTTTGATAACGGCATAAGGATAATGACAAGAATAAGGAGGAAAGGATGCTGGATACGGAGAGGATGCGGGAAGTAGCGCAGAAGGTTGCAACCCAGGTGCTGGCCCTCAAATCCGGCGAGACCGTGTGCATTCTCAGGGATACGGAAGAGGATTCGGCCCCCTTTGCAACCCTCCTTTCCCAGGCGGCGCTTAAGGCAGGAGCGGAACCCGTATCGCTGATCATCGTGCCCCGGACCGTCGGAGGGCAGGAACTACCGGAGCCGGTTGCGGGCGCCTTCCTTCGCTGCAGCGCCATCATCAACATCGCCAAATGGCCGATCGTCCACAGCAGGGCGGTGAGCGCCGCCCTCGGCAACGGAGCGCGCACCTGCAATCTGCGCGGCTTCAAGGACGGTATGCTGGAGAGTCCGGGGGTCACCACCGACTATGAGCTGGTCCGGAAAAACGCCCTGGCGGTGGATGCCCTGCTGGAGCAGGCCCGGGAGATCCGCTTCACGACCGCCGAAGGCAGCGAGATGACCATGCAGTTATGCGGCCGCAAAGGCAAGGCCCAGACGGGCTTTGCCGACGAGCCCGGGAGGTTCTCCGGGCTTCCCGACGGGGAATCGACCGTCGCCCCACTGGAGGGCAGCACCCAGGGATGCATCGTGAATCCCTATATCATCGATAAGATCGGGCCTGTGGACGAACCTTTCCGGATGGAGATCAGGGACGGCTGGATCGTGAAGGTGGACGGAGGAAAGCAGGCCCGGCGGTTGCAGGAGCTGCTGGAGACGTCCGATCCCAATGCGCGGCGGATCGCTTCCCAGTTTGCCCTCGGCATGAATCCCGACTGCCGCGTCTTCCCTGATACGAAGGAGGTGTCCAAGAGGCTCGGGACGCTTCACGTGGCGATGGGCGACAACATCTCCCTGGGGGGGACCGTCCAGAGCGGTCTGCACATCGACATCGTGATCCTGAACCCCACGGTCTGGCTGGATGGAAAGAAACTTCTGAAGAATGGAAAACTGTTCATTTAAGGGCTTCCGCTGGCGATTCTCCAGAGGGGGACTTGAAAAGTCCGTATCAGGCAGGTGAAAAAATGCAAGAAGAAAAAACCGCATCCGGAGAGATTGTCGAGAGACTCAGCGCATACATCGCCCGAAGCGGGGATGCGGAACTAACCGAAGCGGTGATCAAAAAGGCCAAGCACCACATCCTCGATACCCTGAGCGCGATCCTTTGCGGCTCCCGCCTCAAGCCGGGAAGGCTGGCCAAGCAGTTTGTCGGCCGGCAGGGGGGAGCGCCGGAGGCGCAGGTCGCGGGATCCCCGGTCGTCACCACGGCGATCCAGGCGGCGTTCGCCATGGCGATGATGGCCCACTCGGATGAGACGGACGACTCCCACGAGAGGGCGGGCATGCATCCGGGCTGCGCCATCGTCCCGGCGGCGCTGGCCGTGGCGGACAGAGAGGAGGCGGACGGCATGCGGTTTCTCAAGGGGGTGGTGGCCGGATATGATATCGGCTGCCGGATCACCCAGGCCCTCGGTGTGGAGAACATACGCAGGCGCGCCCTTTCCCTGCACGGGATCGGCAGCAATTTCGGGGCCGCGGCGGCAGCCGCCTCGGTTTCGGGGCTGCGGGAAGGGCTTATCCCCTATGTCTGGGATTATACCGCGCAGCAGGAGTCGGGAAAATACTACTGGGTGCGGGATACCGACCACGTGGAGAAGGCCTTCGTCTTCGCCGGGATGGGGGCCCGCAACGGCGTCACAGCGGCGCTCCTTGTCCAATCGGGATTTACCGGGGTTGCGGACGTCTTCAGCGGCGAGCACAACTACTTCGAATCCTTCTCGCCCGTCGCCGACCGGGAATTGCTCGTCGAGGGACTGGGCAGCCGTTACGAGATCCAGCAGACCGACATCAAGAAGTATTCCGTGGGGGCGCCGATCCAGGCCCCTCTCGACGCGCTTTTGATCCTCAGGGAAAGATACAACCTCAACCCTGCCAATGTGCAAAGCATCATCGCCCGCGTCCCGGACGACCGGGTCCTCATCGTCAGGGACAGGAACATGCCGGACGTGGATCTGAGGCACGTCCTGGCCGTCGCCCTGCTTGACGGGGGGATGACCTTTGCGGCCTCCCATGACTATGAGCGGATGAAGGATCCGGCCGTGCTCGCGATCAGGGAGCGGATCAGCCTGGTCGGAGATCCCGAATTGAGAACGGCCAAGATCAAACGCGGCGGAATCATCGAGATCACAACCACGGACGGTGCAAAAATGCGTGAGCATGTGGAGCTTGTTCGCGGCCGGCCCGGGAATCCCATGTCGGATGAGGAGATCGAGCAAAAATGCATCGACCTCATGCAGCCGGTTTTAGGTGAAAAGCGCACCCGAGGATTGATTGACCGGATCTGGAACCTGGAGGGGATTAAAAATATACGCGATCTGAGGCCTTTCCTTTTTGTTTCCTGACAACCGCTCCAAAAAGCGAGTCTTTCCAGTTACCAAAGGCCTGCCTTCCTATAACCATAAAGAAACAGTGGATTTTTTATACGGCGGCGATCAGAGTCGCGTGAGTTTCAACCTCCGGATTGGGAACAAGGTAATTGGAACAGCCCTTTCTTTCATCCCAGGCGAAATCCTCACAGCCCAGTTCAATTAGCCTCTCGTGGATCAACCGGTCGTAATGAAGCCGGATGGACCGCACCAGACGATGGATATCCCTGTTTCTCTCTCTCTGGGCTGTATTCCCTATATATTGGAGATAGCAGAGCTTGGGAACGCGGATCATCCTTGTCTTGAGGAACGTCCGGACCATGATTTCATAGTCGTCCGCGACGTGGAGTTCCTTGTTATGCCCTCCAAGGGATTCATAGAATGACCTGCGCCAGGCCCGAATGTGATTGGGGGTCGAAACAATGTGCCGGATCGTCTTGGCGTTGATGTTGCCGGCGCTTCCTGATTTATAGATCCTGTTACGGTATGTGACATCCACATACGACCCATATCCGAATGCCCAACCGTCCCGGTAGACGTGACTTGTATGGTCCTCGTAAATCTCCGCGCAATCGGTGTAGAGAAACCCTGCCTCAGGAAACTGCATGAATCCCTTGACCACAGACTCCAGGGCGTAGTCGGTCAACTCATCGTCATGGTCAAGCTCCACCAGGATCTCTCCCTCTGCCAGACGGCAGGCCCAGTTCTTCACTCTGCCGATCACACCCGAGTGTTCCCAGGGCTTGAACGTCTTTACCCGGTGATCCTGTCCGGCCAAGTGACACAGCATCTTGAATGTCTTGCCGTTGTCATCCGAGTCATCGACGATGATCCACTCCCAGTTGGTGTATGTCTGCTCTTTCAATGAACGGAAGGGACGCTGGATGTTCTCTCCGGTTCTGTAGGCGCAGGTGAAGACGGTCACCAGGGGTCTCGGGGCCAGCTTCCCTGAGGCGAACAGGTTCGCTACATAGAGATCGTAAGCGGAGGTGCCGAGTTGATCGAGGTTCGGCAGGCTGTCATAGTGAAGCCATTTTCTCCTGATCTCGTAAGGTTTCTCAGCGATATGGCAATAGGAGAGTCGGTCTCCGATCGTGATGATCACGTCCGGCTTGTCCCGGACAAGGATCTGTTCGATGCGGGAAGCGGAGGGATAGCAGCGACAGTCGAGTCGGCGCTCCTCGTAGGTCTCCGCTTGCGGGCTGACCAGACGGAGGTTCCTGCTGCCGAAGATACAGATCACCGGCAGCTTATCCCGGCTGCCGGAGAAAAGCCTGTCTTTCAAGGACATCAGCATCATCGAGATATTCTCACCCAAGCCCTCGCAGAGATTCGGCGTCACCGGGATCCGACCGGAAGAAGTCGATCACGGCCGAAAGGCGGCAGCCACCATGCTTCGATCTTTGGGTATCCGTCCTGCTTCTCCTATCCGTACGGAATCTGGACCTTCTGCCCGCACTTCGTACATTGGGCGGTAAATTCGTCATCGGTCGTAAAAGTATGGGGATAGACCATGGCGAAACTGAGAAAGAAAACACCGATTTGCCATGTACGCAGAGCGATCCTGAGTGATCGCGAATAGGGCGACGCGTGTGGTGTCTCTCCATCACATTGAACACAGTAGTGATGATACGTCTTGTCTGAATTCATGATACTCTCCTCTCAAATCAAGCGATGCCATCGCCGGACAAAGATGCCGGCAGCGGCGTCACATCGAAGATGATACTTCCGGTACCCGTCCCTTTATTCCTTGTCCTTGCGCATCGTCTTCCAGATCCACCAGGCAAGACCCAGGACAAGGGCCGACATGACGATGAGTCCAAACAACGGGCCTTCCAGCATACTTCACCTCCTCTGGGCGTGTTACCGCTTTTCACTTAGGGACGGATTTGCCTTTCTTTTCCTTACGGATCTGCAAAACACTGTAAACGGCCCAGCAAGCGACCGCCAGCACCAAGATGATTCCGATCATCCGTGAATCCATATAGTTACCTCCATCACTAGGATCAAATGGTTCATATCCGTCCTTCCGTGTCACCCGGAACGGGAACCGGGGGTAAAAGGAAGAACGGGTGATTCTACCCGGTCCAAAGAAACGGCTGCTCCGCTCACTTTCCGACGGCAAATGGAAACATTGAACAGCTCGCCGCCGGATAGATCGCGGTTTTGGCTCTCAAACAGGGTAAATCGGGAGAAGGTTAAGATCGCTGGGGAGGTGCTCGGAAACCGTAGGGCAGAAGATAGATGAAGGAAAGACTGACGGACGTCTCCTTTTTCACCGCTGCCGAAAAGAGGATCGGCTCCGGCTGGAAGGAGGCGGTACTGATGAGACCGGTTGTGACGTTACTGTCCAGAAAGCTGCAAGGGCAGGTGATGATGCGCAGTTCCTCGCGCAGGTCAAGGATATCGGCAGTAAATATGAAAAAGGCGACAAAAAGGATGCCGAGAAACAAGAGTCGTCTTTTTCGATATGACCCAAAGGCAACCATCACGAATTGATCTCCTACCCAGCCTAATTAAATAATCAAACAGACCGTCCTGTCAAGAATAATTTCCGGCCGGCCACGTCTCTCAGGAGCGTCGTCTAAGGGGTCTCTAACGTGTTGAGTGAGGGGCTGGGCTTGCCTTGAACGCCAGGATCTTTTCACACCAGGCGGCGACGCTGAAAAGCCTTTCCTCGCCGTAGGGCTGAGAGGCCATCTGCATGGCAAAGGGCAGGCCGTTGGCGTCCAGACCTGTCGGAAGCGACATCGCGGGGAAGCCTGCGACGCTCCAGGGCTGGTTGAAGATACTCGATCCCGTGGAGGAAAGCCCCCGTGGCGCCGTGGTGGAGGCGACGGGCATGATCACCGCATCCACGTCGGCCATCCGCTCGGACATCTCCCGCTGGAAGAGCATGCGATAGCGCTGGTGCTCGACATATTCATGGCCTGTGATGGCGGCCCCTTTTTCCAGGCGGACCTTAAGCTTCGGCGGGTACTCGTCCCGGTAGGCCTCGAAGAGGCGGCGGTGATAGGCGTAGAGCTCCGCCTGCTTGATGATACTCCAGCAGGCGCCCACGAAGGCAAAGGAAGGAGGGAAGGCAAGCTCGACGATCTCGGCGCCCGCCTCAAGGAATCTTTCGCGGACCGAGGCGATATTCTCCAGGACCTCGGGGGAGGTTTCGGCCTCGAAGAACTCGCGGATATACCCCAGGCGCGGCGGGGCGCCGGGGCTTCGGCGACGGGAACGGAGGGGAGGTTCCGGCATCCGGGCGAAGGGGCGGGGCTCCTTCTCGCGGATGCAGGGCCACAGGAGCGCGGCATCCGCTACCGACCTGCAATGGAAGCCGACATGATCGATGCTCCAGGAATTCGGGAGGACCCCTTCGTTGCTGACCTCGCCATAGGTCGCCTTGAAACCGACGATACCGTTATAGGCGGCCGGCCGCAGGAGCGATCCCCCTGTCTGGGTGCCCAGGGCTGCCGGGCACATCCGGTCCGCGACCGCGGCGCCGGAGCCGCTGCTCGATCCTCCGGGTGTATGCTCCGGGTTCCAGGGATTCCTGGTGATCGTGGGGTCGTTGTTGGCGAAAGGGGTTGTTTCCGTCTTGCCTAGGAAGATCGCCCCCGCATTGCGGAGGCGGGCGATCACCGGTGCGTCCTCGCGGGGGAGGTTCGCCGGGTAGACCGGCGTGCCACACCGGGTATACTGCCCCCGGACGTCGATGATGTCCTTGACACCCAGGGGGATGCCGTGAAGCGGTCCCCGCATACGGCCCTTTCGCATCTCGTTGTCACAGCGGCGCGCCTCGGCAAGGGCCTGCTCTCCGTACACCTCGACCCAGGCATGGACAATCCCTTCGCGGGCATGGATCCGCTCCAGGCAGGATTCGATCAGCTTTTCCGCGGTCAGTTTGCCGGACCGCATTCGTTTGGCGGCCTCCTGGACGGTCAGCTCTCTCGGTTGCTTCATGGTGTTCCCTTACGTTTCATGAGGCCTCTGCCGGGAACCCGGCACTGCCCCCCTTTCCTACAGATAAGAAGAGCGGTCAATTCTGCTCGTCTTGGACCATCGATCTCGCCTTTTTTATCGCTTTCGTTCCCACGGCGATGGACATGACGAGGCTGATCACCAGGAGCGTTGCGGAGATCGGGCGCGTCACAAAGACCAGCATGCTCCCGTGGGAGAGATTCAGGGCCTGGTAAAGGGCCCGTTCCAACATCGGTCCCAGAAGGAGCGCCAGCAGCATCGGCGCCGGCGGGATGTCCGCCCTTTTCATGAAATAGCCGGCGACGCCGAACATCATCATCAGCCCCACGTCGAAAAGTCCCGAGTTGATCGCATAGGAGCCGATGATGCAGATCAGAAGGATCGCCGGGTAGATAAGGGCGTAGGAGATTCGGAGCAAAGAGGCGAAAAGAGGCACCATGGGGAGGTTCATGATGATCAGGATGACGTTCCCGAGGAACATCGAGGCCATGACCGCCCAGACGAAGTCGGCGTTCTCGACGAAAAGCATCGGACCCGGCTTGAGGCCGTAGAGGATGAGCGCCCCCAAAAGGACCGCCGTGGCCCCTGATCCTGGGATGCCCAGGGCGAACATCGGGACCATCGCCCCCGAGACCGCCGCGTTGTTGGAGGATTCCGGTCCTGCAAGCCCCTCGAGGGCGCCGTTGCCGAATTTCTCCGGCGTTTTGGTAAGACTCTTTTCCACTCCATATGTGACGAAGGAGGCGATCGTGGGTCCGGCTCCCGGCAGGACGCCGACGATGAATCCGATAAGGGTTCCTCTGAGGATGGCCCATTTGCATTGGAGGATCTCGCCGAGGGAGGGGAAGAGCTCGCGGAACTTGACCTTGATCGGCTCCACCTTCATGAATTCCTCGGCGGAGACGAGGACCTCGGCGATGCCGAAGGTCCCCATGACGAGGACGACGAAATCGATGCCGTCCAGAAGCTCTGCGATCCCGTACGTGAAACGGTCCTTCCCCTCGACGATATCGGTCCCCACGCAGCCGAGGCCGAAGCCGATCATCGCGCTCATCAGGGATTTCGGGATCGACTTGCCGCCGACGAAGATGATCGTCAGCATCCCCATGACGATGAGGCTGAAGAATTCGGCCGGACCGAACTGGAGGCTGAATTCCGCAAGGGGTACGGCGGCGGCGACCAGGCCGATCGTCCCCAGGATGCCGGCGGTAAAGGAGCCGATGGCGGAAAGGCCGAGTGCCGTTCCCGCTTTCCCCTTTCTGGCGAGCTGGTGGCCTTCGATTGCCGTGATGACGGACGAGGATTCACCTGGGACGTTGACCAGGATCGAGGTGGTGGATCCCCCGTACATCGCGCCGTAGTAAACGGCGCACATCATGATCATGGCGGGAGTGGCGTCCATGCCGAAGGTGATCGGCAGCAGGATCGCCATTGTCGCCGAGGGGCCGAGGCCCGGGAGGATCCCGATCATCGTTCCGAGCAGACAGCCCAGGAGGGCCATCCAGACGTTATAGGGTGTCAGACAGGTGGCGAAACCGCCCATTAAGCCTTCGAAGATCTCCATTTTATACACGTCTCCTTTCGCTAGATTCCCAGGAAGCCCTTGGGGAAGCCCATCTGCATGAAGTATTCGAAGATGAGCCATATCACGGCGGCATAGGCGATGCCGTAGCCGATGCTTTTGGGGAGACTGTATCGCTCCAGGCTGAGCAGGATCGCCGCCACGAACAGGCAGATCGTCAGGGGAAAGCCCAGGAGAGGCATGGTGATCAAGACACCAAAGAGCATCAGAAAAATAAAACCGACACGGTAGAGGGCATGTCTCTTTGGGAGGATCTTCATGCCGTCCTCCTTGCCCGGTTCGCGCCGGAAGGTATCGTAAAGTAGAAAACCGGAAAGGACAGCCAGGATGACCCCCACCCAGAAGGGCATGAAGCCCGGACCCGGGGTAAAGTCCGTCATATAGTGAAATTTTCTCGATTCGAGGTAGAACCAGAGGCTGAGTCCGAGCCCGATCACCCCGAAGATGCGGTCCGCTTTTCTCATAAGTTTGTCCTCCTGAGCGGGGGTCATCCCGGTCAATGGTTGTCTATTTGGTGCTTTCCTGGATATACTTGGTGTCCTTGATCAGTTCTTCGTTGTACCCTTTGATGAATCCCTTGGTATCCGCTGCCGTCTTGTAGGAGATGACGTAGTCCGACTTCTTGGCGAATGCCTGGAACTCCTTGGTCTTCACCAGCTTCGCGAAGGCGTCTTCCCAGAACTTGACCGCCTCGGGCGGGAAGTTCGGACCGCCGAAGAAACCCCGAAACTGGGTGAATGCTGCATTGGTCCCCTGCTCGACCAGGGTGGGGATGTCTTTATAGTAGGGTACCCGGGTATCTCCCATGTTGGCAAGGACCCTGGCCCGTTTTGCCTTTACATGGCTCGATGTCTCCGCGGTGTTTCCGAAGGCCATGTCGATGTGGCCGCCGATGAGCTGCGTCGGGCTGAATTCGAAGGCCGTGATGTTGAACTTCACACCGGCAACCCTCTCGATTCGGGCGGCCATGATATGCTCTGAGCCGCCGACGCTGTTGATCCCGACGCTGACCTTCTTGGGTTGCGACTTGGCGGCGGCCAGGAGTTCCTTCCATGTCTTGTAGGGGGATTTGTAAGGGACGATCATCACGTTCCCGTCTTCGACAAGCGTAGTCAGCCAGGTGATCTCCTCGATCTTCATCTTGGTCGTTCCGCGGTTCAGGGCATTGAGCTGGGCGGTCGTCCACATCATCACGATATAGGGGTCTTCTTTTGACTTCAGATAGTTCAGGGCCACCGCGGACGAGCCACCCTGGTGCGTCGTGACCTGGATCTTGTTCTTGACGATCCCGGTTTTGTTCAGGAGGTCGCCGCAGGTCAGGACGAACAGACCGGCGCCGCCGCCAGGGGAAGAATGGTGCATCAATTCAATGACCTTCCCCGGTTCAGGATAGACGGCCAGGGCCGCGGGAGCGATCGTAAAAACGAAGGCCATCACGGAAAAAACGACGACGATGGAAGATAATACGCTTCTCTTTTTCATGTCAGTCTCCTTTTTCTTCGTGTCAGGGGATCGGGAATCGATACCCTGATGTTAAATGGTGCTGAAGTCCTTGGTTAAAAACCGCTCTGACGACCTCACCTCCTTTCCCCGGTATTGAGAGATTCCGTATCTCATGCTTCTGAAGGAACACAGTTCAGACTTTCATCAGCCCTTGCCCTCCGGCTTCTTCTGTTCGGCAAGGATTTGGTTACAGCGATCGGTGTTGAAGATGCCGCAGGGGCAGGGCTGCGCGAGGAGATCGGCGCCCTTTTCCGGGGTCATCTTTCCGGCCTTGACCTTTTCGATGACGACC
>Ga0172375_10004774_pt1 | contig 19856 bp, 16 predicted proteins | sample LakKiv1m_FD_114537 | JGI IMG/M metagenome (GOLD analysis project Ga0172375, IMG submission 114537) | Freshwater microbial communities from Kabuno Bay, South-Kivu, Congo - kab_092012_11.1m | ecosystem: Environmental > Aquatic > Freshwater > Lake | place: Democratic Republic of the Congo...
ACTGACGGGCCGCACCGGCTACGGCATCCTGGAGGGGGAGAGAATCTCCATCCTGTGGAGCACTCCCTATGACGGCGGCCTGAATAAAACGGTGGGCGAAATGGTCTCTCTGCCGGCGGTGAAGCTGCTGGCCCCCTGCGAACCCACCAAGATCGTGGCCCTGGGCCTCAACTACCGGGACCACGCCGCGGAGTTCGGCCTCCCCCTCCCGGAGGAGCCCCTGATCTTCCTGAAACCCGCCACCGCGGTCATCGGCCCGCAGGCGGACATCGTCTATCCGGCCATGTCCCGGCGGGTGGATTACGAGGCGGAACTGGCGGTGGTCATCGGGCGCGCCTGCCGCAACGTGCCGGAGGAAGAGGCCCGGGATTATATCCTCGGGTACACCTGCATCAACGACGTCACCGCCCGGGATTTGCAGAAAAAAGACGGGCAGTTCACCCGCTCCAAGAGCTTCGACACCTTCGCCCCCCTGGGGCCCTGGATCGAAACGGAGATTGCCGACCCGGACAATCTCACGGTGGAGGCTTACCTGAACGGCGAGCGCCGGCAGCGCTCCAACACCCGGAACCAGGTCTTTTCGGTCCCTGCCTTGGTGGCCTTCATCTCCCGGGTGATGACCCTGCTGCCCGGGGACGTCATCGCTACGGGCACCCCTGCGGGCATCGGCCCCATGGCCCCCGGCGACGTGGTGGAAATCCGCCTGGAGGGCGTCGGCGCGTTAAGAAATCGAATCGTTGCAGAAAGGGCGGCTTAAATGACGAAATCTTTTGAACCCGCGGCCCGCCTGGGGCTGATTCCCCCGTATCTTTTTAAGGAGATCGACGAAAAGAAGGCGGAAATCAAGGCCCGGGGAGTGGATATCATCGACCTGGGGGTGGGCGACCCGGACCTGCCCACCCCGCAATTCATCATCCAGAAGATGGCGGAGGCCATCCACGACCCGGAGACCCACCGGTATCCCCTCTATTCCGGCATGAACCTCTTCCGGGAAGCGGTGGCCCGCTGGTATCAGGGGCGCTTCGGGGTGGAACTGGACCCGGAGTGCGAGGTCCTCACCCTCATCGGCTCCAAGGAGGGCATCGCCCACCTGCCCCTGGGGATCAACAATCCCGAAGACATCAACCTGATGACCAGCCCCGGTTACCCGGTTTATCAGATGGGCACCCTGTTTGCCGGGGCTTACTCCCACTTTCTGCCCCTCACTCGGGAGAACCGTTTTCTGCCGGACCTGCACGAGATTTCCCCTTTGGTGGCCCGGGACGCCAAGGCCCTGTTTTTCAATTATCCCAACAACCCCACTGCGGCGGTGGCGGATAAGGAGTTCTTCGCCCGGATAGTGGATTACTGCCGAGAGTATCACATCATCGCCATCCACGATGCGGCCTATACCGAATTGGCCTACGACGGCTTCAAGCCCCCCAGTTTTCTGGAGATCCCCGGGGCCAAGGAGGTGGGCATCGAGTTTCATTCCCTCTCCAAGACCTACAACATGACGGGCTGGCGCCTGGGCATGGCGGTGGGCAACCGGGAGGTATTGGCCGCCCTGGGCAAGATCAAGAGCAACATCGATTCCGGGGCGTTTAACGCCATTCAGATTGCCGGCATCGCCGCCCTGGACTCGGACCAGAGCTGCGTCCGGGAAAATTGCGCCGTGCTCCAGGAGCGCCGGGACCTGCTGGTGGGCGGCTTGAAAAAACTGGGCTACGAGGTGGACTATCCCCAGGCCACTTTCTACGTCTGGCTGGCCACCCCCAAAGGCATGACCTCCATGGCCTTCACCGCCCACCTGCTGGAAAAAGCCGGCATCGTCACCATCCCCGGCAACGGCCTGGGGCAGCCGGGGGAAGGCTATGTCCGCCTGGCCCTGACGGTCCCCCAGGAGCGGCTGGCAGAAGCCCTGGCCCGTCTGGCCCGCCTGGGCTGAGGGCCGCCAGGGCCCTCTTCCCGGGGATTAATGTTGTAATTCATCTCCCTCGCCGCCAGTTAATGGCAGAGCAGAAAATCCCTCTGATGGCTGACGCAGTCCGGACTCAATTCACCCTGCCGGCCCAGGCGCGCTGGCTCAAGCTGGTCCAGGACTATGGGCGGACCCTGGCCGAGTTCGCCGATTTCCCCGCAGACCAGGCGGAAACGCTGGCCCTGGCCCTGGGGGAGGCCTGCGCCAATTGTATCCGGCACGCCTTTGATGAGTATGATCCCGGCGCCGTCACCCTGACGGGGGAAATTACTCCCGTGGCCCTGGTCCTGGGGATCCACGATCGGGGCCTGCCATTTGACCAGAGCCTGGACCCGGCCGCTGCCCACCCATCGTCCTCAGCCAGCCCGTTCAGGCATGGATTATCCTTGATTCACCAATGCGCCGACGAAGTGCACTGGCTCAACCATGGGCCTGAGGGCAAAGAGTTGCGCCTCACCAGATACCGCCCCGGCTTTTCCCGTCCGGCGCCGCAGCCGGTTGCGCCGGATCAGGCCCCGCAACCGACCGTTCCCAAGCCGCGCCCCCAGAATTACACCATCCGTCTGGTGCGCCCCGAAGACGCCATCCGGGTGGCGCAATTAATCTATCGGGTGTACGGCTATACGTATCCCAGGCCGGATATCTACTATCCGGAGCGCCTGGCCCACCACATAAAAACCGGGGTTCACGTAGGGGTGGTGGCCGTGGCGGACGACGGCGAGTTGGCCGGCCACGCGGGGTTGCTGCGGCCGCATCTGGGGTCCCTGGGAGAACTGGCGGAACTGGCGGTGGCCCCCTCGCACCGGGGACAGGGATTGGTGAAGCGCCTGGAAGACCGGATGCAGGCAGAAATCCAGCGGCTGGGCCTGGTGGGCCTCTATGGGGAGGCCGTCACCCTCCACCCCGTCAGCCAGGAGGCCAGCGAAGCCCAGGGTTTGCGGGTGGCCGGTCTCCAACTCCTCTATCTTCAGAGTCGTTTCAAGGGGCTGGAGAGCGGCCCCCCCGAGCCCACCTGCCGGAACAGTCAACCGGGGTCTGCCCCTCAGCGGGAATCGCTGGTATTTTATTTCAAATACCTGGCCCCGCCGGAGACGGCCCGGGTCTCTGCCCCGGACCGGCATCGGGAGATCCTGGCGAGAATCTACGAAAACCTGGGGGCGCCGAGGGAATTTGTCAAGTCCCAAGGGGTTGCCGGCCCTGGGCGGCTGACCGTGCAGTTCAGCCAGAGTCTCGGCGCGGGGTTCATCCAGGTCAACCGCCTCGGAACCGATACTTGGGCGGAAGCCCAGCAGGCCTGGCGGGATTTGTGCAACCTGGCCGGGGCCGCGGTGGTCTACCTGGATCTCCCCCTGGCCCAGGCCGGCCTTCCTGACCTCTGGGACGCGGCCGAGGCCGACGGCTTCCTTTTTTCCGGGGTCTTGCCCCACTTTGCGCCTGACGGGGATTTTCTGCGCCTCCAGTGCCTCAATGCCCCATTCGACCCGGAACGCCTCCACCTGTTTTCCCCTTTCGCGAAAGAACTGTTGGCCTACATCCTGAAGGGGCGGGCCGCAAGAAAACCACAACCCAAAACCTGAATAGCGCCGGGAACCGGCCTTCCTCTCCGAACTCATGGACAACCCCCCAACCCGGAAAAACTGGCTGGAGCGAAACCCCATAAAGGTGATTTTTTCCGTGGTGTTGCTGGCCGTCGTCGGGCTGGCGGCGGCGACCGAAATGATTCTGGCCCGCCGCCAGCACGGCCTGATATATATCCCCGGCATCCAGCGTTCCATCAAACTCAGAGAATTCAATCCGTTGTATCGCGACGTCCTGGTCCCCGACCAGGCCGCCATGGCGATGTCCGACGGCCTGGAGCAAAAGCCTTTTGTGCTGCGGGTGGACCGCCAGGGCTTCATCATGCCCGCCAAAATTCATGAGCGCCCCGACCTGACCATCGTCTTTCTGGGGGGGTCCACCACCGAATGCACCTACATGGCGGAAGAGGCCCGGTTTCCCTATCTGGCGGGGCGCCTGCTGGAAGGCCGGACCGGCCTCCGGGTGAACTCCTACAATGCCGGCCGCAGCGGCAACAACACCCTGCATTGCCTGAATATTCTGCTCAACAAAGTGGTGAACCTCAAGCCCGAGGTCGTCGTCCTGATGGAGAACATCAACGACCTGGCCATCCTGATGTACGAAAAGACCTACTGGAACACCAACCCTTCCCGCTCACCTCTCATCGAAAAACCGCCGAATTTTCAGACCGTGGGGAAAGACCTGGAACAGACCTTCCACCTGGTCCGGGACCTGACCTTCCCCCACCTGTCCCGAGAAATAAAGAAAATCTGGCGTTTCGGGCGCCAACCCCGAGGGGATGAATTCAAGGAGACCAGGGGCGGAAAAATCGCCCTTGACCAGGACTTGCTGGTCCGGGAATTTTCCCTCAACCTGAAGACCTTCATCAACCTCTGCCGGGCCCGGGACATCACCCCGGTGCTCATGACCCAGGCCAGCCGCCTGACCGAGGCCCCCGATCCCCTGATCAACAAGTTGATGCAGGATCTGGCACGCGGCCAGGGCATTACCTATCAAGAGTTTAAAGGCGCCTTTGACCGGCTCAATCAAACCATCCGGGAGCTGGGGGCGACCGATCAGGTCCTGGTCATCGACCTGGCCCAAGAGATCCCCCCGGTTAAAGAAAATTTCTCGGACGTGGCCCATTTCAATGACCGGGGCGCCCGGCGGGCGGCCGCCCGGATTGCCGCTGACCTGACCCCCCTGGTCGCCCCCCTGGCGAAAAAGGTGAAAAAGCCTTTATCCGGCAGCCAGAAATAAGATACTATTAATTTATGCCTTTGGGATTTGCAGCCATCACCGAACGGGCCCCGGTGATCGCCTATATCGGGTTGGGAGCCAATCTGGGGGACCCGGCGGGGCAGCTCCGGGAGGCCCTGGCCCGCCTGGACGCCGCCGAGGAAGTGGAAGTGACCCGGGTTTCCACCTTCTACCGCACCCCGCCCTTGGGGCCGGCGGATCAGCCCTGGTACGTCAATGCCGCGGCCCGGCTGCGCACCCGCCTGGGACCGGAGGACCTCCTGCGCCTGTTACAGCAGGTGGAAGCCCAGATGGGGAGAGTTCGGGGGGAACGGTGGGGGCCGCGTCTCATCGACCTGGATCTGTTGCTGTATAACGGGGAGGTGATCTTTTCCCCCACGCTGGTGCTGCCCCATCCGGAAATGCAGGGGCGGGCCTTCGTATTGGTCCCCCTGGCGGAAATCGCCCCCCGGGCCTGGCACCCGGTGCTCCGCCGGAGCGCCGGGGAACTGTTGGCCGAACTGGACCCCGCCGGTCGGGAGGCAGTGCAACCACTTCTTTCCATTGAGGATCAGACCTGATGTTCCGTTTACTCGTTGGTTTGGGTCTAGGATATCTGGGTTATTGGGCCATTAAAAAGGTGGCCGGCTCCCTGGGCCTCTGGCCCCAGGCCCCCAGGCCCCTGGACGACCGGGAACCGGATGTCCTGGTCCAGGACCCGGTGTGCAAGACCTTCATTCCCCGGCGGGAAGCCCTCAAGATGGACCGGGGCGGCAAAACCTATTTTTTCTGCTCCGAAGGCTGTCTGAAGCGCTTCATGAGTAGTGGCGAAAAATGACTTATGGTATACTGACATCTCATTTATGAAATTCTTTATTGATATTGTCGTCAACCTCGATGAGATTTCCGGACGGTCCCCGGCCGGGGCCGATATCGCTATTACCCCCGGCGGGGGGGGTGATGCAGGGAAACAAGCACTTGGTGACCTGTATCGGCGCACCAAAGTTCCCGGCCGAGGGGGAGCGGGCCCGGCAGGCTTGAGATGCGCTCTCTAGACCTTCACAACTGGAGCACCCCCAACCTCCTCACCGGGGCCCGGATTGCCGCGGTCCCCGTGGTAATGCTCCTGCTGTTGTTTCCCGGGCCCTGGGCCAGTTTTTTCGGGACCCTCTGCTTTGTGTTGGCCGGGGCCACCGATTTTCTGGACGGTTTCCTGGCCCGGCGCCACCGCCTGGTGAGCCGCTGGGGCAAATTCATGGACCCGCTGGCCGACAAGCTGCTGGTCTCCGTTGCCCTCATCATGCTGATCCCCTTAGGACGGGCGCCGGCCTGGATGGCCTTTCTGATCATCGGGCGGGAGTTGGCGGTCACCGGCCTCCGGGGGCTGGCCGCGGCGGAAGGCATTATCCTGGCCCCCGACCGCGGGGCCAAGGCCAAGACCCTGTTGCAAATGGTGGCCCTCAGCGCCTTGATCTTACATTATCCGTACGGCGGGATTGATTTCCATAAGGTGGGCATGGTCCTGCTCTGGCTGGCCCTTCTAGCCACGGTGGCCTCCGGGGTGAGTTACTTCTGGTCGTTTTTCCGCCAACACCCGGAGATCCCGGTCCCTTGACAAAAGCCCGCTTTTTAGACAAACTTATCCAGCAATAATTTCGGAGGATTACCTTGGCAAGACATGTATCCGCCCTGAAACGGGCCCGACAGAACGAGAAACGGCGGCTGCGCAATCAGAGCCGCAAAACCCGGGTCAAGAACGTGGTGCGCCAGGTGCGCCAGGCGGTGGCCCAGAAGAGCCCGGCAGAGGCCCAGGCCGCCCTGAAGAGCGCCATCCCGGTGATCGCCCGGGGGGCCGGCAAAGGCACCCTCCACTGGCGCGCCGCGGCCCGCAAGATTTCCCGCCTCACCCGGCAGGTCAACGCCCTGGCAGCCCCTTAAGCAATCCTGCTTTGAAAAATTCTCGAGGAAAGGTGGGACAGCCGCCCTCGGCTGTCCTGGTATTTTAGGGCGGCCGGTGGCCGCGGTGGAGGGCGCGTATGACGCGCCCTCCGGGTCTTTTCAGGTTTTATCCCGCTTTGCCTTCGAACGAGTAATCTTTCCTGGGAGCACGGCGCGCCGCGCCCAGGCGCAACCTTCCGCCTGGGGCACCTTTTTTTCCCTGCATGACCGCTACAAAAGGTCAGGGATTGGGGGAGGGAAGTTTTACCAGAGGCCGCAGTTCTTCCCGGATAATCCGGGCCGCCAGCTTGGAGCCTTCATCCGTCAGATGGATCGCATCAAATAAGAACTCTTTTTCCGGGGGGATCTTTTGCGCCAGGTCAATCACCTTGACGCGGTGTTGGGTGCCGGTCTCCCTGACCGTCTGATTGAATACATCGTATATCTTTTTATACTCGGCATAGGTCATGCCTTTGGGCTGCCCAAATAGGTTCAACTGCCGCAAGATTACCCGATCAGGATGGGAGGTTATCCGGTTCTGTTGGGTCATCAGGACCGGCATAATCCCCCTGATCCGGCAAATCTGGATGAAGGTCTCCAGATTTAATCTGAATTCATTGGCCAGAGAAGCCTGGTCAATGGGCTGGCGGTTCTTCCCCCGGACCTCCTGGAATTCGTCCACCTCTTGGCTGCCCCGCACCCATCGGATACCTTCCTTCAGGCCGGCATACAGATAGGGGATAAGCAAGTCCCTGATTTTTCTGAATTCCTTAACGAGAGAAGCCTTGTCCTCCGCAATGGGCGACCGGTAGGGGTTTTGATTCCAATAAGTGTTTTCATACAGGAGGATGTTGAGGTCATTCACATTATGCATCATCACGACGATATTCGGCTTCAGCGGGATCAGCTTGTTATATAAAATATTTATGGAATGCAAGGTATTATTGCCGGCCTTGCTGGCATTATACGAATTAATTTTCAGCCCCGTCTCTTTCTCCAGCAGGCGCCCGACTAAATAGGGAAACTTGTTTTCTTCAGCCACCCAGGTGCACTCAGTGGTGGAGGCGCCCACAAACACGATGACATAATCCGGCTGCTCATGAATCCTGGAGGGCATGATAAATCCCTCCCGGTCGATTCTCAGCACATAGGTCTTTTGGGTAAAACTGTCGAATACTTTTTTCCCCGGGTCATTATAGGTTTGAAATCTGTATAACCAGGGATCATATTCCCGCAGCCGGATGGACCGCTTGATTCCCGAGATGCGGGTGTCGGCCTTTAAAGCCAATATCTTTTCCGTGACCGCCAGCATGAGGCAGAAAACGCCGGCTAACAGAAGAAATATGGTTTTTTTGGGGTTTTTGACAAACCAGGAAGGGCGGGGCGGGGATGCGCCCTCCGGCCGGGGGCCGGGGGGGGAATTCTTTTCGGGTTCAGATGAACCCATGGCGTGTTTCCTGCGGTTCACCCCGGGCCCATCCTGAGCAAAACCCACTCCAGCCAGAGTCGGGGGCTGCCGGTGCTGGTCTTGAGACGGTAGTCCACCTGGTGCAGCGCCTCCAGGTGGGCCTTAAGGGCCGCTTGGCTGAAGCGGGCCGCCTGCTGGCTCAGGTTCTTGATTTGCCATTGCTGCAGCTTCAGGCGTCGGGCCAATTCCCCGGGGTTGGCTCGGGGGTTTTCCTTCAACCGGATGAGCAGCCGCACCTGCCGGGCCAGCATCCCCAGGATTTTGGGGGGCGCCTCCCCCAGGTCCAGCAAGTGGCTCAGGGCAGAAAGGCGCGCCCGGCAGTCCGGCTCCCCCAAAGCCTCCACCAGGACGAAGATGTTGTAGGTGCGGCTGTGGCTGGCCGACTGCTGCACCAACTCCGGGCTCAGGGTGGCCTCCGACCCGGCAAACAGGGCCAGTTTTTCCAACTCCTGGGTCAATTCCGCCAGATTGTCGCCCGCCATCTCCACCAGCTGCCGGGCCGCCGCCGGGGTCAGGCTTTTCCCCCACTGCCGGGCCTCCCGGGTCAGCCACTGATACAGCTCGCCTTCCCGCAGGCGGGGGAAACCCAGGGCCGCCTCCTCCCGGAGCAGACGCCCCCACACCGGGTGTTTCTCCACCTCCCGGGCCTTCAGGCCTTCGGCCAGCAGCACCACCCAGGTACGGGGGGCCGGGTGGTCCAGATAGGCGGTGAGCGCCTGGAGCTGGTCCGGGGGGTAGACGGCCACCCCCCGGAGGATGAGCAACTGGCCCGGGCCCCAGAGGGTGGCCGCCCGGGACTCGGCTAAAAACTCAAGGAGCCCCACCTCCTGGGACTCCCGCACCACCCTGACCGGGGGCTCCCCCGCCTTCTCCGTCAGGGAGGCCTCCAGGCGCGCCAGGGCCCGGAGCATGAGGAACCCCTCCTCCCCGAAAAAGAGGTACAGGGGCTTCAGGGCGGCCTGTTGCAGATGGCGTTCCAGGATGGGGTGGGACATGGGATACGCGTAGGGTGGGCATGGCCCACCATTCATCGAATTATTCAATTAGGGCGGGCCACGCCCGCCCTCCATTTCCACATAACTGCTTACTGCTCCCTGCTAAATCACCAGCAGCACCTTGTCCAGGACCTGCCGGGCCAGGGTGAAGGCGGCCCGCCGGATGCCTTCGGTCTTGGTGGCCTCCCCCAGGTGGTAATCGGGGTCCACCACGTAATCTTCCTGGACCATCTGGGTGTCCTTCCAGAGGACCTGGCCGCCTTTCTGCCGGCGCAGGGTGAGATCCACCCGCAAGGTCACCCGGCGCACCGTGGAACGGGTGATGGAGTCGAAGGCCACCGAGGTGTTTTCCAGCGACCGCACCTTGCCCTCCAGCACCAGGTCCGCGTCCCGGTCCCCGGACACGACCCGCACCGCCCCGGTCTGGGCGAAGGCGTTGATCATGGCCTTGGCGAAGATGGACTCCAGGCCCACTTCGGTGGAGCGGTTGGCGAACAGCGGGATAGCCAGGGTGGGCCGCGCCTGGGAATCGGCCGGCGCCGTCCCCAGGGGGCGGTAGCCGCAGCCCCACAGACTGAACAGGAGAACGGCAAGCACCCCCAGGCGGCAAAAGAGCATAGTTTTACTCCCTTAAACGACGATACTGACCAGCTTGCGCCGGGCCAGGATTACCTTTTTGGGGGGCCGGCCCTGGAGCCATTTATGAATGGCCGGATCGGCCAGGGCCAGGTCTTTAATGTCTCCATCCGTCGCCGCCGCCGGGACCGGGAGGCGGCTTCTCACTTTGCCGTTGACCTGCACCACCACGGTGAACTCCTCCACCTCCAGGGCCTCGGCCTGGGCTTGCGGCCACGGCACCTCCTGGAGCAGGGTGTCGTGCCCCAGTTCCCGCCAGAGTTCCTCGGCGATGTGGGGCACCATGGGGCTGACCAGGAGCAGGACGGCCTCCGCCCCTTCCCGGAAGACCCTCAGGGCGGCTTCATCCTGGGACAGGCTCTCCGCGGCCAGGTAAAAGGCGTTCACCAGTTCCATCACCGCGGCGATGGCGGTGTTGAAGTGGAAGGAATCCTCGATGTCCGCAGTCACCTTCTTGATGGTGGCGTGCACCTTGTGACGGAACTCCGCCAGGCCGGCGGGCAGTTCGGTCCCCGGACCGCAGTAGGGCTGCACGCCCCGCAGTTCCGGCAAAAGCTCCTGCACCAGATTCCAGAGACGGTTCAGGAAGCGCGCCGAACCGGCCACTCCCTGGTCGCTCCATTCCAGGTCTTTCTCCGGCGGGGCGGCAAACAAGAGGAACAACCGGGTGGTGTCGGTGCCGTAGGCCTCGATCATGTACTCCGGGTCCACCACGTTGCCCTTGGATTTGGCCATCTTGGCCCCGTCTTTCAGGACCATCCCCTGGGTCAGGAGGCGCTGAAAAGGTTCAGCAATCTTGACCAGCCCCAGGTCCCGGAGGACCTTGGTGAAAAAGCGGGCGTACAACAGGTGGAGCACCGCGTGTTCGATGCCGCCGATGTACTGGTCCACCGGCAGCCAGTAGTTCACCCGGGGCGGGTCCAGGACGCCGGCGGGGTAGTCGGCGCAGGCGTAGCGCAGGAAATACCAGGAGGACTCCACAAAGGTGTCCATGGTGTCCACTTCCCGCCGGGCCGGGCCGCCGCAGAGGGGGCAGGTCGTCTGGTAGAAGGACGGCAGGCGCGCCAGGGGAGAGCCGCCCTCCCCGGCAATCTCCACCTCCAGGGGCAGGACCACCGGCAGGTCGCACTCCGGCACCGGGGTCAGGCCGCATCTCTCGCAGTAGATGATGGGAATGGGCGCGCCCCAGTAGCGCTGCCGGGAAATGAGCCAGTCCCGCAGGCGGAAGTTCACCGCTGGTCGGCCCTTGCCTTCTTTATCCAGGAAGTCGGTGATGGCTTCCCGGGCCGCGGCGCTGCTCAGGCCGGTAAACTGGCCGGAATCCACCAGGACACCGTCGTCCTCGTAGGCCGCGGTGAGGGTTTCGGCCTTGAGCTGCTCCCCGGGCGGCTGCACCACCGCCTTGATGGGCAAATCGTACTTTTGGGCGAACTCGAAATCCCGCTGATCGTGGGCCGGCACCGCCATCACCGCGCCGCTGCCGTACTCCATGAGCACGAAGTTGGCCACGAAGATGGGCATTTGAACGCCGGTGACGGGATTGAGGCAGCAGCTGCCGGTGAACACCCCTTCCTTGGTGACTTCCTCCAGAACGCCCCGGCTGCGGTTCTGGGCCCGCCAGTACTCCACGAAGGCCCGCACCGCCTCTTCCCGGCCGGTCCCCGCGGCCAGGGACTGGGCCTGGGGATGTTCCGGGGCCAGGCTCATGAAGGTGGCCCCGTACAGGGTGTCGGCCCGGGTGGTGAAGACCGTGAGAGGCTCACCCCCGTCGGCCAGGGGGAATTTGATCTCCGCGCCCGGGGACTTGCCGATCCAGTGGCGCTGCATGGTGAGGACCCGCTCCGGCCAATGGGCGAGCTGGTCCAGGTCGGCCAACAATTCCTCGGCATAGGCGGTGATCTTAAAGAACCACTGGTCCAGTTCCTTCAGGTGCACCGGGGCGTCGCAGCGCCAGCAGCGGCCGTCTTCCACCTGCTCGTTGGCCAGCACCGTCTGGCACCTGGGGCACCAGTTGACCGGGGCTTCTTTCTTGTAGGCCAGCCCCCGGCGGAACATCTCGATGAAGACCAGTTGCTCCCAGCGGTAGTAGGAGGGGTCGCAGGTGGCCAATTCCCGGGGCCAGTCATAGCTGTAACCCAGTTCCTTGAGCTGGCGCCGCATATACTCGATATTGTCATAGGTCCAGGCGGCGGGATGGAGCCCCCGGGCCATGGCGGCGTTCTCCGCCGGCAGGCCGAAGGCGTCCCAGCCCATGGGATGGAGGACGTTGAAGCCCCGCATCCGCTTATATCGGGCCACCACGTCCCCGATGGTATAGTTGCGCACGTGGCCCATGTGGATGCGCCCGGAGGGGTACGGGAACATCTCCAGCACGTAATACTTGGGCCTGGCCGGGTCTTCCGTGGCGTGAAACAGCCGCCGCTCCTCCCAATGCTTCTGCCACTTGGCCTCCAGGGGGCGGGGGTCATAACGAGGGGGCATCCAACGCTCCTGCATCCAGGTTCCTTAAATGTCAAAATTTATCACAGAAATATAGCCCCGGGTCAATTAATTATCGCCAAAAGTTCCGGAAGGCGGCGTCGGCCTTCACCGGCTCAAAGTCCATTCCCCCCGAGTCGCCTTCACCGGGCAATTTGTGGGTAGCCGCAAGCTTTGACGTAAAAGGAAACCAAGCAAGGCTTTTGCAGAGGTCTCATTCACTCATAAAACCCTGGCCCGCCCTGGTCAGCGCCTTGGCGGCGCATGATCTCCAGGATGACCGGGTCCATGGCGGCCAGGCCCCGGCGGGATAAGGCCCCCAGATGGCGGATGGTTTCTTCGGGGCTTTGACCGGTGAACCCGTCCCGGGGCCGGACCACGGTTCCCTGGAGGGACAACAGGGCGCTTTTCACCGCCGCGGCCACGGCCTCCCCCACCTTGAGGGCGCAGCCGGTTTTGGCCCCGTCACAGATCACCAGGGCGGTGCCGGCCAAATGGTTGACCACGGCCCCGCCGATTTGCTCCACCGTGCCCCTGAGGAGGTAGGCGACGCCGGCGGCCACCCCGGCCCCGCCGGCCATGGCGCTGCCGCACAGGGCCGAGAGCCGGCCGGATAAAGCCTTGATGGCGCAGGTGATCAGGTAGCTCAGGGTGACCCCTTTCATCAGCGCCTGGGGATGGTCCAGGTCGGCAGAAGCGGCCGCGGCCGCCAGGGGAACGGAGGCGGCGATGCCCTGGTTGCCGCTGCCGACCAGGGTCATGGCCGGGAGCCCGACCCCGCCCATGCGGGCGTCGATCCCGGCCGCGGTGCGCATCCCCGCAGTCAGGGCCATATCCGCCCCCAGGAATCCCTGCTGGACCAGGCGCTGCAGGGTCCGGCCCACCCCCAGGCCGGGGCCGTGCTCCAAGCCGTAGTCCACCAGGCGCTCATTCATCTCAAGCCCGGCCTGGATGTAAGAAAGGTCATCGTCGTCCAGGTCCTCCAGGAGTTCCACCAGTTCCCCGATGGACAGGGAAGTCAGCCAGTCCTGCAGTTCATCCAGGTTGGCGGCCGGCGGGCCGCCGCCCCCCCATAACGGATGTCCCTCCAGGGGCCGGCCGTCCAGGGCGAGGGATTCTAGATGGTCGTGCCGGCCGGTGATCAGGGACACGGCCGTGTGGCCGCCGGCGCTCACCCCGGTCCGGACGTACATTTCCGGATGGCCCTCCTTGAGGTTGACCCTGACTTTGCCGGCCTCCAGCAGCGCCCGGGCCCGGGCGGTGGCCTCCAGGTCCACCCGGCTGAAGACCTGGAGTTGGAGGCGGGAGTCGCCGGCCACCGCCCCCAGGGCCGCGGCCAGAGCAATGCCGCCCTGCCCTCCGGTCCCGGGGATAATGACCCCCAGGGCGTTTTTATAGAGGTTGGGGTCAAGGGTGACTTCCATGGCCTCAATTTCCGAGGCGGGAAGGAGGGCGGCGGCCGCGGCCGCTCCCAGGCCGATGGCGGCGGGATCAGTACAGCCCAGTCCCGGCGCGGTCTCCAGGTGCAATAACGCCCTGGCCCGGTTATGCAGAATTTCTTTGACGGTTAAGTTCACACCCACCTCCCGGGGGATACCTGGCGGGCCGGCCTTTTCCCCGGCGGGCGGGGGCCGGCCGCCCTGCCAGGTCGCCAGGGCCCCAGAGTCAGCCCTGGCGGGTGGCCAGGGGTTCGGGGGAAACCTTCACCCGATTCCGGAGTCGCCCCACTCGGCATGGGCCGCGTTGAAGGCGATGTCCGGGCCGGCGGCCGCCGGCTCCAGGAAACCCTCTTGCCTGAACGTGTGGATGAGCCCGAGGGTGCGCCTGGGGTTTTTCCCCACCGCTTGCACCAGTTCCTCAACGGTAAGACCCGGCCTTGCCAGGATGGTCTTGAGGACCAGGCCCCGGATTTGCCGGTCGGAATCGGCAAAGGGGGCTTGCCGCTGATAGCAGGCGCTCCGGCGATTGTATCCCAGACCCTGCCACCTGGCCATGATCTCCCCCAGAGAGGCCCGGGCCAGGGCCGGAAAGTCCGGAAAGGCGGCAATAAAGGGGGCATACTTCTGGATTACCCGTTCCACCTGGGTCTGCTGCAACATGATTTCCGACACCAGGATGTGATAGGGGTCGCGGGTGGCCCGCCAGGGAAGCTGCCGCCCCTGGTCATGGAAAAACCGGTAAAGGCGCCGGCGAAAGGCCTGAATGACCGGGGGCGTGACCCCGGCCGCCGGGCAGACCCGGTCAAATGGCTCCATGCCTCATGGTCTCCCCTGCCGCTGGATGACTGGGGTGGAACGATCCGACCATCCCCGAAGACGCCCTTACCGGTTGACACCCCGGTTCGGCCGGCAGCAGAAGGGCGGCCACCCATGCCTCAGGGTCCGGGGGCTTGCCCTCCTCTAAAAAAGGGCCTCAAGCCGGGCCCGCGGCCGGACCCGGGACGTCAGGAGCCCGGTCTTCGCAGCGGCACGGCCCGTTCTTGTGGACGAGCTGCTTGAGCCTGGCGCAATAAAGGGCGGCAAAGGTTCTGCAGGACCCGGACCCGTCAACTGCCTCAACCTGAGGGAAGGAAGCATGTTCACACGATAAGTCGCACCATCGCATGGAGGCGGCGCCTTCCTTTCCATGGCATTTTCTTACATTTATCCCCATCACCTGCCAAAAAGCAAGACCCTGGGGCCGCCGAGCTCAAACGGCCAGGCCCGCCGCGGCAGTATTTTACCAGATTTTTTGGATTTTTTTGCCTCCCCGGTTGTGGAATGGCCCCGACCCGGGTACAATGCCAAAAAACCAACAGGTCAAGGTCACTGACCACCGACCCCCAAACCACCGCCGACAAAGTTTCGCTCATGACCATGCTGCCGCCTGACCGCCCCAACCGTTCCCTGCTCTTGCGCCTGGTCAATGCCGCCGGCCGCCCCTTGCTGAAAAACGGCTTTCCCTGGACGCGGCTGGATGAAAGGACCCTTATCCACAAGGCCTGTGAAAACACCGGCTTGGAGGACTTCGGCGACGACTCCTATCGCGCCGCCTTCCGGGTGTTGCTCCGGGCCTATGAAACCGAGGCCGGGCTCAACTTTGTGGGACGTATCTGCGTGCACAGCGACACGGTGCGGTTGCTGAGCAACCGGCTGCGGCTGGTGGCGGACCGGCGGCGCCACCCGGCCATCGCCGCAGAAATCGTCCGGCGTCCCCTGTTTATCACCGGCCTGCCCCGGAGCGGCACCACCTTTTTGCACGCCCTGCTGGCCCAGGACCCGGCCCATCGGGCCCCTCAGGTGTGGGAAGTCATGTATCCTTCCCCCCCGCCCGAAAAAAGGTCTTACGCCTCCGACCCCCGGATCGCCGCCACCGACGGGCAACTGAAGTGGCTCGACCTCCTGATGCCGGAATTTAAAACGGTTCATTTGATCGGGGCCACCCTGCCCCAGGAATGCATCGCCATCACCAGCCACGACTTCCGCAGTTACACCTTTGAATCCATGTTTACCGTGCCTTCCTACCGGGCCTGGCATGACCGTCAGGATAAGCGCCCCGCCTATGAGTTTCACCGCCAGTTTCTGCAACACCTGCAGTGGCGCTGCCCCGGCCAGAGGTGGGTGCTCAAGGCCCCCAGCCACTTGCTGGCCCTGCCTGAACTGTTCCAGGTCTATCCGGATGCGGGGATCATCCTGACCCATCGGGATCCCCTCAAGGTCCTGCCCTCCTGCGCCAGCTTCACCGAGGTGTTGCGGGGGGCCTTCAGCGACCGGGTGGATAAGGCGTCCCTGGCCCTGGAAGTGCGGCAACGGTGGGTGGAGGGCGCCGGGCTGGCGGTTAAGTGCCGGCAGGAGTTTGGCAACTTCCAGTCTCAGTTGTTCGACGTCCGCTATACCGACTTGGTGCGGGACCCCATGGGGATGGTGCGGCGGATCTATCAGCACTTCGACCTGGAGCTGGCCGACGTTGCGGAGGCCGCCATGCAGCGGTTCCTGCGGGCCAACCCCAAAAACAAAGGCGGGGTGCACTCCTATTCCCTGGAAGAGTTCGGCCTCAACCCCGAAGAGGAAAGACGCCGGTTCCAGTTCTACCTGGATTTTTTCAGGATCGAGCCGGAAAGGTGATGGCCCGGCAGGCCGGGAGCCCCTGCCGGCAAGAGGTTCAGTCTGCCGGGGCGGTCCCGGGGGGCGAGGGTTCCCCGGCGGCGTCGGTCTCGCCCGAGCCAGTCATTTCCGCCCCGGTGGCCGCCGGCCATGCCGCCGGCTCCGTCCGGGTTTTCCCCCGGCGGCGGTTCATCTTCTCGTCCTGTTTCTGTTTGCGGGCCAATTCCTTGGCGCGCTTTTGCCAGCCATAACGGTTCCGAGCCAAAATTCCCTCCCTGGACCTCAAAATATCAGAACTCCGGCCGTCCTGAGACCACCGGAGTTCTGAACTTCAGGCTTTGCCCTTTAGAGTTTTACCACGTTTTGGGCCTGAGCCCCCTTGGGACCCTGGACCACCTCAAACTCCACTTCCTGGTCTTCCGCCAAGGAGCGGAAGCCTTCCCCCTGGATGGCGCTGTGATGCACAAAGACATCGGGGCCGTTTTCCCGGGAGATGAAGCCAAAGCCCTTGGAGTCGTTAAACCATTTTACTTTACCGGATTCCTTCATTGCTGAACAACCTCCTACTGGTGCTGCTGAAATATTCCCGCTCACAAAGCAGGGCGCCAAGCAGTCAGGCAAAAAAAACCGGCCAAGGACTTAGCATCCCCGTCCGATTCTTGTCCAGGACTTGCGGCCCTGCTTTCAGTCTGACATGCTAAACTTTTTTAAATTTATCAAAATTTTTTCCTCTGTCAAGCCAAATAATCAACCTGGCCCGGAAAATCTCAGGTTATCCTGTCCCCCCCCTCACCGGGCCCGGCTGAAGCCCGGCGATTGCGGGCTGGTCGGGACGGGCGGGTTCGAACCGCCGACTTCCTGCTCCCAAAGCGGCGGGCTTGCATTGAACACCGTTATAAGCCGCATGGTTGACGTGGGCTTAGTCGTCATCATCCCCCTATGAAAGCATATTTCTGTTAAAAAGCTCCCATGAAAAGTTCCCATGGCCCGGACTCTTTCCGGGGATTTTAGCAGGGGGCAGAAATGTTGCAAAAATCGTCAAAATTGCTCATTTTGTCCGCGCTTCTGCGAACAAAACGCAGACAAATTCAGGTTGTGGAACCTCGCTCAGACCCTTACCGGAATCCGCGCCCCTCCCCCAGCGCCCTGAGGGCTGATAAGCTTCTACATCAGTCTGTTAGCAGCCAAGGGGGGAGCCTGGAAAGCTCTTCGCCATCCGCTCCGAAGTTATTATTATTGACTCTCCCCGCCTTCCCGCCATAGACTATATCCAGTATAAGGCCCCCACTTAATCTTTAAAAAATAGCGCCCCCGGGCAAAGATAGCGCCGTCCCCACAGACCAACGAAATGGCCAACGAAGCCGATACCTGCCGTAAATACGTCCTCCCGAAGCTCATCGACTCGGGCTGGGATAATGATCCCCATTCTTTCACTGAGCAGAGAACCTTTACCGACGGCAGGATCGTGGTTTCCGGCAGTAAGGTCCACCGCCGCCCCCAAAAGCGGGCCGACTATCTTCTCCGCTATACCCGGGATTTCCCCATCGCCGTCATCGAGGCCAAGGCCGAATCCTTGTCCCCAGGAACCGGGCTGCAACAGGCCAAGGATTATGCCGAGATCCTGGGGCTAAAGTTCGCTTATGCCACCAATGGCCACGGCGTCATTGAGTTCGCTTATGTGACCGGTCTGGAGCAGGAGATAGCACGGTTTCCTACCCCTTCCGAACTTTGGGAACGCCTCGCCACTTCCCAGGGCCTGGATGAAGACAAACAGACCCGCCTGCTCACTCCATTCAATCATCTCTCCGGCAAAAGCCCCCGCTACTACCAGGAGATCGCCATCAACCGGGCGGTCCAGGCCATCCTGCAAGGTAAGAAGCGCGTCTTGCTCACCATGGCGACCGGCACCGGCAAGACCGTGGTGGCTTTTCAAATCTGCTGGAAGCTCTGGTCGGCCCGGTGGAACCGCACCGGCGAATACCGCCGCCCCAAGATTCTCTACCTCGCCGACCGCAACATTCTCATCGATGACCCCAAGGACAAGATATTCGCTCCCTTCGGCGAGGCCCGGCACAAGATTGAAAACGGCGTCGCCATCAAGAGCCGGGAGATGTATTTCGCCATCTACCAGGCCATCGCCAAGGATGAACGCCGCCCCGGACTCTACCGGGAATACGCCCCGGATTTCTTTGACCTGATTATCGTGGATGAGTGCCACCGGGGGAGCGCCAAAGATGAAAGCAACTGGCGGGAGATTCTGGAATATTTCCATCCGCCCTATCAGTTGGGCATGACCGCCACGCCCCTCAGGAATGACAACATCGACACCTATCAATACTTCGGCAATCCCATCTACATTTACAGCCTGCGCCAGGGTATTGAGGACGGCTTTCTGGCCCCCTACCGGGTGCACCGGGTCATCACCACCGTAGACGCCGCCGGCTGGCGCCCCGATGCCGGGGAACTGGATCGCTATGGCCGGGAGATACCCGATGGGGAATATACCACCAAAGACTTCGAGCGCATCGTCGCTTTGAAAGCCCGCACCCAGGCCATTGCCCGGCATCTCAGCGATTTCCTCAAGAAGAACGACCGCTTTGCCAAGACCATCGTCTTCTGCGTGGACCAAGACCACGCCGACGAGATGCGCCGGGCGCTGAACAACCTCAATGCCGACCTGGTGCAGCAGTATTCGGATTACGTCTGCCGGGTGACCGCCATCGAAGGCGACCTTGGCCGGGGCCATCTCAGCCGCTTCCAGGAGTTGGAAACCCTGACGCCGGTGATCCTGACCACCTCGCAACTTCTAACCACCGGCGTCGATGTGCAGACCTGCAAGAACATCGTTATCGCCCGGGTGGTCAACTCCATGACCGAGTTCAAGCAGATCATCGGGCGAGGCGCCCGGGTCCGGGACGATTACGGCAAATATTACTTCTCCATCCTGGACTACACCGGCTCCGCGACCCGCCACTTCGCCGATCCCGACTTTGACGGCGACCCCGCCCTCGTCACCGAAGAGGAGATCGACGAGACCGGCCAGGTCACCGGGGAGGAGATCGTGCAGCCCGAAGAACTGGTGGAAGGCGGCGAGATTATCGAACCCGAGCCGCCCGCTCTTGAAGAACCGCCGCCGCATGAACCACGCAAGCTCTACGTGGACAGCGGCTATTTCGAGATCGTTGCCCACCTGGTCTATGAACTGGACGCCGACGGTAAAAAGTTACGGGTAGTCAAATACTCCGACTACACCGCCGACCGGGTGCGGACCCTTTACCCCACCGCCGCGGCCTTGCGGGAGCAGTGGGCCGACCCGGCCCAGCGCGCCCTGATCGTGGAGTCCCTGGCGGACCGGGGCATCGACTTCCAGGAATTGGCCGAAGCCACCGGACAACTCGAGGCCGACCCTTTCGACCTCCTCTGCCATGTGGCCTTCAACGCCCCCATGCGCACCCGCCGGGAGCGGGCTGACCGGTTGCGTCGGGACCAGAAAGATTTCTTCG
>Ga0172375_10004776_pt1 | contig 19851 bp, 26 predicted proteins | sample LakKiv1m_FD_114537 | JGI IMG/M metagenome (GOLD analysis project Ga0172375, IMG submission 114537) | Freshwater microbial communities from Kabuno Bay, South-Kivu, Congo - kab_092012_11.1m | ecosystem: Environmental > Aquatic > Freshwater > Lake | place: Democratic Republic of the Congo...
CATCGCCGTCGGCTCTTCCTATCCTGCGCGTGCAGAAGCGTGCAAGGGTGCCGGAGTTCACGCATTAAAAGGGATCGTTAGCTGGGTTAAGAACGTCGCGAGACAGTTTGTATGATATCTACAAGGTGTGTTATTGTCTGAGTGGAAGAAATCTCTAGTACGAGAGGAACGGGATTTCGTTGCCTCTGGTGTATCGGTTGTCATGTGGCAGGCCGAGCAGCTACGCAATAGTGGATAAGCACTGAAAGCATCTAAGTGTGAAGCCATCCGCAAAACGAGACAATTGAGGCCGTTATAAAAGATGACGTTGATAGAGTTGGTGTGTAATATTCAAGCTTCGGCGAGAATTTCAGCATGCAACTACTAATAGCCTTACTTAAAATTTTGAAAAAAATTTTATCAGAAATCAATTTTCATTAACACAAAAACAAATCAATATCTGTAAGTTCTGTCTTCTTTTGAAAAACTCGATCTTTTTTTCTAAAAGATTTTCTATTTAGCGAGAGCTCTATTTTTTCAAAAGCATACCTTTATAATCCCACATTTCTCTGAATTATTATGAGTAATGTTAAGTAAAAATTAAGATTTCTCAGACAAATAAACATTACACGGAGGATATAATAAACACATGGGATTCAACGGCGGATTTAACAGAGGTCCAAGAAGATTTAACGACGGACCAAGAGAAATGCACAAAGCAGTTTGTACTGAATGTAAAAAGGAATGCGAAGTTCCTTTCAAACCAACAGAAGGCAAACCAGTTTTCTGCAGAGAATGTTACGCTAAAAAGCCAAAAGCACCTAGAAGATTCTAATTTTCTAAGCTTTTTGTTAATTAGTTAACACAAATATATTATTATTTTTTTATTTTTTTAAAAAATCAAAACTTTTTTATACAGTGAAATCGCCGTTTGACTATGTTAAAAATAGAACAAATGGTCAATGGGATATTGGTTGCCGAATGCAGGGTTCGTAATACTGCCGTATCGAGTCGTGGAGGAATCGTATATGATGTCGATTATCGAACCACAATAAGACACTCAACACATCCGAATGAATCTATAAAATTTTCCGTAATTCATCGATACGACGATGGAATGGAAAAATTAATCGCAAAAGTATATTCCAGAGCAACGTCTTTACTAAATGGATAATCTGTAAGTTCTTAAAATAATAACCAGGACATAGGCCACTTTCTGTTAAACCTCGTTTCTAAGTCGAACGGTTTATGTCAACATCAAACTAAGCCCGAGTTAAATCGGTTGCATCAATCAAGGTGATCGTTTCACTCCAACTTAATGGATTCGTCTCTGTGTCAGAGCTCATACCTCGCGATAGTCGTCTTTCGACGATGATTTTCGTTTGAACTTAAGTAAATTAATTACTCAAGGATGTGCGGACCTTCCTCAGAAACTAGAAATCATTTTACATTTCTCTGGCTTTTAACCAAGTTCCCGACATTGACTGTCCTGGTTAAAAATCCTAGTTTATCGTCGTTTTTAAGGGTTTCGCTTTGGCTTAAGTTTCTATGTAAAAGAATTTTTTACAGTGCTCTGATCCACACTTACATTTTATTCTAGTTTGATGTTTTTCAGTTAACGAATAATCAACCGTTATTTCTTCGCCTACTTCAACATCTCTCTTTGCTATTAAACAAGGGGTTTTATCTAAACTGAGAATTGAGTTAGGTTCGCATGAATGATTTACAAAATTAAGGACTTCCTCATCACAAACCCAAAGCCTTTCACCTATTTTTGCACATTTTGGTTTTGCAGAGTTATATGTTTTTGAAAGAGGAATTATATAGAAAACATCTCCTTTATCTATCTTTTTGTTAGTAAAAATACCTACGCCGTCAATCTTACTTTTTTGCTTTTCAAGCTTCATCCCAAGATGGGACTGGGGGGAATCGAACCCCCTACCTACCGAGCTTCAGTCGGACGCTCTCCCAATGAGCTACAATCCCGTCAAAGAATCCAATTTTACAGGCTTTTTAAGTTTGTTTATTTCGAGAATTTTTATCGGCGAAGAGTTTATAAATATCTAAATCAATAATTTAGTATGCAAAAAATTGGTGGAAAAAAAGCAGCGGTCGAACTTTCAATTTCAACAATTGTTATCGTCGTTTTAGCTGTTTCAATGTTAATTTTAGGATTAGTCTTGGTTAGAACAATTTTTACTGGCGCCAAAAATGTCGCCGACATGTCGAATGAACAAATGAAAAGTCAAATTTCTGAGTTGTTTGGAGAATCAAGAAGAGTTGTCGTCTATCCAGATTCAAAAAGAGTAGACATTACACAGGGAGAAATTGGTGGCTTTGGCATCGGTATTCAAAATCTAAGAGAAGGGTCTTCAGCAGGCGTTACATTTTCATATGAAGTTGTTGTTTCAGATCCAGACATCCAAAAAAAATGCGGAACGACAGACACAGCAATGCTGTCTTTAATTGATACTGGTAGAACAGAAAAAAATCTAGAGATTGCATCCGGTGAGCAGTGGTCTGGAAAAGTATTATTTAATACTAACGTCGGGGATCCATTGTGTACAGTTAGATTCAGAATAAACGTTAAAGTCAATGGAGAACCGTATGGTTCAGAAATGATGGACGTAGTGCTTAAGGCTGAATAGATTTAAAATCTTCTTTTTATTGTTCTTATCATGGTAAATATTTTAGTTGTTAGTGACTTTCACGGAGAACTTTCTAATAAATTAATCTCTATAATAAAAAAAGAAAATCCAGATTTTATTTTATCTTCCGGTGATTTTTGTGGTAACAAAGAACTCGCCAAACTCTATTTCAAACATGTCTACGGAAAATCAGAGGATGAAATTTCAAATGATATAAAAAAGAAGGCGGAGTTTTTGGAGAAAGAAGCGCTGAGGGGAGGCATCGGTGTAATAAAACAACTTAAATCTCTTCAAATTCCCATTTATGCAATTCGTGGCAATTGGGATCCAGCGCCCTTCGGTCACGACTTAATATCTCAGGAGACCGAGACTGTAAGTATAAGAAAATTTGAAAAGTTACAGAGCAAGAATTTTAATTTCGTAGATTTTAAAACACTAGACTTTGGAGATTTTGTTTTGGTTGGAGGGGTTTCCTCTACGTCGCCAATTAATCCAAGAAAATACTCAATAGAAAAGCTAATTAGAGAAAAAAATATATCAAAATCAGAAGCAAACGCTTTCATAAAAAAACTCAATAGAAATTGGAATGCACGTCAGAAAAATTACGAGGACGCATTCGCTGTCGCTAAAAGATTAAATAAAAAAATAATTTTTCTAACTCATAATTGTCCTTATAATACAAAGTTAGACAAAATAAAACACGGACCAATGAATGGCAAACACTACGGTTCTTATCAAGAGAGACTAATAATTAAAAAATATCAGCCAGATATAGTTCTTTGTGGACACATGCATGAGAATTTCGGTAAAGATAAAATAGGTAAATCTATCATATATAACTCCGGAAGCGCTTTAGACGGAAAGTTTAAAATCTTAAGAATTTGAGAGATGATATGAAAAAAGAAACAATCGGTTATTCTCAAATTATTATTGCACAGGTTTTATTTTCTTTTATGTATATATTTGTTAGATATGTGGAAAGTTTCGGAGTTTACAATCTGGCGTTTGCAAGAGTTTTTCTTGCTACGGTATTTCTACTATTATTTTCTGTTTTCTACAGGAAATATTCTATACAGAAACCGACTGTTCAAAGATGGAGACTTTTATTTTTCGGGGCCATTCATGGATTTATCATTATTGCGTCTTACTTGTCCATATATCTTTTACCACTATCGACAGCTATGCTGATTCAAGCAACGATGCCTATTTGGATGGCTATTTTAGCAAGTATTTTACTGAAAGAAAAAATAAGCAAAAGGACAATATTAGCCATCGGAATATCTTTCTTGGGATTAGTTATTTTGCTATATGAAAATGATTCAGCCAAAAATCTAAATTTATTGGGAATAATGGCCTCTTTATTTGTAGCAATTTTTGGAGGACTAGTTTATGTTCTATCAAAAACATTCAAAAAATATAACGGAGTATCTATTACATTTTGGCAAAATTTAATTGCAGCTCCACTACTAGTACCACTTTTGTTTTTTCAAAAGCCAACAATTAATTCTATGAATATTTTGTTTGTATTCTTACTAGTTTTATTCGGAACAGTAGGATTTGTTTTGCTGTTCATTGGGATGAGGAAAGTAAGGGCAGGAAACGCCGGAGTACTCACTTTACTTAATTATGTCCTGACCATTGTTCTAGGAATACTTTTCTTACAGGAGATTCCTTCCGTAAAAGAAATAATTGGCGGGGTCTTGGTTTTGGCGGGAATATTCATAATTTTATATAATCCTAAGAATTAAAAACCTCACTTTCTTAAGATCATCATGCCATTAAAAATATACAACACTCTAACTAGAAAGAAAGAGACTTTTAAGCCGATAAAGAAAGACGAAGTCGGTATGTATTCTTGTGGTCCAACCGTCTACAACTATGCGCATATTGGAAATTTCAGAACATACCTATTGAACGATTTAATCAGAAGAACTCTAACATTTATGGGTTATAACGTTACGCATGTCATGAATTTAACAGACGTAGACGACAAAACCATAAAAGGAAGTATAAAAGAAGGAATTCCACTAAAACAATTTACCGAAAAATATACAAAAATATTTTTTGATGATTTTGATTTATTAAATATACAAAGACCCAATTTTGTCTTGAAAGCAACCGAAACCATTCCAGAAATGGTCAATATAATAAAAAAATTAATTAAGAATGGATATGCATATAAGGCTGAAGATGGAATTTATTTTTCTATTTCTAAATTCAAAGACTATGGGAAACTTGCACAATTGGAAAAATCAAAAGATGCAAAAGCAAGAGTAAAAAACGATGAATACGATAAAGAGAATGCTCAGGATTTTGCACTATGGAAATTTTGGACAGAAGCAGACGGAGATGTTTTCTGGGAAACAGAAATAGGCAAAGGAAGACCTGGGTGGCACATCGAGTGTTCTGCAATGTCGTCAAAAGTTTTGGGCAATCATTTCGATATTCATACCGGGGCGGTCGATTTAATATTTCCACATCACACAAATGAAATCGCCCAATCAGAATGTGCTAACGGAGAAAAGTTTGTGAATTATTGGATACACGGCGGATTTTTAACAATGCCAGAGGGGAAAATGTCCAAATCTTTAGGTAATGTAATTTACGTAAAAACACTTTTAGAAAAAGGATACAAGCCAATGGACTATAGATACATGTGCCTCACAACACACTATAGAATGCCGCTTACTTTTAGCGAAGAATCTCTACAGTCGGCAAAAGCATCTTTGTCTAGACTAAAAAATATAGTTAAGGATCTGGTAGACGACAAAAAACTAAACGAGAAATACCTAGAAGAATTTACAGAAGCGATGAATGACGATTTGAACACGCCAAGGGCTTTAGCTGTTTTGTGGGAATTAGTTCGTGATGAAAAAGCAGAAGGAAAATATCAAACAATAAAAAAAATGGACGAAGTTTTCGGATTAAAGTTACTAGAAAAAGAAAAATTAGAAATTCCAAAAGAAATAGAATACTTAGCAGAAGAAAGATTAAGCGCCAAAAAATCAAAAGATTTCAAAAAATCCGACGAGATAAGAGAAAAATTAAAATCTCTCGGTTGGAATATTAAGGATACAAAAGACGGATATGAACTAGAGAAAATATAATGGAAAACTGTATTTTTTGTAAAATAGTCGAAGGAAAAATTCCAAGCGTTAAAATTTGGGAAGATAAAAAACATGTCGCTATTTTAGATATTATGCCGAATACGAAAGGCATGACTTTAGTTATTCCAAAGAAGCATTTTGACAGTTATGCTTTCGATATGCCCGAAAAAGAATATACTGAATTTCTAATAGCAACGAAAAAAGTTTCTAAAATTTTAGAAAGCGGATTAAAAGTAAAAAGAGTCGCGATGGTTATGGAGGGTCTGGGTGTTAATCACGCACATATTAAACTATATCCAATTTATGGGTTGAACGATAAATTTCAAGAAACCTGGGCGCCAGATAAAATTTATTTTGAAAAATACGAAGGATATATTTCTACACAGACTGGCCCGCAAAAAACAACAGAAGAACTGCGGAAAGTCGCCGATAAGATTTTAGAGAACAATAAAGAATAATTTAAAAACCTATATCGACTATATAAATTATAAAAAGATGGTGAAAAAACAAAAGAGCGATAAGTCCGGGAACCAAATTAAAAAACTTCTAGAAAGTTTAAATGAAAAGCAGAAAGCCTACGTAAATCTCAATTTAGAAAATCCACAAAATGGAGAGTATATGTTGGGGGTTTTTCATCTTTTACCGGGAAAAGTTTTAAACACACTACAGGCTGCAGCGGAAGTTGCAGCAGAATCTTCTACTGGGACAAATTTTCAAGTTAATACAGAAACTCCATTTTCTAGAGACATGAATGCGTTAGTATACAAGTTAGACTTAAAGAAAAATTTAGTTTGGATCGCTTATCCGTGGAGATTATTCGATAGAGGCGGGAACGTTCAGAATATTTTGACTTATGTCGTCGGAAACGTATTGGGAATGAAGGAGGTTTCCGCATTAAAGTTACTAGACGTTTGGTTTCCACCAGCAATGTTAGAACAATATGATGGTCCAAGCTACACACTAGACGACATGAGAAAATATCTAAACGTTTATGGAAGACCAATTCTCGGAACAATTATAAAGCCAAAAATGGGATTAACGTCTGCAGAATACGCCGAAGTATGTTTCGATTTCTGGGTTGGTGGTGGAGACTTTGTAAAGAATGATGAGCCTCAGGCAAATCAAGATTTTTGTCCTTATGACAAAATGGTCGCCCACGTAAAAGAGGCAATGGATAATGCTGTTAAAATTACAGGCAAGAAAAAAGTTCATTCATTCAATGTTTCTGCAGCGGACTTCGATACAATGGTTGGAAGATGCGAACTAATCAGAAAAGCTGGTTTTGAAAAAGGAAGTTATGCGTTTTTAATCGACGGAATTACTGCAGGGTGGACTGCAGTCCAAACTTTAAGAAGAAGATACCCAGAAGTTTTCATACACTTTCACAGAGCATCTCATGGCGCGTACACTCGTGAAGAAAACCCATTCGGATATTCGGTATTGGTATTGGCCAAGTTTGCAAGATTGGCAGGAGCATCTGGAGTTCACACAGGAACAGCGGGCGTTGGAAAAATGGCGGGTTCACCAGAAGAAGATGTAACTGCCGCAAATAATATTTTGAGTTTAGTCGGTAAAGGACACATTTTTAGTCAGTCTTGGAGCAAAATTCCAGAAAACGATAAGGAATTTATCAAACTAGTTCATCAGGACCAAATTAATCACGTTACTCTAGAAGACGAATCCTGGAGGGCTATGAAAAAATGTTGTCCAATTGTTTCTGGCGGATTAAATCCAACTCTCTTAAAACCGTTCATAGAAGTCATGGGCAATATGGATTTTATCACAACAATGGGTGCTGGAGTTCATGCGCACCCAAAAGGAACACACGCGGGTGCAACAGCATTAATACAAGCTTGCGATGCTTACAAAAAAAAGATAGATATCCATCAGTACGCAAAGACGCACAAGGAACTAGCCGAGGCAATAGAATTTTTTGAGAAAAATAAAACAGCGGTTCAAAAAGTAGAGAGTTCTTGAGGTTTTATGGTTCTAGCGTAGCTATGTTGTAATCTTTTAAGTTGATCCATGCTGAATGGTTTTTGCAGCACTTCTTTTACATAAGATGGAATTCGTAAAGAATGTTCAGACGCTAATCCGCTCATGGCCACCACATTGGTTTTTTCCGTATCAATCAATCTTTGCGCACGAGTTAAGAACTCAATGCCGTCCATATAGGGCATATTTATATCACTCAATATGAGATTGTAAAAACCCTTTTCACCATTAGCGTCATGTCTTACCAAATCTTCGTATGCTAGTAGCCCATGTGCGAAATCTACGACCTCGCATCCACACATCTTTTCAAGTCCCATTCTAAGTACTCTTCTTAGTAAGTCTTCATCTTCTACCAACATAACTCTCGGTTTTATTCTATCTGTCATACCATGTTTTCCAATCTATCCTTTTTAAATCTTTTGCTTATTATTTCTTGGCAGTAGTAACACATATTAGCGACACAAACTCATCTTTAAAAATCATTGATATATAATTTTTATATGAAATTCGTTATAGAACATCTTGAACCACATCTATGGAAGTGGTGTAAATTTGAATATGAGAACATGTCAAAGATAGTCGGCAAACCGAATCTTATTTTTACAAACATAAAAAGAAAAAATAAATTTTTAGAATCAATCGGACAAGTTGAAAAGAAAAGAATTTTTGAACTAGGCTTAGGCGAAAAAAGATTTTGTATATTGGATCCAGATGCAAAAGAAATTTTAAAACCAGAAGATGCGAAGAAATTCGAGTATTTCATATTCGGCGGAATTTTGGGAGATAATCCACCAAGAAAAAGAACCGGACCTGAGCTTTCTGTTTTTATGCCAAATGTCGAAAAGCGCCACATCGGAGAAAAACAAATGTCAACGGATAATGCGGTTTTAACAACAAAATTAATTCTCGACGGAAAAAAATTTGAAGAAATAAGTTTTGTAGACGAACCCGAGTTGCAGTTTGATGAATTTAGATTTTTAGAGTTGCCATATCGTTACGTTAATGTTGGCACAAAAGAAAATCCAAAACCACAAATGTCGGAAAAACTTTACAAATTCTTGAAAAATAAAAGGGGATTTTAATATATATTTCAAACAACAATAGTGTTTAAAAGTGTTTTAATTTTATTTAAATTATGTTTTTCCCGAATAGAGACAGAGAAGAAAGAGATAGATTTCCCAGAGTTGAATATCCAAAAGACACAAAGGAATTGGCGGGCTCTTTATTGCCGGTGATATTTGGTGCGATGAATGATTTGGCCTCATCAAAGAGAGAAAAACCAAACTCAGACACGGAATCACTAATAGAGATTCTTTCTGGGGTTAAGGTGAATAAAGATATATATGTGTTTTTGTTACCAGCCGTTCAGTCGCAAACGGGAAAAGATTATGTAGATTTTAATGATGATTTTAATAGAGATTATAGGCGGGCAATTTCAAGGGTTGTCGCAGCCGATGTTTTTCGAGGATGGCCACAGGCAAATAATGAGATGGAATTTGCAAGACATTTTTTAGAACAAATTTGCAAATCATGTGGCTCAGTTGTGCGCGAGGAAATAGAATATGGGCGTGTTTATTCTCCGAGAGAACTAATAAGGCTAAGACCAGATCTTGCCAGAGTACACAGAAGAGATTGGAAAAAGCTGACAGGAATAGAGGTCATTTTAACGACTGACAATGTTATTGGACATGGTCCAGGCGGAACGTTTGAAGAGGTAATGCCATATTATAAAACACAATAATTCTTAAAAAGAAAAACAATTTGATAGTTTTATGATAATGCCACCATATATATCAGGAACATATAGAAATCCAGATTTTCGCCCCGATTTTATATGTCGTTCTGAAGACGTAGTGGGATTGGCATCGAGGCTTATTCAGCACGCATCAGCTGCGCAATCGGAGTTGCATTGTCTTACGCAGCATCAAGAAATACCAAGTGCTTTTAGGGGACATATAAAATCCGTCGTAGAAATTTTAGAGAAAGTCAATCCAATAGAGCGAGAGTTGCCATTGTTTTTAGTCAAATATTATTCGGACAAACTGGTAAAAAATATGAAAAAGCAGATGGGGAATTTAAGCAAGACTATACAGACGCAGTCGCAAGATTAAGTGGTATAGAAACATTTGGAATATGTAATACGGATATAAAAAACCCCGAGTTAGTAGCAAGATTTCTAGATGATTTAGCGAAGGCAGCTCTTGCAGTTCCTAGGGATTACAAAAGATATACAGCTTAACACCAACCTTTAAAACTTCTTTATTCTTTAATTTAGTATGTCCGAATTTATTTATTATTCAAAAAATGCAGTAACCGCAGGGAATTTCATCAAAGATAATCTTATGGATGCGGGAAGAATGGATATAGCAATCAATGTTTTAATATCGACATTTTTCCTTTCCCATGACATTAGAAAAGACGTAAAATTGCATTTAATTTTCGATGGACCACCGAATCCACCAGTCCACATCCTAATCGAGTATCATCCAGACTTGCAAATATCAAAAAAAGACGTCGCAGGTTTAATCAAAAGGATTTTATTTAAAGCGCCAAAAGAAAAAGGGACAGTTGTTAATCCAGCACCCGGTTGTTTTGTGGAAAAAAAATCTTTTGAATCTTTAGTCGAAGAATTAGACGAAGAGGGTAAAAATGTTTTCTTGTTAGATAAAAAAGGGGAAGATATTAGGAGTTTAAAATTTAGCGGAAATGAAGTTTTTGTGCTCGGAGATCAAGACGGTTTCCCAGATAGTAAAAGGCACATACTAAAAAGAATTGACAAAATAACCGTTTCTCCAAAAATACTTTTCGCATCGCAGGTCGTAACATTAGTCCATAATGAAATCGACAGGCAAGAGTCTGAATAATGGAAAGATGGTTATTTTTAAGACAAGAGCCGATTAAGAAGATAAGTAGTTTTTCTCATGATTTAAATGGAGAATTTGGAGGAGACTATTGGAATTTTTCAAGATTCGTCCCAGGGAAAGCAGCTAGACAACCCACTCCTAAAAAATATTCTTTAGATGATTGCTTCAGAGAAATTGGAAGACTCGAGGATGTGAAACTGATTATTGGACAGAAAATATTATTCGATGGTCCCACAATAAGATTTGCATTTAGATATGCGGATATTTGGGCAGACTTTATTCTAGAATATACCGACGAGAGATATCAAAAAACGGGAGAATTATTTACAAGAACATTCAGTCACACGATTGAAAGCTACCCAAATCAACAAACGCTTAATCAATGAAAATAAAATGGCACAAAGAACTCCAGAGAAATATCGTGATATATTAAGAAACGTGGTTGCATTTATTGGTATTCAACGCCTTCTTTCAATAGAAGATATTGGAAAACAAAACCCAAAAATGTCATTAACTGAAATTCTGGATTCTATGAGTTCTTTTGGCGGGCAACTGGATGCTGCAAACTATCAGGCACATTATGACGAATATTTAAGATTAAATGATTTTATAGAAATCGGCGCCCCAGAGTACGCACTTCAGAGATTAATCGATATTAATTATTTACGAACTAGAGCGAGAGATGTGATAATTCCAGCACAGGAGGAGATGCTCCAGTCTTGTCTAAGTTCCTTAGAAAACAAATATGGAAAACCAAAAGTTGTGCAACTCAAAAGAAGACTGGGAATTAAAAAAAATCATTACCACTAATCTTATAAACTTAAATACATTTTACACAATATGAAAAAAGCGGTCAAGTTTGTAATCTCGGGTACAGTTCAGGGGGTTTTCTTTAGACAGTTCTGCAAAGAGCAGGCCGACAAATTAGAATTACGCGGTTATGTTAGGAATCTGGAATCTGGAGAGGTAGAAGTGCTCGTAGAGGGCGATAAGAACAATATAGAGGAAATGTATAAGATACTTAAAAAAGGCCCGCCACACGCCCAAATAAGAGATTTAAAGCCAGAAGAAAAGAAGTGGTCAGGCGAATTCAAAGAATTCACAATAATGCGATTTTAATTGTTTCTCTATAGTAGTTACAAATACAAAGGTTTTTAATGGCATTTTCAGTTGAAATTTTATGTATTTTGCACCAATAGAAGAACTTGTAAGAGAAATATCATTAAGACGCAAGGGTAGTCCTACCAGACAAGAATATATGCAGTATTTTCTAGATGGATTAAGAGATGACGCTAAAAAATTATCTACTTCAATGGACAATGCTGTTTGGACGTCTATATGGCAAGGATACACACCAACACTATCAAGACCATTCAGAAGACTAATTGGAGAATCTATTTCAAGGGAGTTGGGAACATCTTTTTTGCACGCTAAATGTTTATATGATAACCTAAACAGATTTTTGCAAGCAACATATATTCCAGATGAAGAAGTAGAAAGAAGACATGAAAGAATTCGTGCATCAAAACAAAGCGGACCGAATGCAATTTTCGAAGCCTATAGTCTGAAATCTCTTACGCCAGTTATGCAAAGTGCTAGCGGAGTAAGCAATGGTATACTTTTAACGATAGAAGATTTAAGACGCGAGGGAGAATTAATGGAAAGAATAAGAAATGCCACTGCGCATGGCCACGGACACGCAATGTTACATTGCGACGAAAATGGTTTTTTTCTTTCGCCAGAATATTTAAGAGGGTGGAAGGAATATGAACATACGAGATTAGACATTAATAATTTAAGTGGTTATTTGCAACGTTTTTATTTTTCAAAAGTCGCAGAATGCCTAGGGGCGGTTTTAGAGGATACCGATGTTTTAAGGGAAAGAAGAAAAAATGACGTTTTGCTTTCGCATATTGCTGGAAGAAAAGAAGTGGTTGGTTGGAATTTAAAGTTCTGGTCTAAGGGAGTAGTTCCGCTGATAGTAATGGCCATAACGGGAGGGTTGATTGGTAGGCAGTTAAATTATACTTCTCCAAGAAAACATGCAGACGAACAAACGCGTAGACAAGCAATAGAACTTTGCAATTTTCAAAGAGAAGTTCGGGGGACAGACAATCAATTAGAGGATGTTTTAGATAAAATAAGAAGGATAGAAAGAAGTTCGCAAACATTATTGTCATATACAAATAGACCAGAATCTTTCGATTTTAATGACGTTTCTAATAGAATAGAAAGACTGAAAAAAGCAGCGGATGCTTTTTCGGACAGTGCTCAAAACCCTTAAAAACCAAGTAATCCTAAAAAAAGGATGGGAAGAGAAGACGAAATAGTTAAAGAAAGACTAAGAAAAATAGATGTTCTAAGAAATGCTAAAAAAAATCCATATACACACAAATTCGATTTCGAATCAGAGAGAGTTCATACGGATTTTATCTTAGGTAATTTTTCTGATTTAAAGAATGAAGAAATATCTACGAAAAAGCACGCAATAGCTGGCAGGGTAATGTTTTTAAGAAGTTTCGGCAAATTAGCGTTTGCAAAAATCCAAGACGTAAAAGGAAATATTCAAATTGTTCTTCAGGACGGAAAAACTCCACAAGACGTTTTTGACGTGTTCTCTCTAATTGACACGGGAGATATTATAGGAGTTAAAGGAAACGTAATGAAAACCAAAACTGGCGAGATATCAATTTTAGTTAAGGAAATGCAACTTTTAACAAAATCGATTCTTCCATTACCAGATAAAGTTAAAGGATTAACAGATGAAGAGGAAAAATTAAGAAAAAGATATTTGGACATTATCATGAATCCAGAAGTAAAAGAACTTTTTATCAAAAAACAAAAATATTACGCAACATTAAGAAATTTCTTAATCGAAAAAGGATTTTTGGAAGTTGAAACTCCAATATTAGAAACATCCGCAGGCGGAGCAGCGGCAACTCCATTTGCAACACATCATAACGCATTAGATTTAGACGTTTTCTTGAGAATTTCCGTCGGAGAATTATGGCAGAAAAAATTATTAGTCGCTGGCTACGAAAAAACTTTCGAGATGGGAAGAATTTTTAGAAACGAAGGAATGGACGCAGAACATTTACAAGACTACACTTCTATGGAATTCTATTGGGGTTATGCAAATTTTGAAGATGGAATGAAACTCGTTGAAGAAATGTATAAGAAAATCGCAATGTCCGTAAATAATTCTTTGATTTTCGAAACACGTGGACATAAAGTGGATTTGGGCAAAAAGTGGGAAGTTTACGATTATGAAAAATTAATCGAGTCTAAAACTGGAATTAATATTTACAAAGCGGATAAAAAACAAATTATGGAATTTTTAAAAAAACAAAACATAGAATACGACGCTAAAGTTGACAAGTGGAGAATGGTAGATATTCTTTGGAAATTTTGCAGAAAACAACTTTCTGGTCCTGGATTTTTAGTAGGTCAACCAGTGGAACTTGCCCCTCTCGCTAAAAGAAGTGAAAAAGATCCACGAAAGGTAGAGCAATTCCAAGTAATTTTAGCAGGAAGCGAAGTTGGAAATGGTTACTCTGAATTGAATGACCCAATGGATCAAGAAGAAAGATTCAAAGAACAAAGAAAAAATAAAGACGCTGGCGACACGGAAAGCATGGAACACGACGATAGTTTTATCGAAGCATTGAAATATGGAATGCCACCGGCTTGTGGTTTTGGAACGTCAGAAAGATTTTTTTCATTCCTAGTAAATAAACCGATAAGAGAAACGGTTATTTTTCCACTGATGAAACCAATCGTAGAATCTAAGCCAGAAGAAAAACCAAAAGAAGTGAAAAAGAAAAAATGAGCTTACTTGTTAAAAGTAAAATAAAAGAGTCATCCGAATTTGCGGTTTCTGAAGAATTTATTGAAGAATTAGAAAAGAGGGTTTCTGAAGAAATAAAAAAGGCAGAAAGTCGTGCAAGAGCAAATAGTAGACGCACTCTTTTGGCGAGAGACCTATAATACTAAGCAAAAACTTATAATCTGAGATAATTTTACTAATTTATGGACACTGAGAGGAAAGAGGGGATTCTGGATTTAGCGAATAAGGTTTCTAGCGGAGATTACGAAGTTAGTTGGGAAAACAATTCAGCCGGTGTCCCAAAACTTTTAAAGAAAAAATCAGAAATAGAGAAGGGCAAAAGGGCTAAAAAGTCTGGTGGAGATTTTGAGCTTAAAGTAAGAAAAGATTTAGAAGAAAAAAGTTGGACTGTTTCTAAATGGCAAAATAATATAGATTTAGACTTAAAAAAGATAATTCCAGCAAAAAGAATTTTTAATCCATTCAGGAAAGTTATGACGATTGGAACTGGTTTTCCAGACTTCGTTGCTTTCCAGCTAGTTGGAGAAAAAACATATAACGTAATCGGTGTAGAATCCAAAATCAATGGAATTTTATCGAAAGAAGAAAAAGAAAAATGCGCATTCCTATTAAAAAATAAGGTATTCAATGAAATTTGGATAGCTACCAAAAACGAGGAAACGAAGAAAATAGAATATGTTAACTTTAAAGAAAGATATGAGAAATATGTGGACTCAGATAATTTATAAATCATAAAATCTTCAATAAAATATGCAATCTGGATTACATCACATAAGCAAAAGAAAAAGAATTTTTAAAAAACTTGAAGAATATCCGTCTAAGAAATTTTGGATAAGATTTTTAGATAGAGCCCTTATCATAATCGCAATAGTAGGACCAATTATGGGAATTCCACAACTATGGAACGTTTTTGTCAATCACGACATAGTTGGTTTATCGTTTGCGTCATGGTCTGTTTGGGCATTATTTAACCTATTTTGGTTAGCGTACGGCTTCGTCCATAAAGAAAAACCAATCATCATAACATATATTCTATGGTTCTTAGTAAACGCCTCGGTTGCCATCGGAATACTTTTATACTCTTAACACCTAAAAATCGAATGAGGGGAGTAGTAATTTTATTATTATTTTTATGTTTCAGTTTCGTCAGTGCCTCTTGCTCATCATCTCAAATAGACATTAACACCGCCTCGCTTTCAGATTTAGATAAGCTTGTAGGCATAGGACCAGCATATGCTCAGAATATAATCGATGCAAGGCCTTATTTTTCAGTAGACGATTTAGATAAAGCGAAAAATATTGGCCAGTCGAGATTGTCAAAAATTAAAGACCAGGGATTAGCATGTGTTTCAGGCTCGGATTTATCTAAGAACGACAATATAGAGCAAGCTGAAGAGTCTAATATTATAGAAGAAAAAGACATTGAACTACAGGAGATATCTTCTCCAGAATCAAATATAGTAACCGCAGAAGTAATTGAGGAGACGATAGTAGATGTTGAAGATCAGAGCGAAAGCATTATAAACTTAAATTCAGATATTGATATTACAAACGAAGAAATAGTTTATGAATCGAAAAACGAGATAATAAAAAAATATGCGATGTATTCATTTGCATTTTTTCTTGTTTTTGTCATAATTATTTTATTCATAAAGAGATAAAATGGTAGAAAAAAAAATAACAGCAATCATGATTATCGAAGTTGCCGGAAGGCCACCACAATATTTGATCGATTCAATGAAGGCACATGTAGATAAATTGAATCATATTAAGGGAGTAAGTTTAGTAAGGTCCAGAATTTCTGAGCCAGCCGTGGTCGAATCTGAAAAAGATCTTCACACCTGTTTCGCGGAAGTAGAAGTACAAACGGACGGATTAGCAAAGTTAATGGATTTAATGTTTGATTTCATGCCATCATCAGTAGAAATTATAGAGCCAGTGGATTTACAGCTCAACTGTCAAGAGGCGACCATGTTTATGAACGACTTATCGGGCAGATTACACAAATACGACGAGGTTACAAAGATAATGCAGATGCAAATGCAGCAATTGGCTCAAAAACTTCAAGCCACACAGCAGCCAGCAAATAGACCGGCACAATCCATGATTCAGCCAGTGCAAATTTCAATGCAACAGGAAGAAAAAGATTCAAGAAAGAAAGTGAAGAAAGCTAAAAAAGTTAGTAAGAAAAAATAATTATTTCTCCTTCCCTATAATATTTTTCTGATATTTCTTATCAACTTCAGCAAATTTATCATCGGGATTTGCTTTATTGATTTTTCTAGATTTTTTATATAATAAGTATATAATACCACCAATAAGTACAAAACCCAGCAAGCCAATTAAAACATTGCTTAAGTTTGTGGGTGTTTTTAGTTGTACGCAAGAATCAAAACAACAAGTAAATACACTATCGTTAATATAGTATGGCGCATAATTATCGGTTGAACAGCTTTGCGTGGGTGTGCATAATGTTCCGGATAATTGTTCGCAGCTAGGCTTATTTTGCGCTTGAGTAACTTCGTAAGTTTGATTAAACTTCTCTAAATAACTTTCGTTTTTGAAACTAAAAACGATAATCTTCGTCGATGCAACAATAGATTCGTCAATAGATAAATTAATGTTAGCAGATACGGCTCCAGCAGATTCAATGCGTAAATTAAATATTAATTTTTCAGATCCCGATGCATTTAATCTAATAATATCAGGTGATGGAGCTATGTATTCAGAATCTGAAATTATTTTTATATTTTCAACTTCAAAATCACATTTATTTAAAACATCGACGCTAAAGGTGTTATTATTGCCGATAAGATAATTAGTATAAAAACTCTGATTTGCAAATATACAATCGTCATAAATATTGGTCTCATTCGTATTATTAATAGTGTTATTTATGACGTTGGAAACAAAGTCTTTGTGGATAGGCACAGAAAAAACATCATAACTAGCCACTTTTAAAAAAGAAAAACCATCCGGAATATTTTCAGTTATCTTTTTAGAGTCACCAACTGCAAGAACGAAAGATTGAATTTCATTAACCGTAACATTCAGAGCCTCTTCTCCAGAATTAATTATATTTATAATTGGGTTCATTCCAGAATATATTCCTGGACGAATGGTCAATATTTTTGTTTTATTGCCCGTGCTTAAATTTTTACTTATACTGAAATTCTTTTCTAAGTCTCCACCACCAGATAAGAACATAACATTATCTACTTTCAGACTAAAACTTCCTTCTTTCGTGGGTATAATATAAAAATAATAACTATTATTAATTCTCATTAAATCTTTTTCAAAAAACACTTCCCTTCTTTGTTCATAAATATGTAAATCTGCCTTTGTAATGACGCTATGGTCAGAAATACCATCGATAGAACCGATAATCGTTTCCTGTGGCTGATAATTATTCTTTTGAAACTCTATCTCCGAAGCGGTGGAAAATCCAATTAAAAATAAAAATGCCAAAAAATAAATCACTCTTTTCATGTTAGCACAAAAAAATCTAAGTTAATAAATTTATCTTCTCATCGGAGGTCTATTCATCGGCATGGGTGCTCTTTGCTGTGGTAATGGCATGGGTTTCATCGGAGGTCTTTGCTGCGGTGGTACTTGCTTATCTGAAGAATATGGGCCAAATCCCGGAGGAACTCCGCCAGAAGAAGGTTTACTCTTGTCTTCACCAAACTTAGATTTGGTTTTATAGATAAATACTTTTAATCTATCTCTAAAGATTATACCCAATATTACTAATATGATCAATATTACAAGAAGCCATATCCACCAAGTACTTCCACCAGTCTTAGGTTCCTGAGGGGCTGCTTTACAACACACCAGAGAAGAATCTTCTCCGCAAGAGTCCGATGTTTCAGTCTGTGTTGAAGAGCAGGAAGTTCTACAACTATTGTCTGCTAATTCGCACTCAGTCTGAGTAGGAATGTCTTCACATTCACCAATGCAACAGTTTTCAGCATCACTAGCCTTCTTAGCTACTCCAGAACATCTCTTATTCGATGCGCACACTATTCCGCTCATATCAGAACACGTTTGTAAATTAGCTGTTTTGCAGCATTTATTTCCCAATGACGGGCAATAATAGTTGCTTTGAAGATCACCACTAGGGCAGCTCGTTGTTGGTATACAGAAGAATCCGGAATCTACGCACATGGGAGTAGGTGTTGATCCGCTAATTGTTGCAGTCCTTCCAGCCAATGCCCAAAGTGCAATTGCAGTATCTCTTATATTATCATTATTCCAACATCCATCTTGTCCTGGAGCGCTATTTGTAAGCCAATTCTTAGCACCTATAACTTGTTGTTGATTACTATTAGATAATGCAATTAATGCCAAGGAGGTGTCATAATATTTTCCATATTGGCTTCCCGGGGCTTCCCACGAATTCAATTGTTGTTGCTGTATAAGTTTTGTACCATACTCACTAAAATCCTTCAATATCTGCAAGAAAGCATCTGGAAGGTATCTCTGATTTGATTCTTCACTGGCTATTAAGTAAGGAATATATGCGTCGATATTATTTCCAGTTTTATCCAGAGCCACAGCAGCCCACGCAGTGGCCTCATAATCGCACTCATTTGTTCCAAAACAAAGAGACGTAACAGATATATCTATTGGTTGATTAGCTTGAGCAGATTTTGTTCCAGAAAGAACGTATATGGTTGGAGAATTCGGCTGTTTATAGATTAATGTTGCAATAAAATCAGCGTCACATAAAAGAGTAAAAGTTTTATCATAACAATTTGGAGAAATTTGAAGCCAATAATTTGACTGCGCAGGAGTCAAGCAATTTCCAGTAGAACCATCGAGCTTTTTATTTTCAAGTGCGTTAAATGTATAATCTGTGGAATCATAACTTACTTTACAGCTAGACTTAACATTTGAATCTTGTTCTAAATACCATATCAAATCGTCTGCATCCATACTATGATTTAATAGCCAACTCTCGTATTGTTTTGTATTTTGTCCGACGTGATTAATCGCTAGAATTGCAAGCGCAGTATCTCTAATGCTACAGCTACTCGTTCCGAAACATCCTTCATCTTTTTTATAAGTCAACAAACGATTATAACATGCTTGCGTAACTCCAGACGGAGAGGCCATTATGGTTAAGGCAATTTCTTGAATAGTAGTTGCCCCAGAACAATCAGATTTCACTTGAGTAGTAAGACAAGAAAATCCTTTTTCAATTTTTGACAAATTCACCGTAGATGTGGTTGTAGAAGCAGTTGTCGTAGTCACATTAGTGGTGACATTTGTAGTTGTATTAGTTGTTTCATTGGCAGCCAAAACAAATCCAGATAAAATTAACAAGCTAAATACAAAGACTAATATTACACCACTTTTATTCATGTGCTTTTTATGATTTTTCTATTTATTAATGTTTCTGTTATTAA
>Ga0172375_10004780_pt1 | contig 19838 bp, 15 predicted proteins | sample LakKiv1m_FD_114537 | JGI IMG/M metagenome (GOLD analysis project Ga0172375, IMG submission 114537) | Freshwater microbial communities from Kabuno Bay, South-Kivu, Congo - kab_092012_11.1m | ecosystem: Environmental > Aquatic > Freshwater > Lake | place: Democratic Republic of the Congo...
AGAAATCAAATAAAAAATTTGAGTCGCGTCTTGTTGAAATTGAAGGCAAGAAGCTCGAAAAAATCGCCATCAAATCGGAAAAGGAAGCCAAAGAGACGCTCGATAAACTCGAAGGCGGGGCTTATAAAGTAAAAAGTATCGAAGAAAAACAGGAAAGACGCTCACCGTACGCTCCTTTTACCACCTCAACAATGCAGCAAGAGGCCTCAAATCGTTTCGGTTATTCGGCCAAACAAACGATGCGTCTTGCTCAAGGCCTTTATGAATCCGGCTATATTACTTACATGAGAACAGACTCCGTTTCGATTTCAAAGGAGGCGATATCGTCAATCCGGAAATTTGTTGAGAAGAAATACGGGCCCGACTTTATCTCGGGTGAGGTAAGGGAATACAAAACAAAATCTAAAAATGCTCAAGAGGCGCATGAAGCAATCCGCCCAACGGACGTGACGAAGTCGCCAGATAGCGTAGATGGCGCTCTCGATGATAAGCAGAAGAAACTGTACGAGCTTGTTTGGAGAAGAGCAGTGGCTTCGCAAATGAAAGAAGCGATTCTTGATCAAGTTGATGTGAGGATTGAAAACAAAGAGTTTCTTTTTGCCTGCCGAGGACAGCTGATTAAATTCAAAGGTTTTCTGGAGGTATATCCACTTAAGATCGGTGAGGTTTCTTTGCCGAAATTGGCAGTCGGGGATGTTCTTGATCTAGTAGAACTTCAAAAAAATCAGCATTTTACTCAGCCACCTGCAAGATACTCGGAGGCCACACTTATCAAGGCGCTCGAAGAGAAAGGGATTGGCCGGCCTTCTACATATGCTCCAACAATGGCAACAATTCAAGACAGGGGATATGTTGAAAAAGAAAATAATAAATTGAAGCCAGAAAAGATCGGAATTGCCGTAAATGACCTATTGGTAGAGCATTTCCCGGATGTTGTCGACTACGGATTTACTGCCAAAGTTGAAAGTGATCTTGACGAGATTGCAGACGGCAAGCTCAAGTGGCAAACAATGGTTGGTGATTTTTATGTGCCATTTGCCAAAAATCTTGATACCAAGCAGACCGAGATAGCGAAACAGGATTTTACGGAGGAGCTCGGTGAGGATTGCCCCGACTGTGGGAAAAAACTTCTGATTAGGCGATCGAAAAGAGGTAAGTTTATCGGATGTAGCGGTTTTCCCGAGTGTAAATACACCAGGAACTATGTAGATGGAAAAACCCAGAAGATGATAGATGAGGGACAGAAGGTTATTGACGGCAAAAAATGCCCATTATGTGGTGGCGATTTAAAGATTGCCAGCGGTCGCTTCGGTCCCTTTATTGGCTGTAGCAAGTATCCGGAGTGCAAATATATTGAAAAGATTAAGAATACCAGCAATAGTGAGGTAGATGCTTCCAAAGACAGTACAAAAACTGATTGACGAATTTTCTCGCCTTCCTGGAATTGGTCCTAAATCGGCTGCTAGGTTAGTTTTCTATCTTATGAGCAAGCATGAGGACGACGTCAGGGGGTTGGGTAAGGCGGTTCTTGAACTGAGAGAGAATCTCAAAACCTGTTCGCAGTGTTTTAACATCAGCGAAGACGAAGTATGTTCGGTCTGCTCTGGCGAAGATCGTGATACGTCCTTGGTCTGTGCAGTTGAGGAACCGCTCGATGTGATTGCTCTTGAGAGGGCAGGTTTCTCCGGATTGTATCATGTCTTGGGCGGCGTAATATCACCAATTAACGGAGTGGGTCCTGACGATTTAAGGGTAAGAGAGCTGGTTCAAAGGGTGAAAACATCTGATACAATAAGAGAGGTTATTCTGGCTACTAATCCGTCGCTTGAAGGCGAAGCGACCGCAATATATGTCAGTGATCGACTTGGAGATTGTGATGTTTCAGTCACTCGCCTAGCCCGAGGCCTGCCTATAGGGGGAGATCTGGAATATGCTGATGAGCTAACATTATCGCGATCTCTTGAGGGTCGTAAAGAGCTATAGTGTTTAACATAATGGTGTAAAGGTGGAGTTTTACGATGCAAGACAATACAAATGTGAATGAAGCTGGACAAGAAGAAATCAGATTTTGTCCGCAGTGCGATTATCAAGGAACTGATCTGATATGTCCGATTTGCAATCAAAAAATGGTCAGTGAGGATACGGAAATGGATAGAATCATCCAGGAGCAGGAGAAGGAAGAAAAAGCGGATCTTCTCGACTCCGAAGTGGGGCTTGAAGTTTTGGCGGAAAAAGAGGTTGATCAACCTGAAGAGAATACGAGCAATAATGAAGATTAAAATTTATAACACGCTTGGGCGAAAACTCGAAGATATCGAGCCGGTTTCTGGCGATGAAATTGGGATGTATTCCTGTGGTTTGACCGTTTATGACTACGCACATATCGGAAACCTACGAAAATATGTTTTTGACGACCTCTTGCGAAGATCGCTTGTTTATTTTGATTACAAGGTCAAATGGGTGATGAACGTAACTGACGTTGGGCATCTTACATCCGATGCCGATGAGGGTGAGGATAAGATCGAGAAGGGCGCTAAGAGAGAGGGGAAAGACGCCTTCGAGATTGCCAAATTCTACGAAAGGGCTTTTGTAGAAGATATTAAAAAACTCAATATTGAAATGCCGGATGTTTTCTGTCGGGCAACCGAGCATATCGACGATCAGGTTAGACTGATACAAACTCTTGAAGAAAAGGGCTTTACCTATAAAACAAGCGATGGTGTTTATTTTGATACATCAAAACTTAAGGATTACGGAAAATTAGCCGGACTTGATATCGAGAATCTTCGCGAAGGTGTTCGTGTAGAGAAAAATCCCGAGAAAAAAAATCCGACTGACTTTGCGTTGTGGAAATTGTCTCCTCAGGGAGAAAAAAGGCAGATGGAATGGGATTCGCCGTGGGGCGTTGGTTTTCCTGGCTGGCACATTGAGTGCAGCGCGATGAGTGTCAAATATCTAGGTCAGCCATTTGCTATCCATACCGGAGGAGTGGATCATATACCGGTTCACCATACCAACGAGATTGCTCAAAGCGAGGCGGCGGCCGGCAAGCCTTTGGCTCGATATTTTGTTCACAGCGAACATCTCCTTGAAGAAGGCAGAAAAATGGCAAAATCGGAGGGTCATTTCATCAGGTTGAAAGATGTCGAAGAGAGGGGATTTGATCCGCTCGATCTGAGGTTCTTTTATCTTCGGGCGCATTATCGAACCAAAATTGATTTTTCTTGGAATAATCTAGAGGCAGCCAAAAATGCCCGCTCGCGTATTATCGACTTTGCTCTCAAACTCGAGGACATCGAAAATGAGGAGGAAAATGAGTACTTTAAAGGAGTTATAGAGAAATTTAATGGGGCGATCGCTAACGATCTTGATACACCCAAGGCGCTTGAGGTGTTATTTAACAGTATAACCGAGGCCAATAAGCGTGGGTTCAGGGGAAGGGGCGCTAAGGAGTTTTTGAAAAAAATAGAGACAGTTTTGGCTATCGGGATATTAAAAGGAGAGGTTACCGAGAGAGGGGTGGAGGTGGGTAAATCGATACGCGCCGAGGCGGGTGTAAGTGAACCTGTATTTGATCTTGCCATTCGCATGGCGGAAGAGAAGGCGAACAATAATTATGAAAAATCAGATGAGATAAGGAACAAAATTATTGAGGAGGGCTATCTGGTTGAAGAAACAGAAAATTATTTTCTAATCAAAAGGAGTAAATCTATTGACAAAATGACATAAATATGGTATGTTGAACCATTAAAAATGAGGATTAAGGAATCAATTTTTATGAAATAAAAATGAGGATTAAGGAATCAGTTTTTAATAAAAAATAAGAGGAGGGTCCGAAGATAGGATCCTTTTATTTTTGGAAAAATAGACACAACCTGTAGCTGAGTATTCGGCTCACAGAAAAAAGAGATCAGCTGTAGGGGCACATTGATGAACATTAAATAGTGGGCAGAAATCTGACTGGAATTTGGGAGAGTTGTCCCGGCTTTGACTGGGGCAGTGCCCCTCCTTCTCACTTTCCGGTCAGATTTCTGCCCGCTTCGTGTATAAGCGGGTAATTGGCCCTTTAGCAGGGGTTAATGAAATTTGAAAATCAGGGCCAACTTCGGACATCTCAAGCGCGACTTAAGATTGCTTTTGGGTGTCCGAAGTTGGACTAACATCCGCCCTTTTGTGGGCGGCTAACCAGACGTTAGCCGCCGAAAGGGCGGCAAGGAAGGGGAGTAGTAGTATGAAGCGTTCGATTGTCGTGAGCGTACTCCTCCTCTGCGTCGCGTTCACTGCGTCGCAGGCGGAGGCGGGCGGGATCCTGGAGTTTTTGTTTGGGTCCCGGCCCAAGATGGTTCAGTGGTTCTCGCCGGCCGCGGACGGAGACCTCCATGCGAGGAATCCGTTTGACCTGGCCGAAGAGACCTTCGACCTGAACGGAGACGGGTGCCGCGTCGTGCTAGACAGCGGTATCCCCGTCGAGCGTGGGTTGGTCCTGGTTGGCACCGTGTGTCCCAAGACTGGCCCCAATCCGGTCGGCCGCTGGACGGCGAGAGTGGATGGCAGTGAGGAAATGCTCGAGGTTGTCGAGGGCCCCAAGCCCAGTGACGATCAAGAGCAGTGGCTCAACTACATGGTCTCGCGAGCGCGCTACATGCGCGGCTCGGGCGCGCGGTTCCGCGGGTTTCGGACCAAGACCGCGCCGTTCTACTTCGCCGTCGACGCCGGGCTCCTGATGATGGGTGCCCACAGCGTCGAAGTGTTCCTCTGGACAGGAAAGCGCGAAGGAGCGGGGGTCGTACTCCCGTTCCGGGTCGTTCGTCCTGTGGACGAGGACACTGGCCAGCAAGTAGCCAGCGAGTATGAGGCACCGCCGCAGCAGGCGTATGCGATGCCTTCGACTCCGGCCGCTGGCTGGCCCACGATTCTGACGCAGCAGCCGGCACCGCAGTATCAGCCGCAGCCGGCCTGGCCGACCACGCCCGCGCCGACGCAATATGGCGGCGGGCACCAGAGCCCCCAGCAATGGGGTTGCTGGAGCGAGGTCGTGAGGATCGCGCAGTATGCGGGTTATCGGCAGGTCTTTGACCGGCCGACTGGGCCCGTCTACTTCCAGGGCGATTCGGCTTCACGAGCAGGCACCCAGCCGTTCGTGTTCTTCGTCGTCCGCGCCGGTCGCATCGACCGCGTGCGTGACTTCTGTCTGATTGTTAATGGGCAGGAGTGGCGGGGGCAGAACGACGGAGATGGCGTTGTCTGTGTCAACGACTTCGAGGCGGGCTACAAGGTAGCTCCGGTCGTTGACGGACGGCGCCTTCGCGAGATGGTCGTCAAGCCGGGCCAGGGCATCTGGTACCCGGTTGTCGTGAACTAGCCGTACCCTGAGGCCTTCGGGCCGAAGGGGTCGTAGATGTTCGAAAGTAGTACATTACCCCGCCACCGAGCGGGAGGAGGCATAGTCAGATGAAACAGTTGGGTCTCGTCGTACTGGCAGTTGTGATGACGGCGGGCGCGGCCTTCGCAGCCGACGACCCGGTCATCTCGTGGAACGCGCTGAACCTGGCGGAGCGGCGGCAGAAGCCGCCCTTCGCCGTGGACAGCGTCCACGAACGGCAACTCGGCGTGGCCATGAAGGTCTATGGCCTGAAGCCCGGTTCGCTGGAGCGGGACGGCGACATGTGCGTCGCCAACCTGCCGCTGGCGGGTGGCTACTTCGTGGCTGGCGCCTGTTACAACGCGGCGCCCTATCGCAACGACTCAACAACCATCCCCGGGTACTTGCAGAAGTACTGCGGTGGGTGGTTCGCTCACTTCCAGGTGGGCAAGGACGGCGGCAATCGGATCACCTGCTTTGGTCGTGACGAACGTGGTCCTGCCGGCCCCGCTGGTCCCGCTGGTCCCGCTGGCCCCCAGGGTCCGAAGGGCTGTGACGGCGCCACGGGTCCGCAGGGTCCCGCTGGCCCGCAAGGCCCGCAGGGATTCCCCGGCATTCAGGGCCCCCAGGGTCCTGTCGGGCCGTCCGTTGTGATGTCGTACGAGTACAAGATCCTGCCCGCGGGCGACATGATTGGGCGGGTCTTGTCCGACACATGGTTGGACGCCGAGCACCGACACTTGGTGTTCGGCATTCCGTGCCGCGTCGTCGTGAACAAACGCTACTGCGTTCCGGGGTTCAGGAGCGGCCAGCCGTTCCAGACCCAGGGCTCGCAGTCGGGAAGCCAGCCTGTTGTCTACATGCAGCCTGGTTCGCCCGGCATCCTGCCTTACCTCGCCCAGGTCGCTGCCGCCTACTTCGGCCGCGCCGAGGGCAGCACCTACACCTTCAGCGCTAACGCTGCGGGCGGAAACGCCCAGACCGGCACGATCACCGCCGTTGGCGGTGGTGGCGTCGGTTACGGTGGCGCTGGCGGTGCCGGGGGCGCCGGCGGCGGTGGTGGTGCAGGTGGAGGCGGCGGCGGTGCTGCGGCTTCCGCTACGGGGGTGGGCAACTAACCATCCCTACGGAACGGGGAGGAGCAGTGACTTCGGTCATCTGCTCCTCCCTATCCAACTTTCATGGTTTTAGAAAACTTTACAGATTAAAAAAATCCCATTATAGACGCTATAGCGTCTATAACGGTACATGGTAATGATATTTTGTTTTTACTAACGTTATGGTACAAAGACCTTAATTTAGTGGAAACAAAATCCACCCGCATCGGTCGATTGCGGAAAAAATATTTGTTTTGCGGCCTTGGTGCATAAGGTCGCAGAAAGGGATATATGAGAAACTTAATGATATTGATCATTGCAACTGTTGCATTGATTCTATCTGTCACAGGAGCCGCAACCGTTCAGGCATCCGCTGCCGCAGGAGCTGCAGGAGCAGCTGCTGGTGGTGGTGCCGGTGGTGGAGGCGGTGCTGGCGGTGGAGACGCTGGTGGCGCCGGTGGCGGTGGTGGTGGAGGCGGCGCAGCCGCATCTTCAGCTTCAGCCGCTGTAGCTAGCATCGATTCATTAATCAACTCTACTAGCGGATCTGCCGCAGGAGCTGCAGGAGCAGCTGCTGGTGGTGGTGCCGGTGGTGGAGGCGGCGCTGGTGGCGGAGACGCTGGTGGTGATGGTGGCGGTGGTGGTGGAGGCGGCGCAGCCGCAGCTTCATCTTCAGCCGCTGCAGCTAGCTCGACCGACTCCGACTCAACTGGTAGCGGCGCAGCCGCAGGTGCTTCAGCCTCAGCAGGCGGTGGTGCCGGTGGCGGTGGTGGTGCTGGTGGTGGATCCGGTGGTGGAGCTGGCGGTGGTGGAGGAGCAGGCGGTTCAGCCGCAGCTTCTGCCGCTGCTGCAGCCGGAAACGGTAGCGCTTCAGCATCTTCAAGTGCCGGAAACGGTGCTGCAAGTGCTGCAGCCGTAGCTTCAGCAGGCACAAAGGTCGCTTCAACTGCCAAGGCTTCCGAGAGCAAAGGTGTTAGCGCCACCTCGCTTCCAAAAGCAGGTGTCCCTCTCGCCATTCCTCTTCTGGGATCGCTTGGTCTAAGTGGAGCCAGTCTAGCTGCGCTTCGTGCTAGAGCTAAAAGTGCGTTTATTCGCACCAATCTCTAAAGAATGCTAATCGAGTAGAGAAACAAAAAATCCGCCTTCGGGCGGATTTTTTGTTTGAAGATAGAATGCTTCTGTCGCAAGCATTGGCCTTTTCAGAACCGATAGTTCTCGCTTCCAGCGAGCTCGACTATCTACGCGCTCGACCTTTTATTGCATTTTGCAAATAATTATAAAATGCAAACCGAGCTAAAAGGTCTGCGCGAGTTTCTTCAAAGACCAATACTCGCTTAAATTCTTTTATTACAAGCTGTTTTCAGGTATAGTTCGGGTATGGAAAAGGCGGAATTGGGCAAGATTTTAAGGATTGATGAGAAAAAAGAAGAGGTTGCTCGGATTAACGAAGCGATGTCTGATCCCTCTTTTTGGAATGATCAAGAAAAATCCAAGGTACTGAGCCAGAAATTAGCTGCTTTGAATTCTGTTATTAACAAGTTCGATGCTACAAATTCGCAGGCTGATTTAGCTGAGCTCGAAAAAGAAGCGCTCTACAGTGATGAATATGACAGCTTAAATTGTATTCTTTCTATTCACGCTGGAGCCGGTGGTACCGAAGCGCAGGACTGGGCGATGATGCTTGAGCGCATGTTCCTAAAATTTTCTGAAAGACTCGACTACAAGGCAACTCTGCTTGAGCAATCTGACGGAGAGGAGGCGGGCATCAAGTCCGCTACGGTTAAGATCGAAGGCCATAATGCCTATGGTAATTTCAAAAGCGAATCAGGAGTTCATCGTCTAGTACGGATCAGCCCATTTGATGCGGATAAGGCGCGTCACACTTCGTTCGCTTTAGTTGAGGTAATACCAGAGTTTGAAGAGTTGGGCGATGTCGAAATTAACGATAAAGATTTGAAGATAGATGTTTTTAGGGCTTCGGGACATGGCGGTCAATCGGTTAACACAACAGACTCGGCGGTTCGTCTGACTCATCTTCCGACCAAGATTACTGTTTGTGTACAAAATGAGCGAAGCCAGATTCAAAATCGCGAAACAGCCCTCAAGATTTTGAAAGCGAGAATTAAGAAGATCCAAATCGAAGAACAAAAAAAGAAAGAGGCGGAGATTAAAGGTGGCAGGGTCTCGGCCGAGTGGGGAAATCAGATCAGATCGTATGTTCTTCAGCCATACCAGCAAGTCAAGGATCATCGAACAGATTTTGAATCGTCCAATCCGGTTGGAGTACTTGATGGTGATCTTGACGGATTTGTGCAAAGTTATCTAAAATGGCAACGTAAAGATAAATAAAATAATGTAATCCCATCACAAATTCTCGAATGCTCCACATCGGATTATTCATCCGCGTTACGCATCGGGAATTGCGACGGGACTTCCGGAATTTCTTCCGTCGAGGAGCGAAATTCACGGAACGGAGGCAAAATGTTAGATAAGGCAAAACAATTGTATCAACTGCAGAAGAGGGCCAAGGAAGTGCAAAAATCACTCAAAAATACGGAGATCGAAGCCAAAAGTTCGGACGGTATGATTTCTGCAGTATTTTCTGGGGATCAGAAAATTAAGTCAATCGAGATTGACAGTTCGATGATCACGTCCGACAAAAAGAAGGAGCTTGAGGACAAGCTTGTAAGAGTCATTTCTGAGGGTTTGTCGAGATCGCAGGCGGTAGCGGCCGAGAAAGCCAAAGGGCTGATGGGTGATATGGGGATGAATATCCCTGGTTTATAAAAACCAAAATTTATAATTTAAAATTTTAAATTTAAAATTATGGAGTCGCTTTGCGACGATGACAAATGTATTTAATCGTTGGTTTGAACAATCCTGGCGGGCAGTACGAAAAAACTAGGCACAATATAGGTGCTGATTTTGTTGATGCGATGCTCGCGAAGCTTGAGGGAAGGGGACTGCAAACAGGCATTTTTTCAAGGGCAGATGACTATGGTTATAACCGAGTAAAGTTTGGCGAGAACGAGATTATATTTATTCTCCCCAACACCTTTATGAATAACTCTGGAGATCCGGTCGCGCGCGCCAAGGCCTATTACAAGGTCCCACCTGAAAATATTATTGTTGCCTGTGACGATGTAAATCTTGATGTCGGGTCAGCCAGAATAAGGTTTGGCGGATCAGATGGCGGGCATAATGGCTTGAAGTCTATTATTTCAAAAATCGGTGATGATTTTTGGCGGATTCGAATTGGTGTAGGTATGAATGATATTCCGCTTGAAGATTATGTTTTGCAGAAGCCGACCCAAGATCAAAGGCAGGACATTGATCGAATCATTGACGAACAGGCAGAAAATATGTTAGAGTTAATCTCCAAAAATAGTTTGGAAAATAAAACGAATAAAATTAATTAGTGGGACCTGGTCCTTTGTGAAGGACTGGGGTTTGAACCACGCGGAGGCAAAATGCCAAAAAAGAAAGATGTAACGCCAAAAGATGTAGAGAAGCAGGAGATATCAGCTGGTGAAATAGATAAGGTTGTTGGCGATCAGGACAGCGAGACTGATCAAGAAATCGATCTTGAGACAACTGAGGAAGAAACGGGATCTGCCGAGGAAGTAGCAAGCGAAATATCGGCTATCAACACAGACAATGAAACAGCCAAAGAACAGAACAAGAAGCCCAAGAAACAGATCAAAAAAACTAAACCGACCAAAGCAAAGGTAAAATCAAAAGCGTACCTCAAGTCAACCGAAGGGTTTGAGGCAGGCAAGTCCTACAAAATTGAAGAAGCGGTGGAGTTAGTCAAAAAACACTCTTACTCGAAATTTGATGGAACGGTAAACCTTGCAATCAAACTCCAAAAAAGTAAAAAGGGCGACGATGCAGTTCGGGGAACGATTAAACTTCCAAACGGCGCCGGTCGTGTTTTGAAGGTTGCCGTTGCGGACGATAAGCTTATTGAGAGTATCAAGAAAGGTAAGACCGACTTTGACATTTTAGTTGCTTCTCCTGCAATGATGCCTAAACTAGGCGTCGTGGCGAAGGTACTCGGTCCAAAGGGCAAGATGCCGAACCCCAAAGACGGTACGGTAGTTGAAGATCCAAAAACAGCAGCTGAAGATCTAAGTCGAAATGTTGTCAGATATAGACAAGACCTAGGGGGCAACTTACATATGCCGGTTGGCAAGGTCTCGTTCGACAGTGCGAAAATCGTTGAAAACATTCAGGTAGTTCTCAAATCTCTAGCCCATCTCAAAAAAGATTCAGTGACCATCAGCCCAACCATGGGTCCGGGTGTGAAGCTTGAGATATAAGTAATAAGAACATTGAAAGCATTACTGCTTTCCAAGAAACCCAGCTCCAAAATGGCTGGGTTTCTGGAAAGTAGTAAGAAAATCGCTGCAAAGTCCGCAGCAAATCCCAAGGGAGGGATGGTTGATGTTGATAAGGAAGCTGCCGCCGAAACGCAGAGGCATGCTGGTCGTGGCACTTGTCCTTCTAGGGATATCGTGCCTCGGCTTCATTGCGCTCTACATGCCGACGATCAATGTCGTGGTTGTACTGCCGCAGGAACCCGCCCAAAACCAACCGAGGAAGTCAGCCGTATTGCCCGGAGCTGTGGATGTGCCGGCCGTGGGCCTGGAGCGGGCCTATCTGCTCTGGGGCTACCAGCGAGGGGGGGAGGTTGTCGGACTGTCCAAGTGGGACGGGCGGCGACTCGAGTTCGCGCCCGATGACAAGATGGTGTTTCTGATCTGCAGCGAGTTCACACACTCATCGGTTAGCTCCCGAATGGAGGTCGAGAGCGACCCTGCGAATGCGTTGCTGTTCCGGCACGATGTGCCAAGGGGCGCTATCGTGCCATTGCCCCGGCGGATCGGGGACTGCCAGCTTGTTGTTACGCTCTGGCAGGGCGAAAAGCGGCGGGTGATCAAGGTTCCGATCACTATCCGTAGGCCGGCACAGCCGGCCACGACCGCAAGTTCAACGGGAACCGTCAAGGGCGCGCCTCCGGGCGCGCCCGCTTCTTGCCATATTTAGATAATCGAGATAGTATATAAAAGATGAATTTTAAGGAGGGATCCAAGAGCTTTTTGTTTCTTGCTTCTGCTTTTTTTGCAGGCGTTTCTTTGCTGTTAAGCGCGGTGGTTTTTTATGGAAGCAGAAACGTCCAGGCCGCCGCCGCGACTTGCTATTGGGTAGGGGACACTAGCCCCGCTAACTGGAATGATGCAACTCATTGGTCGAGTTCGGCTGGTGGCCCGGGCTCGACATGCGACGGTGGTGTAGTACCCGGATCTGACGATAGTGTTTTTTTTACATCAGACAACACAAATAACGTTACTATTGATGCAGGTGTGTCTGTTTCATCTTGGACAAATTCAGCGGGCTATACAGGGACGATCAATCACGCAAATGATACAAATACGGTTACTGTCTCCGGTTCAATGGTGCTTAACGCTGGTTCGTATACAATGGCCGATCAGGGTACGTTCAGAACTAAGATGACCTTGGGTGGGCTAAGCTTGGGCGGCGGAACTTTGACTGTTGGGGATTTCGCAACCGTCAATTTGAACGGTACTTTTGCCGAAACCAGCGGTTCTCTAACTGTGAAGACGAACTCCACCATGAATATAACGGGAGACTTTACCTATTCTGGTGGTACTTATACGAATAATGGCTCGTCTACCAGAGGTGTCATATTTACGGGGAACAGCTCAAACGTTACTCCTGCGCCAGCTATGGGGGTTTTTAGATTGGCTAAAACAGCGGGTCAAACGCTTACAGTTCTTGGAAATATAAGTGCCACCTCATTTATAGTGAGTAGCGGTAATATTGAGACATCTGGCTATACAATTACACTCACGTATGACAGCGGCGCGCTAAACTGTAATGGACAGACGGTTGACAACGTTACGATCGCAGCGAACCCGGCTTACAGCAATAATAGTTGTACTATTGATGGTACTTTAACTATCAATACAGGCAAAGCACTAACGATGCAGGGGGGCGGTACTATAACTCTTAGCGATACTGGTCGTCTTGTTCTTAATGGTACCGGGTCAATTGGATCCTATTATATAAATCCAGGTGTTCTAGCGCTAGTTGACGATGCGGCAAACAACATTCCGGCAACTGGTGGTACTCTTGGTGGCAAGATTCAAGTTATATCCTCGACAAAAGACATAACGATTCCTGGGCGCAATTATATTGGTCGCCTCGACTTAATAAATTCATCAGGAACAAACAGGACTATAACGATGGGATCAGCTGCGAGTCAGACATTTAATATTGGCGGTAGCGGCTATGACAATTATTACACAAGCGGGTTGTTTATTGCGGCGAATGGTAATGGAAATCTGACAGTTGATGCATCGATTAACAATCCCACGGTTAATTTGTTGACCTATCTAGCAACTTACACGGTTGGCCACATCGACTTTACTGGAACAGGAGCGGGCGTTGAAGAGCTAAAAGCTGGTTCAGGAACCTGGTCTCTTAAGGGAAATATGGATTTAACTGGTGGGTCTTTGCTGGCTGGTACTTCGACCTTTAATTTCAACGGAACGAGTTCGCAAACGCAAACACTGACTTCTGCAGGACAAAGCTTTTACAACTTAACTATTGCAAATACAAACACAACAGGATTTGCATTTGCTGATGCGGCAACTATCACCGGAACACTCAGAGATACAACTGCTACATCTAAAGTCACTTTTAATGCTGGATCAACTTATACTGTTGCAAATATAAATATTGTCGGGACGAGCGGAGCTGGTAATACTGTCACGCTAAAATCTTCCTCGGCTGGTGTCCCATGGCTTTTCAACGTTAGTCAGGTAAGCCCGACGGTATCTTATGTAACTGTTAGTGATTCAAATGCAACAGGCGGAAATGATGTCATTGCCTATGACGGAACTAATGTTGATGGAACCGGTAACACCGGTTGGCTATTTGTAGCGGTAACTAAAACTGTTTCGGGGACCGTATATACCGCAGAAGATGAATTGTCTAATATTGGCTCAAACAAAACCATTGCTCTTTCGATTAACGGTGCCGCTTCAACAACGGTCGAGACATCATCTGGTGGTGTATTTGAATTTACAAATACTGGTTTAGATGAAGGAGAGTCATTGGTATTATATATTGACGATGAGACAGAGAAGGGGAGCTATATTGGCATTGCAACATCCCTGCCTGGAGATGCGACTGGCATCAAAATTTTCACAAATAGGATTTCACTCGACCATTTTGGCGGCGCGTCGATAACTAATGCAGATATAGCGTCAGCGGATGTTGTTGACACAGATTCTTTATTTAACGCTTCACTTGGTTCAGTGACCTTTACCGATGGTTACGAGCTTTGGGTTCCTACTGATAGAACATACGCCCCGGCTGGAGCTGTTCAGGTTGACGACGTGGAGGTGGAAGGAACTTACATCCTCTCTTCAAACACAATGACGATAAACGGATCTCTAATCGGGAGTTCTGGAGCATTATCATTTGGCTCTGGCACTGTTGACTTTAATTCTGCTTCGTCTGAGAACGTCAGTATCGGATCAAACACTCTAGGTACGGTGCAATTTACAAATTCGGGATCGTGGTCATTCGGTGCAAGCATTCAAACCGGGATAATGACCCTAGCAGAAGGAAGTATAATATTTGGCGATAACGGCTATAGCTTAACTGCCACGACCCTTGAGCTTACTGGGGGAGCTATAACTGTTGAAACACAGAGTATTCCCCGTACCAAAATTAGTGTTGGAGGATTTACTAATAACGGTGGAACTTTTGCCCTGGGAGGGTTTGCTTACATAGATGTAACGGGTGCTTTTGTATCGTCTTCTGGTTCAACAACATTCAATACTTTTTCAAGAGCAAACATCGGAGGGGACTTTACAGTTTCTGGTGGGGCATATTCAGATTCCGGATCGACAATCTATCTGCAGGGTAGCCAAAGCAGTGCTTTAATCGACGCACCGGCTTCATTCGCAAGTACTCTAGTGGTGGCAAAAGAGGATGGTTATACATTAACTCTGCAGGATGACATTACATTAAATAACGCTAGCATGACTATTTCCTCGACTGGTAGCTTTAATTCAAATGGAAGGATAATAACGTTCACAGGGGTTGATTCAAAGAATTTTTCGCCAAACGGTAAAACGATAAACAATTTAGTTATCAGCGGAGGCGGAGGCGTAGTCTATTTGCTTTCCGATCTAACCATTACTGACAGTCTAAATATTGCGACAGGAGCAACCTTATCGCAAAAATCGGATGCTGATCTTACCTTAACAAATAATTGCTCAACTACCCTAGTGGGTTCTCTCAGCGCGCACTATCTTAGCCCAGGATACATTACGTTAATAGATGATGCTGGCACAAACTTTCCAACTACCGGAACATTAGCGGGGAAGATAAGATTTCATGCATCAACAAAGAATGTTTCAATCCCCGCAAGAACTTATTTTGGACGAGTTGAGGCCTACAACAGCGGCTCAACCAGTAGAACAGTGACGCTGGGGACTGCCAACAATCAAACCATCACAATAGGTGGGCACGGATACGATAATTATTATGAATCGGGGCTATTCTTGTATGCCGATGGTACGGGAGACACTACAGTCGATGCTGCAACATATAATCCGAACGTTATAGTTACTTCATACGAGGTGTTAAACAATGGAGACATCGATTTTGTTGGAACGGGCGGGGGAACGGAAGTCATAAAGGCGGGTTCGGGCACTTGGTCTGTGAAGGGCGATATTGATTTCACCGGAGGTACGTTTACAGCTGGTTCGTCAACGGTTGTTTTAAACGGTTCTGGTTCTCAGACTCAAAATATTACCTCAGCCAGTCAGCCGTTTAATAATCTTACCGTCAATAACAATTCATCAACAGGTGTAATTTTCAAAGACTCGCTAACAGTAGCTAATTTATTGTCTGACAAGACTGTTGGATCAAAAGTCACCTTTAATGCCGGATCGACTTATACTACGGGGAGCTTGGAGATGCAGGGTAGTGGTGCGGGGCGAGTTAGCCTAAGATCTTCTTCCCCGGGGACAAGCTGGTATTTATCGGTTACTAACCCGCCGACAGTTTATTATGTGGATGTAATGGATTCCGATGCATCATCAGGAGGGCAAATTACTGCGAACGACCAGACCAGTGTTGACTCGGGAAATAACTTGAACTGGAACTTTACTGTACCTTCAACGCCGACTCCAACGCCAACCAGTACACAAACATCCGCTCCGACATCAGAACCGACTCGGACCGAAGTGCCACCCGAATCAGTTAGCACTGCGACTAAAACTGCGACAAGAACAGCAACTGTAGTTGCCAGCGCGACTCCCGAAAGCTCAACAACAATCGGCGGTCTAGACTTGCCTCTAATCGGCTCATCGGTGGTCGTAAATGTCGAGGATCCGGTCATTCAAGGTAAGACCGAACCATTTGCGATAGTTTATATAAAAATAAACGGTGACTCCTCGCTTTCCGAGGTTGTTGTGGCCGACGAAAATGGAAACTGGAGTTATACGCCGACCGGCATTAAAAAGGGAGACTATAGTTTGCAGATTCAAATAAAAGATGCACAAGGCAATACGATTGAGGAAAAGAGCTATGAACTTAAGGTACAGGGTACATCAGAATCAAATTCATTACGTAACTCAAAAACGATATATATTATAATATCTGTTATAGTACTTATATTTTTAGTACTGTTTCTTATATTTATTATTTCGAGAAAAAAAGAGAAGAAGCAGAAGAAAAGGATAAAGCTTATTCTTAGAGGTTGACATTTAAGATAAGTTTTTGTATTATTTGTCTGTCAGTGACAGCCGGTACCGCTGGTTTGCGGAGTAATTCTCAAGGGAGAGCCTGCCGAGACACCAACTGTTTTTAGATTTTGGTGAATCGGCTCTGACGGTCGATTTTTTTAATTTTTAGGGAGTAAAGATGTTGCTTACCAAGGAAAAGAAAAACGAGGTATTGTCGGAACTTAAGACGCTTTTTGAAAGTTCGAGTGCTTCTGTTGCTTCAGACTATTCTGGCCTAAAAGCCAATGATGTAACGGCGCTTAGAAAACTGATGAGCGAAAAAGGCATCAGGCTAGTTGTTACCAAGAATTCATTGGTAAAAAAAGCGCTTGAAGATCTTAAACTGGAAATAGATATGAACATTCTCGACAAGCCAGTTGTTTTCGCTTTTGGTAAGGATGAAGTCGAAACTGCAAAAGTTTTGAGTGATTTTGCCAAGGAGCATGAGAATCTTGAGATATTGGGCGGTATTGTTCGGGGAGAGGCGACAGATCAGGCGAAAATCAAGGTGCTTGCCCTTCTGCCATCGAGGGAAGAGTTGCAGGGCAAATTGGTTGGTATTCTGGCTGCGCCAACCTATGGTCTGGTCAATGTATTGCACGGCAATATTCGTGGATTGGTAAGTATATTAAGTCAGTATAAAGATAAAAAATAAATAAAAGGGAGTGATTATGGCAGAAGAAAAAGTCGAAGAAAAGGTAGAGGAAAAAGCAGAAAAGAAGGTTGAAGCTGCTGAAGAGAAGGCAGAAGAGAAAAAGGAAGAGGCGAAAGCTGAAGAAAAGTCGGAGCCAACTGGTAAATTTGCCGAGATGATTAAGCAGATTGAGACTATGACAGTTGCCGATCTTTCTGAGTTGGTCAAAGCGTTAGAAGATAGGTTCGGCGTAAGCGCTGCAGCTCCAATCGCTGTAGCGGGCGGTGCCGTTGCAGCGGGTGGTGAAGCTCAGGAAGAAGAAAAATCTAGCTACACTGTTATGCTGAAGGATGGTGGCGCTCAAAAAATCGCTGTCATCAAAGCCGTTAGAGAAATCAATCAGGATCTAGGGCTTGTAGACGCTAAGAACCTGGTTGAGAGTGCTCCAAAAGAAGTCAAGAAAGACCTTCCGAAAGACGAAGCGCAAGAGGCCAAAAAGAAGCTTGAAGCCGCTGGTGCAACGGTTGACCTTATCTAATATTGTGCGACATTATGTATCAGAGCTCCCCAGAAATGGGGAGTTTTGATATAAAAAAGATATGTTCGAATTTAAGGTAGATAAAAAATCAGTAAAATCCAAGGCGAGAATCGGGAAATTTATAACCCCTCACGGGGCCATTGAAACCCCGATTTTTATGCCAGTTGGGACGGTTGGCGCTGTTAAGACATTGACCCCGGCCGACCTTAGGAACTCTGGGGCCCAAATCATTCTGGGCAATACTTACCATCTCTATTTGAGGCCTGGCCAGAGATTTATTAAAGCAGCCGGAGGTCTTCATAGCTTTATGCGCTGGGATGGCCCAATTCTGACCGATTCAGGTGGATTTCAAGTATTTTCACTAGGGGAATCCGTTATCGGCAAGAAAGGCGGCGATCTTAAGCCGACAAAAATATCAGATAGGGGAGTCGAGTTTTATTCTCATCTTGACGGTTCGAAACATTTTTTTGAGCCAGAAACATCTATCCAGATACAGGAAGATCTCGGCTCGGATATCATCATGGCTTTTGATGAATGTCCGCCCGCCTCTGCGTCGAGGAGTGAAGTTGAGGATGCTGTTAGACGAACCCACAAATGGCTTGAAAAATGTATTGAAGCTAAAACCAGGGAAGATCAGGCGCTTTTTCCGATTTGCCAAGGTGGTACATATAAGGACCTAAGAGAGGAGTCTGCGCGTTTTATTCAATCTAAAAACCTTCCCGGACACGCGATCGGCGGTGTTTCGGTAGGGGAGTCAAAGCAGCAAATTTATAAGGTTGCTGCTTGGTGTGCTGATATTCTGACGGATGACAAGCCGAAATATTTAATGGGGATTGGCTATCCTGAAGATATAGTGGAAGTTGTTGCCCTTGGAATTGATATGTTCGACTGCGTACTCCCGACAAGGTTAGCGAGGCATGGAATCGTTTGGAGGTTTTCGGTCTCGTCTTTACCAAAGTCAAAAAAACTTAAGCGGATCGGAAAGAGTTATCAACAATTAAATTTGAAGAACGCGAAATTCAAAATGAACTTTGGAGTTATTGATAAAGACTGTAAGTGCAAGGCCTGCTCTGGAGGATTTTCTATGTCTTATATCAGGCACCTTGTCTCGGAAAAAGAGCCGCTTGGAATCCACCTCCTTACTTGTCACAACTTGAAATTCGTTTTTGATCTAATGGATGAAATCAAGAAGGCGATTGTCGCTGGCAGGTTCTAGTATTACGAGATAGCTGATATAATTTACTTAAGAGGGGTTAATGACAGATGGCTTAAATCCACAGCCGCTTTACGGCAACCTGAGTTATTTGCTGTTGTTTGTTATAGCAGCACTTGTTATATTTCTAATTTATTTCATATACAAGAAAGTGAATAAGGGTCTTTTGACTAAGCGCGCGAACGATCTCATATTACTTGAGGTTAGAGTACCGAAAAAATATGAGAGAAAAGAATACGAAAACCTCAAAACTGTAAAAGATATTACGGCCATCTCCGATCAGTTCTTTTCTTCTATTGCCGCCTTGTATCAAGGTGGATTTAGAGGGCTTTTCCAGGAACAGCCAACCATTTCATTTGAATATGTTTCGAAGGATCGAGAAATTATTTTCTTTGTTGGTGTTCCTCGAGACTATCAGGATTTGGTTGAGAAGCAGATACAGAGTTTTTATCCCAATGCTCATGTTGAGCCAAGTGGAGATTTTAGAGTTTTTAGCGACAATCTTAAAATTGCCCACGCCTCCGTACAGACAAACAGAAGTTTTATATATCTGATCAAGACTTATGAGGAGCTTGAATACGACTCCATTGCCAATATTACCAACACACTTTCAAAAATCGGCCCGGATTCAAGAGCGGTGATTCAGATTTTGGTGAAGCCGCTTAACCCGTCATGGCGAAGTCAGATAGAGTGGTCTATTAGGAGGATACAGGAGGGGAAGGGGACGCCACTTGGTGTTGCTTGGTACCAAAAAATTGGGTATTTTCTTTCGCAGTTTTTTACAATTACCAAAGAAAAAGAAAATGAAATCAAAAAAATTACCCCTCTTCAGGAGGAGGCCATTAAGCTCTTGACGAAAAAAGGCGGTAAGACGGGTTTTGCCGTACAAATTAAAATATTATCCTTAGCACCAGATCAGAAGGTTGCCGATCATAACCTGGTCAATATTTTTTCGTCTTTGGCGCAATTTAATTCTCCGGCCCACAACGGGTTCAAGTTGATAAAGGGTGAGCCAAGAAATTCATTTCTGGCCCATTTTATTTTGAGGAAATTTATGGGTTTTAGAAAAATGATCTTAAACAGTGAAGAACTGGCTTCGGTTTTTCACTTTCCGTCGGAAAACGTTTCCACCCCGGGGATAAGGTGGTTTATGGCCAAGAGGGC
>Ga0172375_10004781_pt1 | contig 19836 bp, 18 predicted proteins | sample LakKiv1m_FD_114537 | JGI IMG/M metagenome (GOLD analysis project Ga0172375, IMG submission 114537) | Freshwater microbial communities from Kabuno Bay, South-Kivu, Congo - kab_092012_11.1m | ecosystem: Environmental > Aquatic > Freshwater > Lake | place: Democratic Republic of the Congo...
CGCCGCCGATTATGAAAATGTCGATATCCCAATACCATGGCTCGGGGGGAAAAAGCTCCAATTTGTCTTTGTCTAAAGCTCCATGGTGTTAAGTCAAAAAACTAACGTGGGAATCCAGGTTAGGAGTAGTTCCACTCCAATTGTGCCGAATCATGAAAAAATTATTAACTCAATTCATACTTCGCGCCTCGCTGCTTGCGGCGGGGCAGTTCATTAATTGCTCCTCGCCATTTCGAGTGGGTGATCGCCAGAGGACCGTATGTGCTTCAGTTCACGCGGCAAACTTTTCCCTATAAAACTTGGACAGGTGAAGGCCACCTGCGGTCCCAGCAGAATTTAGGAATCAGCCTTCTATCTAGTCCTAGTCCATCCAGAAACTCTCCCTCCCTGGATAGAGGGAGTTGGGGTGAGGGTGTAAGTGGTTGATTTTCTATCTTCTCACCTACCCTCTCACCCTCGAGGGGGAGATTAATCTGCGCTTTCTGGATGGACTCTATCTATGTGCTGTCCCTCTTACCCACTCCAAACGCCAGAAGCCTCATTTGTTTTCCTGATATGTCTACAGGTGGCTTCTTTTTATAAAAAATGCGTACGGTTAAGAATCGTCCGTCTCACCTATTGCCAAAACGAGCGACTCTGGTTTCATGATGGTTTTCTGCAACGGAAAGGGACAATCTATTCAAGCTCTTGGAATGTTCCATTCTTGTGAATAACCCATGTAGGCTCCTTAACTGCATCCCCGCGGTCAGTATAACTAACCTTTTCACCACAAATTAACTCAATATCCTTTGTTTTTCCTAATGCATCTCTAAGCGCAGACCGATCGTCTGTAGTTTTTGCTCTCGTTGCTGAATCTGCTATCAGGATCATCGCATCGTAGGCAAACGCAACGTGCTCTGTTGGGATCTCACCGCCATATTGCTGCGCATACTTTTCAACAAACCGTTTAACCATTGGCCGCTTGCTTTTGTACCAAAACGGGGTCGCCGTAATCATTCCATCCGATAATCCCTCTGTGAGCTCATGCCATTTCTTAGGATCCGCGGCACCTGCGCCTCCTACAAGTTTTGCATTGATTCCTAACCTCCTTGCCCCCACCACTATCAACGATCCTTCCTTGATTAACCCAGAGAAGATAAGGATGTCAGGTTTTGCAGCCCTTATTTTTGTAAGTTGGGCGGAAAAATCTGTGTCCTTTGTTCTATACCCTTCATTGGCAACCAGTTTTATTCCAACTTCTTCACATGTCTTCTTGAACCATTGCATTTGACTCTTTGACCAGTCATCGTCTATCGCATACGTCATAGCTGCGGTTTTCACATCCATTTTCTGTTTGACTATGCGTATCAAGTCAGGAACCCATAACGGAGTATACCAGGTTGATCTGAATGTCCACTGGTTGAATGTCATGTCCCCTTGCGACATCGGCGAAATTGCAGGAATCTTGCACTCCTCCAGTGCCGGCCCAACAGCCACAGTGCTTCCCGTCGTCCCAGGGCCAATTATGGCCAATACGTCCTTATCAGCAGAAACCTTTTTTACAAGTGCGGAGGCTTGGCCTGGATTACCAGCGGTATCTTCAACAAAAAACTCCACCTGTTGACCCATTATTCCCCCAGCAACATTGATATCATCTACCGCCATTTTAACCCCTCTTACGTTTTTCTCTGTGTAGATCGAAAGCGCACCGGTCACTGGAAGCAATACAGCAATTTTTATCTTTTTTTGCGCTGTCGTCTCAGAAGCCATAGACTGAATGGGGGGAAAAGGCAAGAAAGCTACCACAAAAAAAACCATTGCATTTCGAAAAAATCTGAATTTCATTTTTTTTACCTCCTTTTGTCTCCTCGCTAAGCTATTCCGTTATGGGCCAACAATCAGAACAGTACCTCATTTCTCATTTTTAGCATCCCGAGTCCATTTATGCATGCAACGCCTTGGGAACCGGTACTAAATTCCCATTTCCACTTGAAATATGCGCAGGCACATTATCACCTTTCGGCATTCCGTTAGCCCGCTAATTCCAAACCATCGAAAACAGAATGCCTCCATGCACCAAAGTTTTAAGTTCGTTTGAAGTTGCGCGGATCACTTAGTTTCGATCTCCTCCGCCAACTTCCTTCTGAGGATATTTTTCTTGACCTTCCCGCTAACTGTCAACGGAAATTCATCGACCATTTTTACCTTTTCCGGTAGCTTGTAAATGGCAATCTTGCCTTTTAAAAAATCCTGAATTTCAATCAAGGAAACCGTTCCTCCAGGCTCCGGGATAATAAACGCACAGCTCCTCTCTCCTAGCCGTGCGTCGGGATATCCTACAAGGGCCACGTCAAGGATTTTTGGATGCATAAGCAAAATATCTTCAATCTCTCTAGGGTAGATGTTTTCCCCACCCCGAATTATCACATCCTTTTTGCGACCAACAATCCGAATGTTTCCATAATCATCCTGCAATCCCAGGTCCCCGCTGAGCAGAAATCCGTCATTTGTCATGATTTCCTTCGTTGCCCGTAGATTCTTGAAATATCCCATGAAAAGTTCTGGGGTCCTTGAAGAAATTTCCCCTATCATACCTTGAGAAACCTCACTTTGATTGTCATCCAGTAATTTAACTTCATAACCGGGAAATGGCCGTCCTACCGTTTCACAGATGATTTCAGGCGGATCGTCCAATCTCGTCATGGTGGTGTAATTTGTTTCCGACATGCCATAGTCCACAATAACATCACAGCCCATCTTTTCCCGAAGCCCCTTAATAACCTCTACGGGGCATGACGCTCCTGCTGTCTGAAAACGGCGAAGTGAATGCAGACGCACTTTATCTGCATCATACGCCTTCAGCATTTCAATAATGTGAGTGGGGACACCTATGGCGTGGGTTATTCTCTCTGTTTCCAACAACTCAACGGCTCTCTCGCCGTCAAATACGTCCAAAAGGACGGCTTTTGCCCCATTTGTTACGGCCGTAAAAACTCCCTGAACGAGGCCCATTTGGTGAGACATTGCCCCGAGAACCAAATAAACATCGTCTTGCGTCACCCGCATGATTTCCTGGGGAAGAAAAGTACAACTGGCTACAAGGGCATTATGAGAATGCAAAACACCCTTTGGGTTGCCTGTCGTGCCGGAAGTAAAAATAAGCTCTGCTGCATCAGAGGATTTTGGTTTGAATGCATTCAGATAGCCGTCCGGGTACCGTTTTTCAATATCGCTTTCTGCGATCTCGCTTATTGAAAGGCTATCGTCTATGGTCTCTTTACCGACATAAAGAACATATCTCAGCGTAGAAACGCTCAATTTTAAATCTTCCGCCAGTTCCCGATAGAAAAATCCCCTAAAATGATCGGGAACAATGATCGCCCTGGCTTCAGTAATTCCCAGCAAATATTGCAAATCCAATTTCCTATAATGTGGATTAATTGGACTCCCAACGGCACCGATTTTAAACAGTGCATAATATGCAAAGACGGCTTCCACCCAATTAGGCAGTTGAATGAAGACAATGTCCCCCTTCCCAATCCCCAACTCGAGAAACTTGAGAGCAAGCCTATCGCTGATGGTCTTCAACTCACCAAAGGTTATCCTTCTTCTCTGATCATACAGTGCTTCCTTCTCGGCATAACGCCCCGCCATTCTATCAAGGAAGTCGTCCAAGGTCTTCTCGCTCCAGAATCCCTCTTTATAGTATTTGGCAATTCTTTCATCTGAAAATACTACGCTGCTTTCCATTATATACTCCTTATCCTCAAAACACATCTCACCTCACCCTTATGGATCAGCAAATGGCCGGGCCAGTCCATGTCGCTTCTCCCGAACACTACCTCCTGATGCAAGAAAATGCCTTTCTGATCAGAGACCGATCAATCAGGCCTTGCGGCCTGAATATCATGATTAAAATCAAGAAAACGCCGTAGATAATCATGCGCTCTTTGGAAACAAACCTGAAAACTTCAGGAAATATGGTGAGCAAACCGGCACCGAAAATCGATCCCACAAAAAGTTCCGTTCCTCCGATTACGCTAAAAAGAAAGATATTCAAAGATCCTGTAAACCCGAATTCCGGCGGTTCAATAACTCCGATCAAATGAGCGTACAGGCCCCCAGCAATGCCACAAATAGCTGCGCCGATACCCAGCGAGGAAATCTTTATCCTGTTAATGTTAAGCCCCATTGCCGCAGCCACCTCTTCATCATTTTTAACCGCAGTAAACGCCCTATATAGCCTTGAATTGCTAAACTGAACAAAAAAATAGATCACACTGCCGATAAATATGAGTATCAAATAGGGAGTCGTCTTTATGGGGATTCCTCGAAATCCCAAGGCCCCTCCCAGAAATTCGCAATTATAGAAAACAATTACAAGACATTCACCGAACCCGAGAGTAGCGATGGCAAAAAAGAAGCCTTTCAGCCTGAAAAGAGGGATTGCGACCAAAATGCCCACGATAGATGCAAGAATCCCACCTGCCAGGATGGAGAAAAGGTAAGGAGAACCAGCCTTAACCGTCATAACAGCAGACGTATAGGCGCCGATTCCCATGAATGCTGCGGTACAGAAGCAGAATTGGCCTGACGAAAAAATCACATAAAATCCAAGGGAAAGCAGGCAATTCAACCCTGCATAACTGGCGATCTGAATCCAATATTGGCTCATCAACAATCACTATATCATTAAGATTTAGCTGCAAAAAGGCCCGAAGGCTTAACCAGCAATACAAGAACCAGAAGAAAAAACGCTATGGCGTCTCTCCAGGATGCTGAAATATATGCTACGCTAATAACTTCGCTTACACCCAGAATAATACCGGTCGCCATCGCCCCAATAATACTCATTCCTCCTGCAACAATTAAACAGATCAAACCCTTCAGGCCAAAATGAAGCCCCATATAAGGGTCGACCGCGTTGAAGGTATTTCCAATAAGAAGTCCCGCTATCCCCCCCAAAGCCGATGCAACAGAGACAGTAACAAACATAACATAGGAAACATTGATTCCGAAAATGCTTGCAACCATCGGATTCTCGGAAACAGCTTTAATGGCTTTCCCAATCTTTGTATGATCGATATAGAGCAGCAGACCAAAGGTGAGGGCCAAGGCAAGTCCGAGATTGAGAACCTGCGTGCTCGTCACGGAAACGTCGCCGATTTCGTAAAGCCGAAAGGGAACTATGCTGGGAAAACGTTGCTGATCTGCCGTCATCAAACGAACAATTATGTTCTGAAGCACCACCGATACGCCGATTGTGCTAATCAACGGACCGAACACAAAGGATTTCTTTATGACAGGTCTTATGGCAAGCCGATCCAGAATCATGCCCAGGACACCCGAGGCAATAACAGCAATAAACATGGCGGCCAGCATATTACCTTTCCAAACAAGAAATACCAGCAGTATAACGTAGCTGGAAACCATGAATATGTCGCCGTGGGCCATATTAACCACATTGAGAACTCCGAAAACTAGCGTGTATCCGACAGCGACCAGGGCGTAGACGATCCCTAGCGAAAGCCCATTTATAATTTGCTGGATAATCATGATTAGATAGTCTCCAGACAACAAAAGTGCCGTGGATATTTGTTACGTTAATTTGCCGATTGCCCAAAACCTGCATTCATCTGTCTCTTACGAAAAGGCCTTGATGCTTTTCACATTAAACGGCTAACGCGTTCTACAATGAAGTACCTCAACAAATCAGTAAACACAGTAAACCTCACTTAACATCTGTTGAATACTTATCAGCTTGACCAGATGGAAGCAGCATCTAAACCTGCTTTACCTATCCTCCCAAGTAAGCCTTAATAACAGTATCATTCTTGATGAGGCTCTTTGACGTGCCTTCTAAGACTATTCTTCCTGTCGCCAATACATACCCCCGATGAGATACTTCCAATGCCTTTCCTGCATTCTGTTCGTTTAACATGATTGTTGTCTTGTCATCGTTGATCTCCCGAATTACCTCAAACAACCGTTCTACGATCAATGGCGCCAGCCCCCATGACGGTTCGTCCATAAGAAGAAGTCTCGGATTGCTCATCAAGCTTCTTGCTATAGCGAGCATTTGCTGTTCCCCCCCGCTCAATGTCCCTCCCCGCTGTTTCTCACGTTCCTTTAGTACAGGGAAAAGCAAATAAAGCCTGGCAATGTCGGCGAAGATGCCGTCCTTATCCTTTCTAAGATAACCTCCGATCTCAAGGTTTTCCCTGACTGTAAGCTTACTCAAAATCTGTCTCCCCTCAGGGACCATGGAAATTCCCATATTCGCGACCTTATGTGCAGGCATTTTCCTTATATCAACTTGAGCGTCCCCATTTGAGAAAAGGATTTCCCCCGTACTTGCGGTAATCAATCCCATAATGGTCGCCATAGTCGTCGTTTTGCCAGCTCCGTTGTTCCCTATCACAGCGATGATTTCGCCCTCAGATATCTCCAATGAAACGCCTTTGATAGCCTCAACGCTTCCGTAACGAACATGCAAATCTTTTACGTTCAGCATCATTGAGTGAAATCCTTCCCCAGATAAGCTTCCCTGACTTTTTGATCTTGTCTAATTCCAGTAGGTGTGTTTTCTGCTATCTTTGTTCCAAAATTGAGAACTGCTATCCGTTCAGAAATATCCATAACCACTTTCATATCGTGCTCAATTAACAGAACCGTTTGGCCAAGTTCGTTTTTTAATCGCAAAATAACATCCTTCAATTCAGCAGTTTCATTTGGGTTTAGCCCGGCACAGGGTTCGTCAAGCATAAGTGTTCTTGGTTTCATGGCCAATGCCCTGGCGATTTCAACCTTTCGTTGTTCACCATATGGAATATTTAGGGCAGGAAATTCATGTCTCTCCTTAACTCCCACAAATTCGAGGTGCTCTCTTGCCTTGTCCCTCATCATCTTTTCCTGTTTCCGTTCACTCTTAAAAAAGAAAAACCTACGAGACATTCCCAGTTGGGCCAAAGAATGCATCCCTATCATAACATTCTCAATTACCGTGAGATCGGGAAATAGACGTACATTCTGGAAGGTCCTTGATATCCCTTTTCTTGAAATCTCATCCGGTCGCTCGTTTGTGATGGCTTTGCCTTCGTAATAGACTTCCCCACCGTCGGCTTTATACATACCGGACACCACATTGAATAGAGTGGATTTTCCAGAGCCGTTGGGGCCAATAAGGGAGAGGATCTCATTTTTACGCAATTCCAAGTCTACATCATTAAGTGCGATCAATCCGCCGAAAGTTTTCTTTAGTTTGGTAATGGTGAGCATTAAATATGGCTCCAATGGATTCTACATGGGACACATGTAACATACTTTAGGCACTTATATTCAGCAACCCCCGGAGGGCGCACCTGCGAAGAGAGGTTTCCGTTTCTCAAGAAAAGCCTTCACACCCTCTCTGGCGTCTGCTGTGTTCAGTAATGTCTCAACCCCCTTCATCTCAAGGGCAAGCCCATCCTTTAACGACAGCTCAAGTCCCTTGTTTATGCATTCCTTGACCACCGAGATGGCAACGCCAGCCTGGTTCTTGAACTCTTCAGCATATGACAGACATCTATCCATTAGTGATTCCGGTTCATAGACCCGGTCGATCACACCAATGATGAGTGCATCCGCTGCGTCGAGAAGCCTCCTATTATAAATAATATCTTTTGCCCGGCTCCTCCCGATCAATCGGGAGAGTCGTTGGGTTCCGCCGGCCCCCGGAAGCAGCCCCAGGTTCAACTCCGGCAGTCCTACACGCCCTCTGCCTTTGGCCATAAAACGAAAATCACAGGCGAGCGCCAGTTCCAGGCCCCCTCCCATGGCGTGCCCGTTGATTGCGGCAATAACAGGAAATGGCAAATCCTCGACCTGGTTGATGGTTTGCTGGAGTCGAGTGTTGAAATGAATCATATCATCCACCAGATTCTGGCCTTCCATATATCGCTTGATCATCTTGATGTCGGCGCCCGCTATAAAGACACCATTTAAGCGACTGGCCAGGACCAAAAAGCGGATCGTATTTGCTTTGTTTCTTAAATCCTCTACAACATTAGCCAACTCCTCAACCAGATCCAGATTAAGTCCGTTTGCCGGGGGGGCATTGAACCAGATGACGGCCGTTGTATCTCTTTTTTCTACTTCTAAAAACTTAAGACTCATGATGTAGCCTACTTATCGGATAGGTATTTTCGTGCAATAAGGATCCGCTGTATCTCGGAAGTTCCTTCAACAATACGGAGACACCGGACATCTCTGTAAAAGCGCTCTGCCGAGAACTCCGTCATATAACCCATGCCGCCATGAATCTGAACATTAATATCAGCTGCCCGGCCTGCAACTTCCGAAGCGAACAGTTTTGCCATGGCCGCCTCTGTATTTCTCTCTAAACCCGCCTCCATGTCACGGCCCAAACTATACACCATTAGACGCGCCGCCCAAATATCAGTCGCCATGTCTGCAACCATCGCTTGTACAAGCTGCTGCTTAGCGATAGGTTTACCGAATTGAATTCTTTGTTTTGCATAATCGCATGCCAGCTCCAGACACCTTTGAGCGGCGCCGAGTGAGGTAGCCGCCACCCCCAGTCGACCGAAGGCAAGCGTCCTCATGGCAATAGAGAAGCCATCACCAACTTTACCGAGGACACTCGTTGCAGGAACGCGGCAATCCTCGAAAAGTAGATCCCCTGCGGGAGATCCGTGCCATCCCATCTTTTTTTCAGGTTTTCCCTGGATGAACCCTTTGGTTCCCTTCTCGATGATAAAGGCCGTGATACCACCTCGAGCCTTAAGTTTCCTATCAGTAGATGTCATAAGAGTGACAACATCGGCAATCGGGCCGTTGGTTATATACTGTTTTCTTCCGTTAATGACGTATTCATCTCCATCGAGATATGCGGTCGTTCTAATGGAAGCTGCATCGGATCCCGCCTCGGGCTCGCTCAGACCAAAACTGGCAATCTTTTTCCCGCTTGCCATCGGTCGCAGATATTTTTCCTTCTGCTCTCTGGTTCCTTCCAGCACGATACCTTTCGATCCGATACCGTTGTTGACCAAAAACAGGCTTCCAAACCCCAAATTGGTTCGTCCAAATTCCTCTCGGGCCACCGCATACCCCAGAGGACCTACCCCGGAACCTCCATACTCTTCTGGGATAGTCAAACCAAAAAATCCTAATTCCTTGGCCTTTGCAACCAGTTTATCAGGGATCTTGCCTTCCTCTTCAATCTTGGCACTGAGCGGTTCCACCTCATTTTCAACAAAGCGCCGAATCATATCTTTAAGAATTTGCGTTTCTTCAGGAAGCTCAAACATTATCTTTTCTCCAAAAAACCGATTCCTTCACCCTTGGCGACGTGTTTTTCCCCCAGTCAACATACAGCTAACATGAATCGACCATTAAATATTTCTTCGGGTTACGCAGGCAAATCGCTTTCTATTGATCCAGGACGAATTCATAGGATACGCGTTCCTCATTCAGCTTTACCGGTTTAACCTTTACTTTTAAACCAATTTTTAGATTCTGAGAATCTATTTCATCGGCAACAGCAGCCAATATTTGAATGCCCTCTCTAAACCGACCTATACCAAGCGTGTAGGGGACTTTCTTTTCAAAACCGGCCGGCCCAAACATGGCTGTACTGTAGCTGACCAAAGTACCCGCGTCTTTGATTTCAATCCATTCCATATCATCCGATAGACAATGGGGACAGTCGGCTTGGGGTGGGAAAAAAGGTCGATTACAATGGGTACATTTAGTGGTCATGAATCTTCCCTGGAACAGGTGATCCACAAATGGGCTTATTTTAGCCGCGCCGGTAAAGCTAATGACGCCGAAGTTATTAAAATCCATAATGATTACCTCCCCAGAATGGTTACGTTCGCATAGGTACCAACACCCCCAATGTTATGCACCAAGCCAATTTTGGCACCGTCAACCTGGACCTGATCTCCCTCTCCACGTAGCTGCTTCACAATTGTTCGTATTTGAGACCCTCCCGTAGCGCCTACAGGGTGACCTTTGGAAAGCAACCCTCCGTCGATATTGACCGGGGTTTTGCCTCCGATATACGTTTCTTTTTCCTCAATTAATTTACCGCCTTCCCCGAGATCAGCAAATCCCAGGGCCTCATAAGCCAGAATTTCTGCTATCGTAAAACAATCATGTACCTCTGCTACATCAATATCTTTCGGACTAACCCCAGCCATTTCATAAGCCTGTTTTGCCGCCTCACGAGCTGCATCAAACTTGACCAAAGTATTTCTTGCACTCCAGTTCAGCTTCTCAACCGCCATCCCCAACCCCAGTACAGAAACAGGCTTTTCCGACAAATTTTTAGCCATATCAGACTTTCCAATAATAACACAAGAAGCACCATCAGAGTTTGCACAACAATCAAACTTCTTAAGGGGATCACTTATCATCGGTGCTTCGAGTATTTCTTCCAATGTCAATTCTTTACGGAAGGCTGCTTTTTCATTGATTGCCCCATACTTCGAGTTCTTTTCCCTTATCATTGCCAACTGTTGCGGTGTTGTGCCGAATTTATCCATATGGGCCCTGGCAAACATCGCATGACCTAACGGCATCATTGTGCCGAATGGGGAACTGAACATCGTATCATCGGCCCTTCCCATTACCGCCTGGCCTTCTGTCGAAGAGAGCTCCATCATCTTTTGGAAACCAATAACAGCGATGACGTTATGAAGTCCGGAAGCTATCATTGAACAGGCTACTCTTAATCCGGTGCTGCTTGATGAACATGCACTGGCTAACTCAAATGTTGGTTTGGGTACCAAACCGAGGTATTCGGAGATAAGAGGGGAAGGCAACCGCTGATTATCAAAATTGGGTGCAGTGCAGACAATGGTTGCATCGATATCCTTCGGTTTGAGCGCCTTCGCGTCTGTCATAGCTTCCCTGTATGCCTCAAAACAGAGTTCGCGGACGGACAATCCACCTTTTCTTGAAAAGGCACTTTGCCCGACACCAATGATTGACAACTGATTTTTCATGTTTAGACTCCTTCCAACATAATTTGCACAATAAGCTATTTTGCTATTTCCACTTCAGATTTTTTCCTGATATTGAGCCAACTGTTAAGACCAAGGTTGTTTTTTCGGAACAGTATGATGTTAAGCCTACAATTAGATTGAAAAGCAGTCAGTTATCAGGTCCGGAACGATCTTTGTTATTCTCCTTTAAATACAGGTTTTCTTTTTTCAATAAAGGCAAGCGCTCCTTCTTTCTGGTCTTGGGTGCCGCACAAAAAGCACCACAAATCCGCCTCAACATCCAGGCCATTTTCCAGCGTCATGTTGATGCCTCTGTCTATCGCCTCTTTTGCAGCTCTGAGAGCCAAAGGCGATTTCGCACAAAGAACTTTCGCCATTTCCTTTGCCTCATCCAAGTGCTTACCCTCAGGGGTGACAACATTTATCAGACCAATGTTCTTTGCCTCATCCGCGTCTATGAATTTGCCCGTGAAAATCAGTTCCTTGGCAATACCCACCCCTATCAGCCTTGAAAGGCGTTGCGTTCCGCCCGAGCCAGGTATAAGTGCCAGATTTGTTTCAGGCTGCCCAAATTTGGACTTATCGGTTGCAATTCGAAGATCACAGCACATCGCGAGCTCCAGTCCTGCGCCAAGGCAAAAGCCATCAATAGCGCAGATCACAGGCCTTTCATAATGTTCGACCTTGACCAGTAGCCGACGCGATCTTTTCAGCCTCGCTTTAGCCCGCTCAGGACTAAGATGAGGAAACTCCTTAATGTCTCCCCCTGCCACAAACGCTTTATTTCCCGCCCCGGTCAGGATTACCACCCGTACTTGATCAATTTGGTCATTCAATTCATCAAATACCGACTCCATATCGTCCTTCGCCTGGTCATTAATGGCATTCATGGGTGGATTATCGATAGTCACAATCGCGATATTTTCTTCCAATTCATATGTCACAATTTTCGACATGATGATACTCTCTCTCCATCCCGTTTCACTTATACAGCAGGCCCAAGACGGTTCCCCTTGTCGTCGTATTTGTACCAGCCTATTCCTGTTTTCCTCCCCAGATGTCCTGCTTTTACCTTCCTCTTTAAAAGCATCGGCGGATAAAACTTGATGTCTTTGGTATCGTTATAGAGGTTTGTCGCAGCATTCAACGCCACATCCAAACCTGCAAGATCGTGCGTTTCAAAAGGACCCATTGCCCTGCCAAACGCCAATCGCATTCCCTTGTCTATCTCATCGATCGTACCGACTCCCTGTTCTACCATCCGGATGGCCTCCAGATTGCTGGGAATGTTTATTCGGTTCAACAGGAAACCTGCCACATCTTTATTCACGGTTATCGGTTCCTTCCCTATCGATCTGCAAAGGCTCTTGGTTATCTCCATTGTCTCTTCAGATGTGCTCATACCCTTGATCACCTCAACGGCCTTCATCATAGGCACGGGACTAAAGAAATGAGCGCCCACCACTTTATCCATCCTCTTTGTCGCTGATGCAATTTCGGTTGTAGGAATGGCTGAGCTATTGGTCGCAAGAATCGTATTGGCCGGACAAATATCATCCAGCTTTGAAAAGATATCGCGCTTAATCTCCATGTTTTCAAAGACGGCCTCAAATACAAAATCAGCGCTCTTTGCGTCAGAAATTGCGGTACTGCTTCTCAACCTCCTCATAATTTCATCGACACTGCCTTCCACCTTCCCCTTTTCTACGAATTTCCCCACCGACCAATTAACACTCTCCAACCCTTTTGCCAATGCTGCATCCGATACGTCATACATGACAACCGAATACCCCGCCTGGGCGCACACCTGTGCAATGCCGCTTCCCATCAAGCCGGCGCCGGCCACGAATATTTTCTCAATCTTCATTGTGCGACCCCTTTCGCTTTTTGTATCACCTTATCAATACTACCTGCATCAATCCAGGCAGTTACACCCTAAAAGGGCAAAAGCAAAATCATTCCATGCCTCGGAACGAAGGCAGCCCTGCACCCTTTACTCATAATGATGCCAACCGCGGCCAGTTTTACGGCCCAGATGGCCCGCTCGAACCAGATTGCGCATGGTGTGGGTAGGCCTGTATCGGTCACCATAAACGACTTCCAAGGCCGTGGCCGTACGTAATGCCGTATCCAAACCTGAAAAATCAGCAAGCTCAAGTGGACCCATGGGATGGTTAAAGGCGAGTTTTGCTGCCTTGTCCACATCTTCCGGCGTAGCTACCCCTTCTTCCACCAAACGGTAGGCCTCGGCCAACAGGACGTTCACCATCCGAGTGGTGACGAATCCCGGTACATCCTTTTTGCACACAATAGTTTCTTTTCCAAAGGATGCGCACAGCTCCTGAATAATTTGGAGGGTATGGTCCGTGGTTTCCAAACCCCTGACCAATTCTATCAATCTCATGACCTGGGGTGGGTTGAACCAATGCATGCCGATGACCAGGCCAGGGCGACCGCTGACAGAAGCCAAATCGGTGATGCTAAATTGTGAGGTATTGGTAGCGATAATGGCTTCCGGTTTGAGGTGGGGGGCTATATCCTGAAAGGTTTGCTTCTTGAGTTCCAAAACTTCAGGGATGGCCTCGATCATGATATCGGCATTGCCAATCGTCGATAGAAGGTTCGCGGAAGGGATAATGCGCGAGGTCACTCTTTCCGCCTCATCCCCGCTCAATTTACCCTTTTTGACCATGCGAGAAAGGCTCTTGCCTATGGCATTCATGCCTTTGCTGATGGCCTCCTCGCTGATGTCGAACGCAGAAACTTCGAAACCCGATTGCGATGCCACCTGGGCAATGCCATGACCCATGATTCCGAGCCCCAGAACAGCAATGTTTTTTATTTCCATGGATTACTCCCGATTGAATTCACTACTATGATGTCTATTCTGCCTCAATGATAGCTGCATCTCCTTGTGCAAGCCCTCCACATAGCGTAGCTGCGCCAAATTTAGCGCCTCTTCTCCTGAGTTCATACATCAGTGTCATTAGAACACGGCCTCCGCTCGCGCCGACAGGATGGCCGATGGCGATCGCGTCACCATTTACATTGGTAATTTCAAAAAGCTCCCTGGTCCTGGCATCATCCATCCCCGCCAAGATTTTGAGACTGACCAGAGGCATAGCGGCAAAGGCTTCGTTTATCTCAATCAGACTCAAGTCCTCAAGAGACAGCCCCACCCTTTTGAGCGCCTTTTCAATAGCAATGGCGGGAACAGTGGCCATATAATGGGGATCGGCGGCCACGCTCTGCACCGTTAAGATTCGTGCCAACGGCCGAATGCCTAACGACTCTGCACGACTTCTTCTCATGACGAGTACGGAGGAGGCCCCTGCGTCCAGGCCTGGCGCACTGCCGGCTGTAACAGTGGGCGAGCCGTACACAGTAGGAAGTTTGGCAAGTCCTTCGAGGGTTGTGTTTGGTTTCGGGAATTCATCCTCGGCAAACACCTTGGGCTCTCCCTTCCGTTGCGGGATTGTCAAAGGGATGATCTCTTCCTTATATTTCCCGTCTTTAAAAGCCGCCTGGTAACGCATCTGGCTGGTATAGGCCCAAAGGTCCTGGTCTTCGCGTGTAAAACCGTATTCCAGAGCCACTTCCCCGGCATCTTTTGCCACAGCCCCATAGCCTGGGGCCGATTCCATGCCAAAGAGATCGTCCACCAGTGTCACATCGCCTATACGGGTTCCCCATCGCATATCACGGATCAGATAAGGCAAGCGACTCATGTTTTCCACCCCACCCGTCAGAACCACATCAGCATTGCCTGTTGCCATATCGCGTTTGGCAATCTGAACGGCAGCAAGAGAGGAACAGCATGCCCGTTCAACTGTTATGCTCACCACCTCCGGGGGCAGTCCCAGCTTGAGTGATATCTGACGGGCTGCAACAGGCGCCAATGGCTTGAATTCGCACTGAGCACAACACCCAAATACGACCTCATCTATGGAAATATTCCCCCGCCCGCACCGGTCAATGGCAGCTCTTGCAACCGCAACCGCCAGGTCAAGCCCAGGCACATCCTTGAGGGCGCCTCCAAAACGGCCAAAGGGTGTTCTTGCCGCACCAACAATAACCACATCGTCTTTCGATTTCTCAGGAGCCAAGCGAACGTCCTCCTTTCAAGGGCCTACTCAGTTATATAATTTCATAAGATGCCGCACGATCTGAACCCGCTGTATCTGATTTGCACCCTCAATAATCTGGGTCGATTTCGCGTCTCGCATCATTTTCTCTACGGGGTATTCTTTTGTGTATCCGTATCCCCCCATGACCTGGACTGCATCTGTTGTTACCTTCATGGCCGCGTCCGAGGCAAAGCATTTGGCCACTGAAGCAAGGTAAGCCTGCTTACGGTTTCCCTGATCGACACTCGCAGCGATCTGGTAAATGAGTGCCCTCGCAGTTTCCACTTGAATCGCCATATCCGCCAGCATGAAAGAAATCCCCTGAAAATCGACGATCGGTCTTCCAAACTGCTCCCGCTGCTTTGAATAGGAGATGGCTGCCTCCATAGCTCCCTGAGCAATTCCCAGGGCCATGGCAGCCACCAGCACCCTCGTCTCTGTGAGGGATTGAAGCACCAACTCCCAACCCTTGCCCACCTCCCCCAAGAGGTTCTCTTTTGGAATCCTCATGCTTTCAAAAACCAACTGTCGGGTAGGGGAGGCCCGCAGGCCCATTTTGTTTTCATTTTTCCCTACGGTAAGACCGGGCGTGTCTTTCTCCACCAGAAAGGCGGTAATGCCATCGCGCCGAAGTGTTGGATCGATCGTGGTGAAAATCACATAAAGATCTGTCAGTCCGCTGTTGGATATGAAACATTTTGAGCCATCGATGATATAGTCCTGTCCTTCACGGACAGCTCGTGTCTTTAGGGAAAATGCATCGGATCCCGCATTGGGTTCGGTAAGCGCAAATCCTACCAGATAGTCCCCCTGGCCGACCTTGGGGAGATATTTGGCTTTCTGCGTTTCGTCTGCTCCATCCATGAAACAGCACATTCCTGCCTGATGGTGTGCCACGGTATTGGCACATGCCCCATCCACCCTTGAGACTTCCTCCACCATTATGCAAGCCGAAGTGTAATCCATTTCCGCGCCCCCATATTTTTGAGGAACCCGGATATTGAACAATCCATTATCTATAAAGAGTTGATGTAGATCCCAGGGATATTCCTTTGTTTCGTCTACTTCCTTCGCCCTTGCAGCGACCTTTTCATGACACAGCTTCCGTATCATGTCGCGCACCATCTTGTGTTCTTCAGTCAATACCATCAACCTTTCCCGTCCCCAATCGTTCTTTTAGAATTCTCGTTACTAAAAAACTATCCCACCATGGTGAGTCCGCCGCTTACGCTGAGTACCTGCCCGGTGATAAAGTCGGACAGAGGTGACGCAAAGAACAGAACGGCATTAGCCAGTTCCTCAGGAGTGGCTTGTCGGCCCAGAGGGATAGCTCTTTTGAGGGCTTCCCGCAATTTCTCCGTCGTTCCCTCAATGTGTCCGGGCGTCATCGTGGGGCCTGGTGATACACTGTTGACATTGATTTTGTACCGAGCTACTTCTCTGGCCAGCGATTTTGTAAAGGCAATAACGCCTCCTTTGCAGCCTGCATAGACGGTTTCTCCCAAACTTCCTACCCGACCCGCGTCGCTGGCGATATTTACGATCTTACCGCTCTGCTTTTTAATCATGTGGGGAACCGTCCAGTAACAGCAATTGACAGGCCCTTTATAGTTGACAGCGATGATCTTCTCTCGAAACTCCTCTGTCGTCTCCCAGAAGGGTTGGGCAATGTCCCAACCGACATTATTGACCAAAACATCGATACAGCCGAATTTCGCCAGCGTTTCTTCAACCATCATCCTGGTTTCGTCAAGACTGGCGACATCAACCCTGAGGCATAAGGTTTCCACACCCCAGGCATCTTTAACTTCAGACTCCGTTTCTTTCATTCCACTCTCATCGATATCAACCAACGCAATATCGGCGCCATACTCCGCCAGCTTCAGCGCGATTCCTTTCCCAATGCCTTTGGCCGCTCCGGTAACGATGGCCTTCTTTCCTTTAATATCCATATATCCTCCTTAGAATCTCCATTTCTTCGAAGTGACTATTTTAGGAACTGTCTGAAATTGGGTTTCCTCTTTTCCAAGAAACTATTTCTTCCCTCCTGGGCTTCTTCGCTCGCATAATATTGCCAGAGACCTTCGCCTGCCAGACGTTGCTGTCCGTAGATCCAGTCTGTCGGGGTATTGAGGGCAATTTTTAGGAATCTGATAGCCTGGGGGCTCCTATCGAGGATTTCCTGACACCAGGCGTCCGCCTCTTCCATCAATTTTTCAAGAGGGACAACTTTATTGACCAATCCCATCTCCAAGGCTTCCTGGGCGGTGTAGGTTTTGTTGAGAAACCATATCTCTCTGGCCTTCTTCTCACCTACAACTCGTGCCAGGTAGGCAGAGCCGAATCCCGCCTCAAAACTCCCGACCTTTGGCCCGACTTGTGCGAATTTTGCGGTTTCAGAAGCGATGGTTAAATCGCACAACACATGCAAAATATGTCCGCCGCCCACCGCCCATCCGTTGACAGCCGCAATAACCGGCTTCTGAGACATCCTTATTAATCTTTCAACGTCAAAGACTTTCTTGACCCCGCGTGTATAGCCCGCTTTCCCGCCAGTTATATCCTCAGAATCTCCACCGCTACAGAACGCCTTCTTGCCAGCACCTGTCAAAACAATAACCCCGACGCTGTGATCATCTTTCGCATCTTCCAGTGCCTGGATCATTTCTGACAGCGTTTTTGTCCGAAAAGCATTATACTTGTCAGGTCGATTTATTGTTATTCGGGCCACCCCGGCTTCCTTTTTATAAAGAATATCACCAAATTCCATTGAGTTCTCCTTATATATTTAAGTTTATACAAAGGGCCTGTCTAAAAATTTGAGCCGCTACGCTAAATATAGAATCCAATAATTCCGAATAAGATTATGATAAGATCTATTTTATATTCATATTCGTGTCAAGCATTTTTTTTGGCCTGGAGAATATTTTTTTACAACTTTATTTTTTTATTGACAAAATCCAAAAAAACTGAATACATGACAAGACATCCTGTGTAACTTCTTTGGTATATATGAACCGAATGATACTATTTTTTAGTAATTCTGGAATCTGAATCATGGAAAGCGCAGTAGCCACGAGAGATCTTATTTTGCACGCCGCGGAAAGGCTTTTTCCGATTAAAGGTTTTGCAAATACAAAGATTTGTGAAATATCCGCAGCAGTAGCCGTTAGCGATAGTACCTTGTATGAACATTTTCAAAATAAGGAAGATATGTTGTTTGCAATCCCGCAGAACTACACTCAAAGATTAATTGATATAAATGATCAAAATTTGAGAGGACTTTTTGCTAATGATGTAAAGCTAAGCAAACTTATTTGGAACTATTTAGAATTTCTTGTTGATAATAAAGACTACACGACACTGCTCTTGTTCGAACTTAGATCCAACAGGGATTTCTATGGTACCCAAAACTATGAGCTCATCCGACAGTTTACTAAGCCTTATAGGGAGGTAATTGTTGGGGGGCAGAATGAGGGTTTATTTAGACCGGAATTGAGCCCTTCTCTTATTCTCAATTTGATCTTCGGGACCATCGACCATATTCTCATTACTTGGCTTTTGGAAAACAATCCAAGCGATCCGTTGAAATTGTTTGATAATTTCCGTGATCTATTGGAATCTGCAATACGAAATCACCAACCTGATGCAGATGAGAAAAGGGATAAGAGAAAGCAAATTCTAAATGCAGCGGCAACGGCCTTTTCTCAAAATGGATATTTGAAAACTAGAATTCAGGATATAGGTGCACTAGCTAAAGTAGCTGACGCTACCATATACAAATATTTTTCAAGCAAGGAAGACATCTTGTTCAGTTTGCCGGTTGAAAACACTAAGGCCTTGCTCTCTATTCAGAAAGAGCACTTGAATGGCTTGAAGGACACAAACCTTAAACTCGAAATTCTGATCAAAGACTATCTCCATTTCCTGGATTCCTATAAGGATTACGCGTCGATCACACTATTCGACCTCCGATACAATAAGTTATTTTACCAGACAGAGGGGTACCAGCTCTTCAAAGAGTTTTCACGTGTCTTTTTTGACATCATCAAAGAAGGCATAATTAAGAAACATTACAGGGCCGGGATCAACCCATATGTGGCCACAAAGATGCTCTTTGGCGTGATCGATCATCTCATCATATCCTGGATAAAATTCGGGAGACCGAGCAGGGTTTCCAACCTCTCCGATCAGATCTGTTCTCTAATACTGAACTCTCTCCAGACATAAACGACCTTACCTGCCCGAGTGAAAACAAAAACAAATTAATCTTGATGCATTCGTAAAAAGTCAGAAAATGCGCTTTTCCGTCATTCCGGCGAAAACCGGAATCCAGTAAAATCATATAGTTAACATCCTTCTGGACCCCGGTTTTCACCGGGGTGACGACTTTTTACGAGACCATCAATCTTCATGATCCAAAAATCAAATACATCAAAGACATGTTGCTTTTTCCTCAGGCCGCCACAGCAGCCCAATAGTTGGTCATGAGAAGTTGCTTAAGCGACTACCATGTGTTATTACATTTTCACCTGGTGGATTCACGCTGCTTTTACTGGGCGGGGAGACATAAGGATGCCAACGAAGGGATTCGAAGCTTCCTGGAAAAGCGATTGCCCCGATTCACCATGAGCCCCTCAACCGATATGCCTGATTTTTACCCCTGGTGGAAGGAACCCAAGGTGTGAAGGGATTGAGGAATTGGGGGATTCAGCGATTGA
>Ga0172375_10004782_pt1 | contig 19833 bp, 17 predicted proteins | sample LakKiv1m_FD_114537 | JGI IMG/M metagenome (GOLD analysis project Ga0172375, IMG submission 114537) | Freshwater microbial communities from Kabuno Bay, South-Kivu, Congo - kab_092012_11.1m | ecosystem: Environmental > Aquatic > Freshwater > Lake | place: Democratic Republic of the Congo...
AAGCCCCGGGGACGCTTTTTTCGTTGCTTCACACCGGTGCGCTATGCATATTACGGACCCGACGCGACAACGTTGACGCGTCCGGCCCGTGGAGGTCACGATGATTGAGAGTCTGTTCACGCCTCGTGTGATCGCCATCGTCGGCGCTTCCCGTGCGCCGGGAAAGGTAGGCCACGAGTTGGTCGCCAATCTTCTGGCGGGGCGGTTCGCCGGCAAGATTGTCCCCGTTAACCCCTCCTCGCCCGATATCCTCGGCATCCCCTGCCATCCAACGCTTAAGGCTGCAGCGACTCGCATTGACTTGAGCCTGATCGCGGTTCCGCCCAAGGCCGTTGCGGAGGCCGTCGAAGCATCCATGGACGCCGGGGCACAGTCCATCGTCGTCATCACGGCAGGCTTCAAGGAAACCGGCGAAGATGGCGCCCGCCGGGAACGCGACCTCGCGTCGCGTTGCGCGTCCCGCGGCGTTCGCCTCCTCGGCCCAAACTGCCTCGGCGTCCTCAATCCGCACCACGCCATGAACGCCTCGTTTGCCAAGCGCATGCCCAAGCCGGGGTCGATCGGTGTGTTCTCCCAATCGGGAGCGCTCTGCTCGTCCATTTTGGACTGGGCCGCCGGCCGGGGACTCGGCCTTTCCACGCTCGTCAGCATGGGTAACAAGGCCGACCTCAACGAAAACGACTTCCTCATGGCCATGGCGGCGGACCCAAAGACCAAAGTGATCGTTGCCTACCTCGAAAGCATCGTCGCAGGTGATGCCTTCATACGGGCGGCCGAACAGGCCACCGCGCACAAACCGGTCGTCATCTTCAAAGCCGGCGTGACGCAGGCCGGCGGGCGAGCCGCCTCCTCCCACACCGGAAGCCTCGCCGGCGCCGATATTGCCTACGGCGCAGCATTCCGCCGCGCCGGCGTCATTCGCGCCGACACCTTCGAATCCATGTTCGACTTTGCCATGGCCTTCGCCACGCAACCGCTGCCCAAGGGCGATCGGGTCGCCATCATCACCAACGCCGGCGGACCCGGAATCATGGCCGCCGACGCCGTCGAACAGTCCGGCCTGTCGGTCACCGCCCTGGCCACGAACACGGCAAGCGCACTCCGCGCTCGCCTGCCGGCCGCCGCCAGCGTTGCCAACCCCATCGACGTCCTCGGGGACGCCGACCCTGAACGTTATGTCATGGCGGTGGAAGCCGCCCAGGATGATAACGCCATTGACAGCCTTGTCGTGATCCTGACCCCCCAGGCGATGACCCGGCCGGTCGAGACCGCGCGGGCCATCGCCGGCTGCATCCGCCACGAGAAGCCGGTCCTCGTCTCCTTCATGGGCGGCGCGGACGTCATGGCAGGCCGCGATGCGCTCATCGCCGCCAATCTCCCAGACTATCCGTCGCCCGAGCGGGCCGTCGCCGCTCTACGCGCCATGCGCAACTATCGCGCCTGGCTCGACCGCCCCCAGCGGGTCGTGACACGCTTCCCGGTCAACCGCCGCCGAGTCGAACGCATTATCCAGCGCCATGTCAAAACAGGCCGTCTGCAGGTCGGCGAGGCCGCCGCCAAGGACATCCTGCGCGCGTATGACTTCAACATGCTTCCGGGCAACCTCGCCACCAGCGTGGACGAAGCCGTCGAGGCCGCTGACCTGATCGGCTACCCCGTTGCGATGAAGATCGCCTCGCCGGACATCGTGCACAAGTCCGACATCGGCGGCGTTCGGCTGGGCCTCGGATCCGCGGAAGCCGTCCGCGACGCCTATGATCTGATGCTGTTACGCATCCGCCAGCGTATGCCCAAGGCGACGATCGAAGGGGTCTACGTGGAAAAGATGTCGTCCCGGGGCCGTGAGGTGATTCTCGGCATGACCCGCGATCCCCAGTTTGGCCCCATGCTGATGTTCGGCCTCGGCGGCATCTTCGTCGAGGTCATGAAGGACGTTACCTTCAACATCGCCCCCGTGACGGCCGGCGAAGCCCTGCAGATGCTCGAGGGCACGAAATCCTTCGCCTTGCTCAAGGGCGCTCGCGGTCACGCGCGGGTGGACCTCGACGCGATCGCCAGCAGTCTTCAACGAATCAGTCAGTTGGTCACCGACTTCCCGCAAATCGTCGAAATGGACATCAATCCCTTCATCGTGGGCGAGGTCGGCAAACCCTCGGTTGCCGCTGACGCCCGAATCACCCTGAAACCCGCCTGAGGCCCCGACATGAGGAAGACAAGTCCCAAGACCGATACCGAAGCCAGCGATTGGAAGCAAACCTATGCCGACATGGTCGCGACCCCGGAGCAAGCGGTGCGTCGTGTGACCGCCGGCCAGCGCGTATTCGTCGGAACCGGTTGTGCCCAACCCCACGCGCTCGTACGGGCGCTGGTGCAACGCAGCCCGGAACTGGCGGATCTGGAAATCGTTCACCTCCTGACGCAGGGCGATGCGCCCTATGCCACGCGAGAACTCTGCGACTGTTTCCGTATCAACAGCTTCTTCATTGCCGACAATGTGCGCAGCATCATTCAGGAGGGACTGGGGGATTATACCCCGATCTTTCTCTCCGATATTCCGCGCCTCTTTTCGACCGGTCAGTTGCCCCTGGACGTCGCGCTCATCCACGTCTCCCCGCCCGACGAGCGGGGCAACTGCAGTCTGGGCGTCTCGGTTGACATCGTCAAGAGCGCCGCGGAGAATGCGCGCCGCGTCATCGCGCAGGTCAACCCCCGCATGCCCCGCACTTGCGGCGATTCGACCTTGAATGTCTACGACATGGACATTCTCGTGCCTGTTGACGAAGCGCTTGCCGAGGTCTCGCCTCCGGTCACCGACGATGTCACCCAGCGGATCGGAGAGTTTGTTGCCGCACTGGTGGACGACCAGTCAACGGTCGAATTCGGCATCGGACGCATTCCCCAGGCCGTCATTGGCTTTCTGAAGACCAAGAAGGATCTTGGCATTCACACCGAGATGTTCACCGACGCCATGATTGACCTGATCGAAAGCGGCGCCGTCACGGGCCGGCTCAAGACAACGGATCGCGGCCGGGTGGTGGCGAGCTTCTGCATGGGAACGCGCCGCCTCTATGACTATGTCAACGACAACCCCCTGTTCGCCTTCCGCCCGACGGAGTACGTCAACGATCCCTTCGTCATCGCCCAGCAGCACCGTCAGGTCGCGATCAACGTAGCCCTGGAGGTGGACTTGACGGGACAGGTTTGCGCCGATTCGCTGGGGTCGCGTTTCTACTCCGGCATCGGCGGACAGGTTGACTTCAACCGCGGCGCCGCGCGATCCGCCGGCGGCAAGGCAATCATCGCCCTGCCCGCGACCGCCGCGGATGGGAAGGTCTCGAGGATCGTCACGCGCCTGGCGGCGGGCGGTGGTGTCGTCACCACGCGCGGCGACGTGCACTACATCGTCACCGAATACGGCGTGGCTTACCTCCACGGCAAGAGCGTGCAGGAGCGCGCCATAGCGCTGATCGCCATCGCGCATCCCGACTTCCGCGCCCAGCTCCTTCGCGAGGCGGTCGAAGCGAAGTACCTTCGGCCCGAGCTGGTATCGGTTGAGGCTCGACTTACGCTGACCCCCCCGGCGTTTCGCACCTCGCTGGTGTTGAACGACGGAACCATGATTTCGTTCCGATCGGTCGCCCCGACGGACCAGCCGCGCATGCGGGATCTCTTCTACGCGCTTTCGCAGCAGACCGTGTACTACCGCTTCATGTCGCCCCTCAAACATCTTTCAAAGCGCGAACTGCACGAATTGACGTTCATCAACCATCGCAGCGACGTGGCCCTGGTTGGAACCGTTCCGGAAGCCCACGGCGAAGATATCGTGGCCATCGGACGCTACTACCTGAACCCCAAAACAAACATGGCGGAAGTCGCCTTCGTGGTGCGCGACGGGTGGCAGAACCGTGGCATCGGCTCGTTTCTTCTCAAGCACCTGGCCACACAGGCCAGACGAAACGGCATCCGCGGCTTCACGGCTGAGGTGCTGCGCGAGAACCGTGCGATGCAACGCGTCTTCCAGAAGAGCGACTTCAAAATCGCCAGCGAGCCGCACGAAGGCGTCGTCAACTTCACCATGCTCTTCTGAGCCCTAAGTGCGCCATTTCACAAATGCGTGAGCGTATTTGTGAAATGGCGCACTTAGCGATCGCGCGCGTCCCCGTCGCGTCCACCGTAAAGCCTGGCGGCTTCTGCCGTCGCCAGCGCCTCGACGATCGCGCGGCCTTCCGTCGCGTAGGGATGCCCGCGGATCCGGCCCAAGACCTCGAAGGCCCGTGGGAATTCGCCCGCCTTCGCATACAACTCGGCCAACACAGCATGGTTCAGGGGTTCCCAGTACTGCCAATCCACACAGGGCTCCCACCAGCGGATCGCCGCGCGAAGGTCCTGCTCACTGAGCAAGCCGGCGCGAATCAGGCGGAGCGGCGGAGACCACGGATTCGCCGACAACCCCCGGTCGCACCATCGCCCCATCTCAGCCGTCAGCCCGGCACGCGTCGGACCCATGGCATCCTTCCGCATATCCCGGGCCCGTTCGGCAACCCAAGTCCAGAACAGGTGGTGGACCGGCGAGATGGCGTAAGCTTGCTCGGCCAACAGGCAAACCCTCCCGAAATCGGCCGAGGAATGCCCGAACCTGGATTCGTGATACAGGCAGGCCACCCGCTCGTTCCGAAGGGAATGCGCGATCCCGACCACGCCGAAAGCAACAAGCAGAAGCCCGAGGCTACGGTTGTACTGCCGGCCGGGCATCGGCCTTTCCTTCCACGACCGGGGCAGCCGGAGTATCGGCGCCGGGCAACGGCAACAACCAGCGCCGCCTGAGATCAAGCGTGAGCGCCTCGATCTCACGCGCCAGGCGCTCGGCCTCTGCCGCGGCGGCCGCGATGGCCATCGCTTCATCCCGCCCTTGCCCCGCCAAAGCCGCCTCCAATCGCCCCCAAGCGCCCCTCGCCTGTTCCGCCAGACGACTCAACGTATCCGCCCGCTGGGCGATGGCAACCGTGTCACCCCAGGCGCCGCGTCCCGCCTCCATCGCCGCCAGAAGTCCGCGGAACGCCGTGTCGAGACCGCCGTCGCCATGGCGCCGCAGTGCATCCACGGCGTGCGACTCGGCATCACGGACCGCTGCCATGGCATTGTCAACGGCGATCACCGCAAGGTCCACACGCCCGGAAGCCGCGACCGCCGCCTCGCGGATCGCATCCACGGAGGCCCGGCATTGCTCCCGCGTCGGCACAGGCACCGGTGAGCGACCCGCCCGGCTGGAGGCGCATCCACATGCCACCAGACCCGCCAGACAGACGACAAGGCTAGATTGGAGAGCGTTCAACGACAATGGTATCGTTCCTCTTGATAATCACGTCCGGATCGAGACGCTTCTCGATACGCGTGGCGTCTGCCAAAATCACCTGCGCTCCCCGAATGATGCGAACGCGGGTCGGTCGCGCATAGTCTGTATACCCCCCAGCCGCCGCGATCGCCTCCGTCAGCGTGATGCCGCTTGGAAGCGGAAACCGCCCCGGCTGCCGGACCTCGCCACGCACAAAGTACTCCCCCCGCTCGGTCACGATTGTAACGTTGATCCGCTGGTAGATTTCAGACGCAACATACGCATGTTCAATCTTTCGCTCGGCCTCCGAAGTTGTCAACCCTCCGATCGCGACCACGCCCAGCAACTCCAGATTGACAGACCCCTTCTCGTCTATTTGGTCTTCGATCTCACTCGGAGATGGAATCCCGCGCAGCGATATGGTGACTCGATCGCCAGTCTGCAGGCGGTGTTCCGATGAAACCAGCGCCGCCGCGGTGGCCGTTCCCGTTGCGACACCGACCGTGCTCGGCTCACCCCACCCTTCGGTGGAGGGCGCCACTCCGCCTCCTGCCGGAAGATACCGGCCAAACGTTTCGACGCCATGCCTGGGCATGGTAACGCACGCACCGAACAGGAACATGACGGCAAGCGGGATGGACAGCCGTGTGGCGCAACGCCTTCCGTTCATGCTTGGGCACTCCCCGACGTCTTGCGCCCGTAGTACTCATAGTAGTCGTATCGGTACTGCGCATGGTCTCGCGACAGGTTGATGTTGTTGAGCGCAATCCCAACGAGATTCGCGCCCAGGGATTCCGCCACATCCCGCGCCCGGCGCGCCACGGCGCGCGGATACTGACGGTGCTGGACCACAATCAGTACACCTTCGGCTTCCCGAATCAGCACCGAGGTGTCGCTCACCCCCATGACCGGAGGCGCGTCAATCAGCACCAGGTCGTACCGATCGCGCACCGTCCCGACAATCCTCCGGAATCGTTCCGAGTCCAACAGGCCATGAACGGTACCCGTCACGACGCGGCCGCTCGGGATCAAGTCAAGGCCTGGCACGCCGGTGTGCACAATCGTATCGTCGACCGTCTGCTCGCCAAGCAGGATACCGACCAGGCCGTTGCCGTTCTCAACCCCTGCCATGCGATGTTGCCGGGGACGGTGCATGTCGGCATCCACAATCAGCACCCGGTCGCCCAGTTGGGCGCTCACGCAGGCCAGGTTGAACAGCGTGAGCGACTTGCCCTCACCCACGCCGCCGCTCGTCACCGCCAACGTCTTCTTGCCGCTCCACTTTGGGGAGAAACGCAAATTCGCCCGCAATACGCGATAAGCTTCCGCATAGGTCAGGTCGGCCCGCTTGTCGGTCAGCGCCCGCATCTTCTGTGGAACCACGCCCAGTACAGGCATGCCAAGGAACTGCTCCACCTCGTCGACAGACTTGAGCGACGTATCCAGATACTCCACGAAGAACGCAAGACCGATGCCGGCCACAAGTCCCGCCAGCACGCTCAACAAGACATTCAGATACCAGTTCGGACTGTACGGCATCTCGGGGTCCGGCGCCTTGGCCGGCGCGATAACCTCGACGGGTGTCCGTGGAATCTGCAATTCGATCTTCTCCTGCACGGAGCGAGCCTCGAGCGACTGGTAGATCTGTCGGGCCTGGTCAAGCTCCTGGCGCGCCTTCTCGAACTCCTTGTAGCCGGCGCCCTCCGCAGAAATCTCAGTTGCCTTGACCCGCTCGACCTCCGCCTCCATCGCGTCGCACTTCGCCTTGACCGTCTCGTAACCGGCCTGAACACCGATTCGCAGACCGGCCAGCGCCTCCAACACCTTGCTCTCCAACCCGTCAATGACGGCCTGGGCTTGAATCACCTCCGGATGCCGCGGCCCGAGTTGCGCATTCAGTTTTTCCCGCAACTGAACCTCCGCGCGCCGCTTGTCGGCGATCAGCGCGGCCAACGACGCGTCCCCCACAATATAGGCCGCCGCATCACGCAACTCGTTCGTCGTCATCGCATTGATTCGATCGAGCAACGCCTTCTTCTCCTCCAGTTCGGCGCGCGCACGGATGCGGCTGGCATCCAACTGCGCCAGCGTCATCTTGGAAAGCGAGCTGTCGGTGCCCGCCGATGAGCCCATCAGCGCGATCTTGTATTCGCGGCGTATCTGCTCAACCTGCTCCTCGGCCGCCGTCACTTTCCGCTTCTGATCCTCCAACGCCTGCTGAAGCGCCCGGATGCCTCGTTCGGAAATATCCACGGCATCCCGCATTCGGAGCGAACGGTAGACGTTCGCGACAGCGTCAGCCACGTCGGCCGCGACTTGCCACACGTTGTCCCGCGGTTCGGAAAGAAAGACGCGGATCTCGATCAAGTTGGTGTCGCGGTATTGCTGAACCCGGATGGACCGGAGCAGGAGGCGAACGGTCCGATCGAACGCCTTGTCCGGCGGGATGTCCGCATAGCCGTAGGCGGCGGCCATGCGCTCGGTGAGGTTCAGCTTCCTGACAACCTCCTCCACAACCGGCGTGGACTGAATGATCTCGAACTGCGTTCGAAGGAAGTAGGGGTTGTAGAATCCGGCCGCCTCCCGGCTGAACACAGACAGATCCGGCGCCGACTCCTTCACGGCAATAACGGTTGACGCCGTATAGACCCGCGGCAGACGATAGGTCGTGAGCACACCCGCGGCGACCGTCAACAGGAAGACGGCGATCACCACTTCCTTCCGCGAGCGCACAACGCGCAGATGTTGAAGGAACTGTACTGTCTCTTGGGGACCCGTCACCGTCACCTCCGGCCGGCTCCTCGCGCGCGGGTCCGAGGATCCGCCATCAAGCGGGAGCCCGCAAGCCGTTAGAACTCGGCCGATACGCTCGCACGCGTGCTGTTCTTGTCGAACGATGTCGCTAACTGGGAATCGGTCGTCTCGTACTGGTGCGACAGCGAAACCGTCAGCAGGTTGCGAAGTTTATAGGTCGCCCCGACCGCGACACCCTTCACCGTCTCGGTTCCGCTGGTGCGAAGTCCAGCTTGCTCACGTATCTCCGCTGCACCCGGCGGCAAATCGCCGGAATCATACTCGCCACGCCGGTACGACACCGTGGTTGAAAACGTCAACCGCTTGGACAACGCTTCCCACTCGACACCCAAGTCGCCATCCAGATAGTCCTGGGATGCGAACCCGACAGCGTCCGAATCACGCTGGGTATAGCCCACATTGGCCTTCACCGCCGTTTGGGCACCGATGCGTCCGACCATGGATACCCGCCCATAGGGCGTCGAATCGGAACCGAGTTCATTCAGATCGTAGGTCAGCCGCTTGTACCCGGCATCGAACCGGCCACTCGCCTGAGAACCGAAATTGCGCATCAGCATTGCGCCAACTTCCACGGATCCGAACCCCCTGTCAAAACCGACCAGACTGTCGTCGGCATAGTTGAACCGCCCAACCGCCACGACGCCGCCCACGCGAGTGTTCGGATCCCGCCGGTAGACGGACATCAGAGATCCGGCCAGACTGTCTTCATCGCCAGCCTTCGCGAACACACGATCGTCATAGCGCTTCACGACGGAATGAATGCTGCCGTCGATCGCCGAACGCGGCGTCACATCGGCCTGAACGCCAGCCGTCAGTCGGTTGAACCGAAAACTGGCGTCACGCCGGATTACAGCGCCACCCGCGTCAACGGCGGGATCGTCCGTGTAGTCAAACGCGTCGTTCAGACGCAACCGCAGCCGCGGCGTCACCCGATAATCCGTGTCCAATCTGACTTGATGGTAGAGGTCGTTGTCGTTCTGGAACGCGTTCGGATTCGTGCGGTGCAGCACCGACGGCTGGTACCCGAACTTAAGGTGCAGTCTTGGCGCATCAACCAGCAGGTCAATCCCGCCGTAAAACACCAAGTTCCACGCGCTTGCCTTGTCCGTCTCTGTTGAATCCCGGTTGTCGGTAAACTCGGTGGACAACCCCGCCGACAGGCGATAGAGCCGACCGCTCGGGCGATCCTGCGCAAGCGCGCATGCAGCCGTCGCCAACAACAACACTCCGAGAGTAGTACGAACTTGCATGAGATTCTCCCTGCTTCTGTTCATCGCCTTACGTTCTCGAAAAATAGTGCCTAAATGACCCCGTCGACGTCAACCCTAAACCCTTGATTTCTGCGACCGCGGGCGCATCCGCGTTTCAGTACACCCGCCCGTCCGGTGGGCCGGAACTCCGGTTCCGGCCGCGGAACCGGCCGCAATCGGAGTTGCGGCCTACGGTGCCTCACCGCAGAGTCAATGAAACGCGGATGCGCCCTGCGACCGCCCGGCCCATCAGACACGCCCGCCTGTCGTCGGAACTGGACAAGGCCGGCGCCCCTGCTATGCTCCCCGCCGCCATGCCAGACAGGACATCCTACACGTACCCGCTTACCCCCGACGAACAGCGCCGCCTCGGCGACCTCGTCCGAGAGGACGCCCTGCGTTCCCTCGACGTTCCACACACTTTCTTTGCCGTCCAGGCGCAGGACTGCACCGTTGCGCTCTACCGAAGCGGCAAATGCCTCATCCAAGGCAAAGGCGCAGCCGACTTCGTCCGCTATCAACTGGAACCCCGGGTCCTGCAACGCGCCGAACTCGACTACCAGGACATCCTCCACCCCGACCGCCGTCGCGCCCGTATCGGCGTTGACGAAAGCGGAAAGGGCGATTTCTTCGGTCCACTCGTCATCGCCGCGGCCTACGCCGACGACCCGCTGGTGGACGCGATGGAAGCCCTCAACGTCCGCGACAGCAAGCGAATCACCAGCGATGCCGTGGCGATGGAGTTGGGCAAGAAGTTGCGCGAACTCCTCGGGAAGCGCTACAGCCTGGTGACAATCGGTCCCCGCGCCTACAACCGGCTCTACGCCAAGATGCGGAGCGTCAATACCATCCTGGCCTGGGGGCATGCCAGGGCCATCGAGAACCTGCTCGAAGTCCAGCCGGACTGTCCCCTCGCGATCTCGGACCAGTTCGGAAGCAAACAACAGGTCGAGCGCGCGCTCATGAAGCGGGGGCGCCGCATCGAGTTGATCCAGCGGCACCGCGCCGAGTCCGACCTCGCCGTCGCAGCCGCCTCGATCCTTGCGCGGGAGGGGTTCCTTCGCGCGTTGCTTGAAATGAAACGCAACCACAACGCACCCATCCCGAAAGGCGCATCTTCGGCGGTCGTCCATGCCGCCCAGGACCTGGTACGGCGCAACGGCCCCACCGTGCTGCTGGACCTCGCCAAGTGCCACTTCAAGACAACCGATGTCGTGCTCTCGGCAACCGGCCACGCCCGGAAGGAACTCGGCCCGGACGGCGCCGCCGTGTCTCGCCCGTCCGTTTGGCGAACGCATCCCCGCAGCGGGACCGATCAGCCCCCTGCACCGGGAGCGTGAGTCAGGCGCCTCAATTCGGACACCGGCCGCGTCGGTCGCCCATTCGCCCCCAGACAAACGTGAACCGTGTGCCCGACTGCCAGGCATTCCTCTCCGCGCCGCAACTCGTAATCAACGCAAAGGCGCGGCCCCTCGAAACGACAACGGCTTAGAACCGTCAGAAGATCGTCGAAACGTGCAGGCCGCCGATACTCGCAATGAGCCTCCACAACCGGCAGCCGAACCCCGCGATCCTCCAGCTCCGTGTAGGGGAGATCGCATTCGCGCAGGAACTCGGAACGGGCCATCTCGAAATACACGAAGCAGTGCGCGTAGTAGACAAATCCCATCTGGTCGGTGTGGGCGTACGGCACGCGCACAGTGTGGCGGAATCGCCACTCGGAATGCGAAGCTGTCGTCACCGCGCATCCCCACCCAACGCGGCCCTCAGCGAACGCACGAAGGAGCCAACCCGTTTCTCCGAAGCCGCACGAACGAGCGCGCTCCCCACCACGATCGCATCCGCGTCGGTCGCCAGCCGTCGGACCTGCTCCGGGGCGCTGACGCCAAACCCGACCGCCACCGGAAGGTCCGTCGCGCGCCGCAGCGCCGCCACCTGCTCGGCCACATCGGCAGCCACGGTCTCACGTGCACCCGTGACCCCGCGGAACATGATGTAGTACACAAACCCGCGCGAACCCGTCAGGATACGCTTGGCCCGCTCCGGCGGCGTCGTCGGCGCCACCAACGGTATCAGGCACAGTCCGCTGCGATCCGCATGCGGTCGCAACGCGCCGCTCTCCTCGAACGGAAGGTCCACCACAAGCAGTCCGTCGACCCCGGCCGCCGCGGCATCGCGGCACAACCGTTCATACCCATACCGGTAGAACGGATTGGCATAGCCGAACAGCACGATCGGCTCCCGCCGGTCCCGACGCAAACGTCGCACCAAGTCCAGGATTCCCGAAAGACGGGTCCCCGCAGCCAGCGAGCGTTGCGACGCCTCCTGGATCACCGGCCCGTCCGCCGTCGGATCCGAAAACGGCACGCCGAGTTCGAGGATATCCACGCCGGCATCCAGCGCTTCCCGCACGGTGGCCTCGGACCGGCCCATGTCCGGATCGCCGGCGGTCAGGTATCCCACCAGGACGCGGCGCCCCGCCTTGCGCGCATCGGCAAAACACGCCTCGATTCGACCGCTCATGGCGTCCCCCTTGCCGCGCGGTCTATGGCCAGCACGGTCTCCACGTCTTTGTCGCCCCGGCCGGACAGGCAGATCACCACCACGCCAGCCGGCCCCAGTACACCCGCGCGCTTCTTCGCTTCGGCGAGCGCGTGGGAAGACTCCAGAGCCGGAATGATCCCCTCGAGTTCGGTCAGTTCATGGAAAGAGGCCAAGGCTTCCGCATCGGTGATCGCGGCGTATTCGACCCGACCCGATTCGCGCCAGATCGCGTGCTCGGGCCCGACGCCGGGATAGTCCAATCCCGCGCTGACCGAATGCGCGTTGTGGATCTGCCCCTCGTCGTCCTGCAACACATAGGTGCGACACCCATGCAGAATACCGGGCGACCCCGCACAAAGGCTGGCGGCATGCCGGCCCGTGGCCACACCTTCGCCGGCCGCCTCCACGCCAACCAGGGAGACACTCGGATCGTCCAGGAAACGATGGAATATCCCTGCCGCGTTGCTGCCCCCGCCTACGCACGCCAACATCAGGTCCGGCAGGCGTCCCGCCGCACGAAGGACCTGTTCCTTTGTCTCCTCGCCGATGACGCTCTGGAAGTCGCGCACCATGACGGGGTACGGATGCGGCCCGGCCACAGTCCCGATCACGTAGAACGTGTCGTCCACGTTCGCCACCCAGGCCCGCAGCGCCTCGCTCATCGCGTCCTTCAGCGTTCGCGTTCCGCTGGTGACCGGCACGACTTGCGCCTTGAGCAGTTCCATCCGCCGCACGTTCGGCGCCTGCCGCCGGATATCCTCCTCGCCCATGTAGACGATGCAGTCCATGCCGAAGCGGGCCGCCGCCGTAGCCGTAGCCACGCCGTGCTGCCCCGCGCCAGTCTCCGCCATCAGCCTGCGCTTGCCCATTCGCTTCGCCACGAGGGCCTGACCGATCGTGTTGTTCACCTTGTGCGCGCCGGTGTGGTTCAGGTCTTCGCGCTTCAAATAGATCCGGGCGCCGCCCCACGCCTGCGTGAGACGCTCGGCGAAGTACAGCGGAGACGGCCGGCCCACATAGTCCGACAGGAGGCGACGGAATTCCGCCTGGAACGTCGGATCAACCTTGGCCGCCGTATACGACTCCTCAACCGCCAGCAAAGCCGGCATCAGCGTCTCGGCCACGTAACGACCACCGTAGATTCCGAAATGCCCCATGGCATCGGGTTGCGTCTTCATACCTGTTTTCTCCGCTCCTCTGCGCTGCGCGCGGCGGCGATAAACCGGCGCACCGCGTCCCGATCCTTGCGGCCCGGCCGACTCTCCACGCCGCTCACGACATCCACGCCGGCAGGCCGGACCTCGCGAATCGCATCCGCCACGGTTTCCGGCGTCAGTCCGCCGGCCAGCATCACGGTCCGTTCGGCGGCCAGCGCCCGGGCCATCGCCCAATCCGCCCGCTGACCCGTCCCGCCGTACCGCCCCGGCGCCGCGGCGTCAACTACAAATCGCTCGGCTTGCGTCCAGCGGGCAGGGTTGGGAACCCAATCCGCATCCCGATACGAAACCGATCGCCACACGCGACACGCACAGCCAGCCGCAGCCGCGGCATCCTCATCGCCGTGGAATTGCACCGCATGGATCGGGCTGTCGGCGACCAGGCGAGCCACCGCTTCGGGCGACGGATTCACGACGACCGCCACGACTCGAAACGTCCCGGACAGACGATCGAGAATACCGGGCAAGGCCGAAGCCTCAACGCCGCGAGGCGACTGCGTGTAGATCACAAACCCCACGAAGTCCGCGCCGGCTTCAATCGCCGCCTGGGCATCGTCCGCGTTCGTCAATCCGCAGATTTTGATCTCCATGATTTCAGATCCGTCCTTCTACACCCGTTCAGGCACGGAGGGAGCCTCGCCCATCGCCGCCCGTCAGACAATACAAAAACTCGCACCGTCGGATTGCCGCCTTTGGGCGTATCCGCGTTTCATTGACGTTGCGGTGAGGCACCGTAGGCCGCAACTCCGATTGCGGCCCATTCCGGGGCCGGAACCGGAGTTCCGGCCCACCCGACGCGTGGGTGTACTGAAACGCGGATGCGCCCGCCGCCTTTTCGCTGTCGCCTTTTCGCTTGCAAACACACCTCACGGATGCCAACGTTTTGCGTCTGACCAGGAGGCTCCGTGATCCGATCATTCGTGTTCAGCAAGGGTAACCTGATCGCGCAGGACGTCGTCCTCGACGCGCTCAAGGTCATGCTCTACGACGCCGACGTCCATATCTGGATCGATGCTGAGGCACCAACGGAGGCGGAGACCAAGGCCCTGCTTTCCGACGTCTTCAACTTCCATCCGCTAGCCGTGGAAGACTGCGTCAACGTAAGCGAACGTCCCAAGATCGACGACTACGAGAGCTACGTCTTCCTCGTGGTACACGGACTCGACTACTCGGCCAGCGAGTTCCACACGCTGGAACTCAATATGTTCATCGGCAAGAACTTCCTGCTCACCTATCACAAGGAACCGCTACGCAGCGTCACCTCTACCATCGACCGGGTCAATCGTCAGGCTCCCGCTGTAGCGAAAGCACCGGACCGGCTCAGCTACACGATCTTGAATGAGCTTCACGGCAACTATGACCCCGCCATCGAGGCCATGTCCTCCGAGATCCTCGGCATCGAACAAGCCTCTCTGCAGAAGCCAGGCCGCGACTTTCTCGACCGCGTCGTGCATCTCAAGACGCAGGTCATGCGATTCCGTCAGATCATTACCCCCCAGCGCGAAGTCATCGCCCGGCTCGCCCACGGCGAATTCAAAGTGGTCCGCAGCGCCATGCTCCCGTACTACCGCGACCTGCTTGACCAGATCTCGCGAATGGCAGACCACGCCAACACCTACGGCGACACGCTGACCGCCACGCTTCAGGTACAGCTCAACCTTCAGCAAATGGAAGTCAACCGCGTCATCAAGGTGCTGACCGTTCTGGCCACGCTGTGCATGCCCGCCCTCATCATCACCAGTTTCTATGGGATGAACGTCGGGCACTTGCCGAACACGAACTGGACTTGGGAAGCGTCCTACCTCGTCATCGCCGCGATGACCGCCTTCTTCACGGGCGGAGTCTACCTGCTCCTGAAGTGGAAGAAGTGGATGTGATCAGACCGCGGGCCACTCCCGCGGCACAGCGCATCTACGTTTCACCACACCCACGCGTCAGGATGGGCCGGACCTCCGGTTCCGGCCGGAGGAACCGACCGCGATCGGAGTTGCGGCCCACGGCGTCTCAACGCGAAGTCAATGCTACGTCGATGCGCCTCGCGGCATACCGCGCAGCTCCCGAAGCTTCGCCGCCGGATCCGTCGACCGCATCAGCGTCTCGCCCACCAGAACAGCGGCGTAGCCGACCTGTTCCATCGCTTCCACATCGGCCCGTTCGCGGACGCCGCTCTCCGCAATGGCCGGCCGACCCGGCGGCAGATACCGCGCCAGCCGGATCGGCACATCCAGGTCGGTTCGCAATGTCTTCAGATTGCGGCTGTTGACTCCGAGAACGGCGTCGGAGAGACCCGCCGCCGTCTCCAGCTCGGCCTCTGTGTGCGCCTCGACAAGCACGTCGAGTCCCATCCCTCGTGCGCACGCGTGCAAGTCGCGCAGTTGCGCCGGCTCCACGGCTGCCACGATCAGCAACACAACGTCAGCGCCCCACGCCGCCGCCTCATAGATCTGGTACGAATCGACGAGGAAGTCTTTGCGAAGCACGGGCACCGTCACTCCCGCCCGCGCCTCGCGCAGATCACGCTCGGATCCCAGGAACCAATGCGGCTCGGTCAGCACCGAAAGCGCGCAGGCGCCGGCGTCTGCATAGACGCGCCCCAAGGCCGCGGGATCGAGATCGCGCAGACGGCCGGCCGACGGACTCGCCCGCTTCATTTCCGCAACCACATGCGAGACGGGCCCATGCAGGGCAGAACGAAACGAGCGGCGAACCGTCCCCCGGGCTTCGGATTCCAAACGGGACTGCGCGATCCGACGCCGGGCATCCCGCACGTCTTCGCGCCGCTTCTCGACGATGGCCCTGAGCATGTCCATGCGACGGTCAGGCGTTCGTAACCCGCACCAAGCCGTCCAGGACGGCCATCGCGCGCCCGTTGTCAATCGCCTCGTGAGCCAGGTCCCACCCCTGCTCCAGGTCCTTCGCCAGTCCGCCCGCGACGATCGCGGCCGCCGCGTTCAGGCAGACGATATCGCGGCACGGACCGATCTTCCCACCGAGAACGTCGCGCGTAATGGCGGCATTGCCCGCCGGGTCTCCGCCGGCCAGTTCCTCGGGGCGGGCATAGGCCTCGATGAATTCGCGCGGATCGAGATCATACGTCGTCACGCGACCGCCATCCAGCTCGCTCACGCGCGTCGCAGCCGTCGTCGTGATCTCGTCCATGCCGTCATGACCATGGACAACAAACGCGCGACGGCTACCGAGCCGCTTCAGCACATGAGCAAAGGACTCGGTCAGGTCATCCTTGAAGACCCCCAGCAACTGCCCCTTGGCACCCGCCGGATTGGTCAAAGGGCCGAGCATATTGAAAACCGTCCGGATACCCAACTCGCGGCGCGGTCCCATCGCATGCTTCATGGCCGGGTGCAGACGCGGAGCGAACAGGAACCCCAGTCCGGCCTCACGAATCGCCTCCTCGACCACCGGCACGGGCGACTCGATGTTGACGCCCAGTTCGGCCAGCAGGTCCGCCGATCCGCAACGGCTGGTCACAGCGCGATTGCCGTGCTTGGCGACCGGAACGCCCGCGCCGGCCACGACAAAAGCGGCCGTCGTGGAGATGTTGAAGGTGCCCCTGTCGTCGCCGCCGGTTCCGCACGTATCCACAACGGGAAGCCCGCCGGCATCCACAAAGACCACGTGGCGACGCATGGATTCCGCGCCGCCCGCCAATTCCTCCACGGTCTCGCCCTTCATCCGCAACGCCGTCACAAACGCCCCGATCTGCGCGGGCGTCGCCTCCCCGGCCATGACGGCATCGAAAGCCGCCGTCATCTCCGTCTGCGTCAGGTCAGTCCGCTCAACCAGTTTCTGCAGCCATGCTTTCATGAAACCTCTCCTCAGGCCGATTCCTTGATCTCACCCGACAACACCAGGAAGTTCCTGAGCAGCCGCTTGCCGCTCGGCGTAAGCACCGACTCGGGATGGAACTGAACGCCGTAGGTTGGATGCGTGGCGTGGCGCATTCCCATGACCTCGCCGTCCTCGCTGGTGGCGTCCACGATCAGCTCAGCCGGCAGCGTATCACGCTGCACAGCCAGCGAATGGTAGCGTCCCGCCTGGAACGGGTTCTTCATTCCCCGATACAGCGCGGAACCGTCGTGGGTCACGTCCGAAGTCTTCCCATGCATGATGCGACTCGCATTCGAGACGACGGCCCCGAACGCAAACCCGATGGACTGGTGCCCCAGGCACACACCCAGCAACGGCAGGCGACCGCTGAAGCGCCGGACGATCTCCACGGAAATCCCGGCTTCGCGCGGCGTGCAGGGACCGGGCGAAACCACGATCGCCGTCGGCCGCATGGCATCCACCGCGTCAACCGTCACGGCATCGTTGCGGTAGACGCGGATGTCAGCCCCCTGGCTGGCCATCATCTGGACCAGGTTGTAGGTAAAGGAGTCGTAGTTGTCGATCAGCACGATCATGGCTCCAGCACCCCCAGGTCCAGTCCGGCCGCGGCCAATTCAACAGCCCGGTGTATCGCCATGGCCTTGTGGCGAGTCTCCTCGTACTCCATGTCCGGGTCCGAATCGTAGACGATGCCGGCGCCGGCCTGCACCTGCACGCGACCGTCCATAATCTCCATGGTCCGGATCGTGATCGCCAGATCCAGGTTTCCGTCGTAGCCGACGTACCCCACCGCGCCGCCGTACACGCCCCGAGGACCGGGTTCAAGTTCATGGATGATCTCCATGGCGCGGATCTTCGGCGCACCGCTGAGCGTGCCCGCGGGAAACGTTGCGCGAATGACGTCGTAGGCATCCACGTCGCGACGGATCATCCCCTGTACGTGGGAAACCAGATGCATCACGTGACTGTAGCGCTCCACCACCATGTAGTCGGTGACCTGCACGCTTCCCGGCTCGGACAGCCGCCCGAGGTCGTTCCGACCCAGGTCCACGAGCATCACGTGCTCGGCGCGCTCCTTCTCGCTGGCCAGGAGTTCGTCGGCCAGACGCCGATCCTCCTGTTCGGAAGCCCCGCGCGGACGCGTCCCCGCAATGGGCCGCAGTTCCACTGTGCTGCCGGTCAGCCGCACCATGACCTCCGGCGATGACCCCACCAGCGCGCGACTGCCCATCTTAAGGAAGAAAGTATACGGGGAGGGATTCAGCAGACGGAGCGCCCGGTACAGTTGAAGCGGCTGGAGCGCTGTCGGCGCGCTGAAACGCTGGCTCAAGACCACCTGGATGATATCCCCCGCATGGATGTATTCCTTGGCGCGTCGGACCCTCCGCACGAAGTCCTCCCGCGCCAGGTTGGAAACGAAACCGTCCTGCCGACGCGTCGAGCCAGCCCGCACAGAAGCCGGCCTGGCGAGGAGCCCCGAAATCGTCTCGATCTCAGCCAGACCCCGTTCGTACGCCTGATCGACCGATGCCGCCTCGCCGGGACGCGTACACACGACCACATTCATCGTGTGGCGTTTGTTGTCGAACACAACGAGGCGATCGGCCCTCAGAAACCGGCTGCAAGGGACTGGCCCGGGCGAGTCCTTCGGGGCAGGCAAACGCTCGAATTCGTTGACCGCCTCGTAGGCGAGAAACCCGACCGCGCCGCCCAGGAAGCGCGGCAAGTGCGGCACCGACGCCACACGCTGACCGCGGTACACCGACCGGATTGCCTCCAGGCCACGCGACGCGCTGCCATCGTGTGCGACTTCAATGAGCGGCTCGGGGTCAACGCCGATGAAGGAATACCGCCCCCACGTCTCGCCGCCCTCCATACTTTCCAGAAGAAATGTGTTCGGCCGATCCGCCAAGCGACTCAAAACCGACACCGGCGTTTCCATGTCGGCCAGAAACTCGCGGCATACCGGCACGATCGTGCACTCGCCAGCAAGCCGCCGGTACATCTCTCTGTCCGGATAAATCATCGCGCATCTATAGACGGCTGCCCCCCCCCTTGGCAAGCCAAGACCGAACTACGTGGACGAGGTCGTGGTGTCGCACGAGGAGAGGGTGGATGGGAAGTGAAGGGAAGTCAGGCCGCAGGGGGCAGGACTGGGAGAACGGTTGACGATCACCGGCGCGCGACTGCAGTGGACGATGCGATCGTTTCGTCAAGGTTGACTTGGCCCACCGATTCGGCCACAACACCGCCCATGCGATCGCACATTCAGATCATAGCCGGCCTTTTTCCGATCCCGGCAGATCGAAGCCATTATGGTCGGTAAGAAAGCAATCTCTTGTCACGAAAAGTACAATGAACGATCTCCCTTTGCCTGTTTCCGCTGAGCAACTCGATCCTTTCGTCAAGCCCTTCTGGCTGGACGGGCAGATGCTTCATGAATCGGTCTTGTTTGTCCAAGAGGAGGCTGGAACAGCCCCCGACGCCACGCTGCTCTTCTCGCCGCTGCAAATCGAGTCGGTTGCCAGCGCCACTCTGCAGCGGCGCTACGTCGAGGGACGCGATTGGGTCTTCCGTGAAGGCCGCCTTCGTTTGCCGTCCGGATCGGCGATCCCCTTCCTGACGCGCAAGCAACTTCGCCCGGCGAGCGCCCCGGACGGCGCCGGACTGCTGCCCTCCAAGGACGGGAAGAACGGCGTCTTGTTCGCCGAGGGCGCCTACTTCCACTGCCTGCAAAGCGTGGTCACCTACCGCCATCGTCCACAGGATTGGCAAGGCCCGCGCCCAGGCTTTCAACCGGAAGGGCAAGGGCACCAACGCCTGCCGC
>Ga0172375_10004783_pt1 | contig 19832 bp, 24 predicted proteins | sample LakKiv1m_FD_114537 | JGI IMG/M metagenome (GOLD analysis project Ga0172375, IMG submission 114537) | Freshwater microbial communities from Kabuno Bay, South-Kivu, Congo - kab_092012_11.1m | ecosystem: Environmental > Aquatic > Freshwater > Lake | place: Democratic Republic of the Congo...
GAGCGAGATAGGTTTCCCTACTCTTAAGCATGAACTGAATTACATCAACGGCAATCTTGAACTCGCTAAAGCAGGGGCCATCAAGAGGCTTCACCTGGAAGGGTGGTGCAGGGCAATTCCTGAGGATGTAAGGCTCACATTTAAAAACTGTCCTGAAATAAAACACCTGAACATATCCATATCTACATCCGAGATAATGATACAAGGCAAATTTCAGGGCAAAAAAGGGTTCAAGGATATTCTCAGGTCAGCTATGGAAGCAATAAAAACCGCAAAGGAATTAGGCGCTGAGACTATCGGAATTAATGCAGAGGATGCATCAAGGACAGACCTTAACAGGCTTATAGAGTTTGTGATTGCAGGCAAAGAGGCTGGCGCGGACAGATTCAGATACTGCGATACGCTCGGCGCAGACGACCCTATAACCATATATGAAAGGATTAAGGCTTTAGCTCTTGCGACAAAGTTCCCCATGGAGATGCACTGCCACAATGACCTCGGTATGGGAGAAGCGGTATCAATTACAGGGGCGCAGGGCGCGATTGAGAGCGGAGTTGATTCCTATATAAACACAACAATAAACGGATACGGCGAGCGCTGCGGTAACTGTGACCTTGTTTCAACAATACTTGCGCTTAAGTTCTCGCATGGATTGACGGAAAAGGTTCATCTTGACGAGCATGTGGACCTTAAGATGGCGTGGAAGATTGCAAAATACGCGTCTTATGCCTTTAACCTTCCGATACCGATAAATCAGCCCGGCGTTGGTTCTAATGCATTTGCTCACGAATCAGGCATTCATGCGGATGGAGCATTGAAGGACAGAAGAAATTATGAGTTGTATGACCCTGAAGATGTGGGAAGAGGCGAACCCGAACTCCTTGAAACCGGAAGGGTTATAACAACAGGAGAATACGGCGGGCTTAAAGGCTTCAGGCATGTATATGACAAACTGGGCATACATTTTCATGACGACAATGAGGCAAGAAAAGTTCTTGAACTCGCGCAGTATGCGAACCTTCACACACAAAAACCGTTGACTGATGACGAGTTGAGATTTATAGCAAAGTATCCTGATATCGCAAAGAAGATAATGACGGCTAATCCGTAAATAAAGGTGTCAAGGCATCAAGTTAAAGACTCAAACCCTTGAACCCTCGACACCTCGAGACCTTTACCATAGAAATCTTAAGGAGAATAAATTAGTATGTATAGCATAACTTTAATTCCCGGCGATGGCGTCGGGCCTGAAATAGCAGAGGCGACAAGGCGGGTATTAGATGCAACCGGCGTAAAGATAAACTGGGAGATACAGGACGCCGGAGAAGATGTTTATCAAAAAGAGGGCAATCCTTTGCCTGACCGGATAATCGATTCCATCAAGAAAAATAAAACAGCGATTAAAGGGCCGGTAACAACGCCTGTCGGCACAGGCTTCAGGAGCGTTAATGTTACCTTAAGGCAGGCACTTGACCTTTACAGCTGTCTCAGGCCATGCAGGAGTTTTAAAGGCGCAAGGACTCGCTATGAAAATATTGACCTTGTCATCGTGAGGGAGAATACCGAAGACCTCTATGCGGGAATAGAGTTTCAGAAGGATAATCCAGATACAACAAAACTGATTGACTTCATAAAATCATCAACAGGGAAAAGCATAAGGCAGGACTCAGGAATCAGCATAAAACCGATTTCTGTTTACGGCACTGAAAGAATAGTGAGATTTGCCTTTGAATATGCGAGGAAGAATAAAAGGAAGAAAGTCACAGCAGTTCATAAGGCAAACATTATGAAGCACTCTGACGGTTTATTCCTCGAAGTGGCAAGGAACGTTGCCGCTAAATATAACGATATAGAATTTGAGGACAGAATCATTGACAATATGTGCATGCAGCTTGTTCAGAAACCTGAATTGTACGATGTTATCGTGCTTCCAAACCTTTATGGCGACATTGTCTCTGACTTGGTTGCCGGGCTTATAGGAGGGCTGGGATTAGCGCCCGGAGCCAATATCGGCGATGAGATGGCTGTGTTCGAGCCGACTCACGGAAGCGCCCCTAAATATAAGGGCTTGAATAAGATGAACCCCTTTGCTATGATGCTTTCAGGGGTAATGATGCTCAGGCATCTCGGAGAATTCAATGCCGCCGACAGGCTCGAAAAGGCAATAGCCTCGGTTATCGAAGAAGGCAAATACGTTACCTACGATATGAAACCAAAACCGGATGACCCCACTGCTGCCAAAACATCAGAGGTGGCGGACGCTGTGATAGAGAAACTGAAAAAATAAATGGAACCTCCCAGTAAACTAGTAAATCTAATAAAACTGACTAATTCCGGCCTCCGCAATGTTAAGGCCACGAGCAGTAAGAAGCCCTCGGCAATTTATAAAACATCCTGCCCGATGGTTTGTCATATTGAGGTGATACGCTGATGTGGGTTGAGATTTTACTCATATTTATCCTGATTCTCATAAACGGCTTCTTCGCTGCGGCTGAAATAGCCGTTGTTACCTCAAGAAAGTCCCGGATAAAACAGCTTGTAGAGGAAGGTAAGAAGAATGCGGAGGCGCTGTATGAGCTTAAGAATATTCCCGACAAATTTCTTGCTACAATCCAGATAGGCATTACACTTGTAGGCGCGATGGGTGCGGCAATAGGCGGTGCAGGGGCAATTGAGGCCATAAAACCGGCCATCGATAAGGTACCCTTTCTCTCGGCGGTGAGCGGACCGCTTGCTATAGGGCTGACAGCTGTGGTTATCACATATTTTTCCATAGTAATAGGCGAGTTGATTCCGAAATCTTTGGCGCTTACATACCCTGAAACGATCGGCCTTGCCATTGCTCCGGTAATACAGAAGCTATCCAAAATGGCCTCTATGTTTGTGAAATTGCTTACAGCAAGCTCTAATCTGGTTTTGATGCCCTTTGGTAAGAAGGCATTCTCGGAGCGCGGCTATATTACCGAGGAAGAGATAAAGATGCTTGTATCTGAAGGCAAGGATAGCGGGATCTTCGAGACCGAAGAAAAGGAACTTATCCACAGCGTCTTCGAATTCACGGATACCTCCGTTAGAGAAGTAATGATACCAGCTACTCAGATGATCACCATTGGCATGGACATGAATGCCGAGGAGGCCGGGAACATAATCCGCGAGGAGAAGTTCTCCAGGTATCCGGTCGTCGGCAAGGACATAAATGATGTAAGGGGCATTCTCTATGCCAAGGATTTTTATACCTCGCTGTCCGCGACCGGAGCAGTTGTAATACGCAAGTTAGTCAAGCCTGCCATTTACATCCCCGAAACCGGCAAAATAAGCGTGCTGCTTAGGGAGATGCAGAGGAAACGGGTGCACATGGCAATTGTTATAGACGAGTACGGAGGTGTAGCGGGACTGGTCACACTGGAAGACCTGCTCGAAGAGATAGTAGGCGAGATAAGGGATGAGTACGATATAGAAAGTCCTGTTATACAGCTTGGGGACGGCTCGATGATAATAGATGCCTCGATAAGTGTGCGCGACCTCACGGTGGACTATGACGTGGCGATTCCAGAGTCGCCTGAGTACGAAACACTAGGGGGGTTTATCGTAACCCAGCTCCAGCGGATACCACAGACTGGAGATAAAGTTGAGATCGACGGCATGAGGTTAAGTGTGGTTGAGATGGTTGCAAAGAGGATAGCCAAAGTTAAGCTTGAAAAGCTCAACGGGGAAAAGCCTGTAAACACGCGAGGATAGGACGTAGATTTGCATTTTTTTTTGAATAGATGTATTCTTTTGTAAAATAAATTTATTTTTTACAAGGGAGGTGTAAAAATGAAAAAAGCAGTATTTTTGGTTTTTATGGGACTGCTTCTCTTCTCATTCGGATGCGCCACAAAGGAATATGTGAAGGAGCAGACGGATCCTCTTGTAGTCAGGATTAACAAGCTTGAGGCAAAGATTGCGGACATTGAAGCCCAGCAGGGGCTGATAAGCGCTGAACTGGCTAATGCAAAGAAAGAGGCAGCGAATGCCAAAATGATGGCAGAGGAGGCAATGAAGACTGCAACGGAGTCTTCGGAAAAAGCTGATGCTGCCGTAAAGAAGGCAGAGGCTGCTGCTGAAAAAGCCGAGATGGCAGCAAAGAAGGCGGCTGCTGCATCAGAAAAAACAGAGACTTCTGCCAAAAAGGCTAAGAAGGCATTTGAATTGCAGCAGAAAAAATAGTTTTAATGCAGTGTTAAAAGGGGGCCTGAAATTTCAGGCTCCCTTTTTTTGTTTCGTCCGATATCTCAACAGGTATTCCGCTCTTTTCTTTTAATGCCAGGTGCAGTTTCTTTGTTGCGACCCGGTGAAGAAGGTTTTTCTTTTTCAGTAATTGTATTGCTGCCCTGGAATAATCTGTCTTTTTGTAGAAATCATCTTTGTGAACCTCAAGGAAAACCGAATTATTTTTAACCCCCACTTTCACGGGCTGTTTGACTATAGTTACTTTGACGCCATTTGGCACTAATTTGAAAAGCTTCGGAATGTCTTCCGGATATAACCGTATGCACCCGTGGCTGGCCCTTCTGCCCACACCCCAGGGCCTGTTTGTTCCATGGATGAGATAAGTTCTTGCTGAAAGCCTTAAGGCATGAGAACCGAGCGGATTGTCAGCCCCCGGGGGCATTATATCAGGCAAGTGCGGTTTTTCTTTTTTAATGGAGCTTGGCACATACCAACTGGGCTTTTTAATTTTTTCTGTAATGGTGAAGGATCCTGTAGGCGTGTCATTCCCTTCGCTGCCTATCCCTATCGGGAAGGTTATTACTAGCTTTTTATTGCGGTGCTTGAAAAAATAATAAAGGCGCATTTCAGAAAGATTTATAACTATGCCGTCATATATTTTTACATCAGGCAATATCCATGATGCCGGAATGATGGCAGACACCCCGTTCCCGGGCACAAAAGGGTCTAATTTAGGGTTGGCGCTGACAATTTCATTGTATCCGAGATTGAATTTCCTTGCTATCTCAATCAGAGAGTCATCATTCGCAACAGTATGCGTCTTTACAGAGCCTATTACCGTATTGCTTTTGGAATAAGAATGATGCATAGTCTTTACAGATTGGGCCGCCCATCCCGCAGACGCATTGACGCTGAAGAGAAACATTGGCAACAGTATCATTTTTTTCATAATATCCATTCATTAATTTTAGAGGATTGGGTTTAAGGCTGTAAAGCCCCTCAAAAGACTTCGCATTCTAACAGGATAAAAGTTGTTTTTTGGAATGCCGCTGTTTTAAACTTAGGTTGAAAGTGAATAGAGGTGAACGATTGGAGAAGAGGGCTAAGGAACCGCCTGTGTCGGGCGAGGGGACAGATTGAAGATACAATTTCTCGGAGGCGCAAGAACCGTAACAGGCTCATGTTTTTATATCCAGGCCCCGGAACTCAGGATGCTGGTCGACTGCGGCATGTTTCAGGGCGAAAACGCCTATGCCATGAACAGCGGGCCTTTTGCATTCAATCCCGCAGACATAGATTATCTTTTTCTTACGCACGCGCATATAGACCACAGCGGACTTGTGCCGAAACTGGTTAGGGATGGATTCAGGGGCAAGATAATGACGACCTCAGCGACCGCAGACCTTGTTGAGTTAATGCTTTATGATTCGGCGCATATTCAGGAGACAGACTCTGAATGGCTGACCAAGAAGGCATTAAGGGCAGGCAAAGAACCTGTCCTGCCGCTTTACACAGTTGATGATGTAAGGGCTTCCATCCCGTTTTTTAATAAAATTTCTTACGGGAAAATCGGGCATACAGGCAAAGGCATAAAATACCGGTTTCTTGATGCAGGCCATATCCTTGGTTCCGGCACCCTTGAGATATGGTTTCAGGAAGGCCCGAAGGAAAAGAAAATAATCTTCTCAGGAGATATCGGGAAAAAAGGCAACCCGATAATAAACGACCCTTCTGTTGCAACCGAAGCAAATTATATTGTCATGGAGTCGACATACGGCAACAGGCTGCATAAGAACATGTCTGACACAATCGATGAGCTTATTGAGGTTATAAAGGGTACATTCAAAAGAGGCGGGAATGTCCTTATCCCCGCGTTTGCCGTAGGGAGGACTCAGGATATTCTCTATATACTCAACCGGCTTGTGCGCGAAGAGAGGCTCTATAAAATCAATGTTTATATAGACAGCCCGCTGGCTGAAAAAGCGACAAGGACCTATCTTGCCCATCCCGAGTGTTTTGACGAGGAAGCGAAAAGGCTTCTCAACAGCGAATCTATCACTGATACGATCAGGCTTAAATTTACTGATTCGGTTGACGAGTCAATGGCGCTCAATAAGATTAAATCCCATGCAATAATCATTGCGGGAAGCGGCATGTGCGAAGGCGGGAGGATCAGGCATCATCTAAAGCATAATTTATGGCGCTCTGAATGCAGCATAATATTTTCGGGATTCCAGGCAAACGGCACGCTCGGCAGGAGGATTGTTGACGGGGCTAAAACAGTCCGTATTTTTGGAGAGGATATAGCTGTTAAGGCAGGAATATATACAATCGGAGGTTTCTCTGCGCATGCTGATCAGAAAGGCCTTCTTGAATGGCTTGAGGCATTTAAGGACGGCCCGCGGGTTTTTATAGTGCACGGAGAAGAGAAGACAGCGCTCCAATTTTCAGAGGTAATAAAAGAGCGCTATGGATTTATCACGCATGTGCCTTCAAAAGGCGAGGCTTACGAAATATAACCGGAGCCTTAAGTCTTTACTTTATTTCATCAATTATTTTCGCGTCAACCTCTTTCGTTAATCCTTCAGATTCATGAAATGCGCGCCTTGTGCCGCAAACAGGGCATTGATACAAATGATATGTGCCTTTCGGCCGAGTTTCTTTGTTTAACACGTAGTTCGCGACGATTGCAGAAATCTTGATTTCCTTTTTTCCCATGTAATTCATTCTTCTGTATTTAGGCGTTTCATGATGGCCGGTGATATCAGAGTGCACCTCCGGTTCGCCGCATTCTTTATTCGGGCAATAAACTTCCAATGAATCTCCCCTCATTTTGTCCTCCTTCCGGTTACCTTTTCATTGCTTGCGCAGCAGAATGCAGGGACGTCTATTTTACCCTTGCTCCTGCTTTTATCTCTTTCTCCAGCGTGATTATTGCCAGATTCCCTTCGTCATCAGACGCAGCTAATAGCATCCCATGAGATTCAACCCCCATGAGTTTTGCGGGCTCAAGGTTTGTGACAACCGCGATTGTCTTGCCTATAAGCTCCTCAGGCGTGTATGCCTTGCCGATTCCCGCAACTATCTGTCTCTCTTCTCCCGTGTCAACTTTCATGACAATCAGCTTGTTTGATTTTTCAACCCTCTGCGCTTCAAGCACTTTGCCTGTTTTCAATTCAATCTTCGCAAAATCCTCAATCGTTATCATCTCTTTTTAAATTTCTCCTTTAATGCTTTTTCAACAACATCGGGTACAAGCCCTTTTATCGAGCCTCCAAAAGACGCGACTTCCTTGATTATGGTGGATGTCAGGAATGTATATTCCTCTGAAGGCATCATAAAGACAGTCTCGATTTTACGGTCCAGCCTTCTATTCATTAATGCCATCTGGAGTTCGTATTCAAAATCGGACATGGCCCGAAGTCCTCTTATGACCGCAACGCCTTTTTTTGTTTTTACATACTCAACAAGCAGGCCGTCGAATGACTCGACCCTGACATTTTTTAAAGCTTTAACAGCGCCTTTGATAAGCCTCAATCTTTCATTTATGCCGAGCAAGGGCTGTTTTTTGGGGGAAGCGGCAACCGCGATAATAACCTCGTCGAATATGCTTAATCCTCTCTTAACGAGGTCTATGTGCCCGTTTGTTATAGGGTCAAATGTCCCGGGACAAATAGCTGTTCGTTTCATCTAAGATCTCCTTTCGGAACAATGTTAGCATAGTGTCGCCGTATTTGTAATCTTTCTTTTTAACAAGCATTCCAATCTCATCGGGAAGTTTCTTTTTTGAAAGGTGTTCTGCGATGATAATGCCTTCATCATTAAGCAATGCGCCGTCAGCCAAAAGCGAAAGCGCGGTTTCGAGTTCTCCACCATAATAAGGCGGGTCGAGAAATATAATGTCAAACTTTGAATTATCTTTTTTTGCCCTTTTTATGAAATCTAATGCCTTGCCCTTTATAACCTCTGCCCTTAAAGAACATCCGCAGTCTTTTAACGACTCTTCTATCAATTCCGCCCGTTTTCCGTCAGCCTCCACAAAAAAAACAGTTCCTGCCCCTCTGCTTAGAGCCTCCATTCCAACAGCGCCTGTGCCCGCATAGAGGTCAGCGAATTGGGCGCCTACGATTAAGTTGCCTATGATATTGAAGATGGATTCCCTGACTTTTGCTGATGTTGGCCTTAGTGTGCCATGACGCGTAACCCTACTTAGTTCCCTCTTAGAGCCTATTCTCCTGCCTTTTAGGTCCCCTGCTGATATTCTCATTAAATTGTATAGACTCCAAGCGGGGCATAGTGTTTGAGCGGCTTTGAATTCTGCCAGCCTTTAGGCGGGACAGAATTCACCTCGGAGGGAGATAGCCCGAGAATGAGCGAGAATACCATGCCCCGTGTTATTATCATTACTAACTTCTACACGGCGGGTTTACGATATTTGCCGAGACCGGCGGATGCTCCTTTATCTTAACTATTTTCCCTTTTATCTCGATCCTTCCTTCAGAGAAAAGCCTAACAGCCTCCGGATATATCTTGTGCTCAAGCCTCAATATGCGCTCGGAAAGCAAATCCTCTGTATCATCAGGCAGAACAGGGACAGCAGCCTGTATTATGATCGGCCCTGTATCCATGCCCTCGTCAACAAAATGGACTGTGCACCCTGAAATCTTCACGCCGTAGTCAAGAGCCTGCTTCTGGCCATGCAGCCCGGGAAATGCCGGAAGCAGGGCAGGATGGATATTCATTATCCTATTCGGAAATGCGTCTATCAGAGGCTTTCTTACAATTCTCATGAATCCCGCAAGGATGACAAGCTCAACCCCTCTTGCCTTTAACTCGTCCGCTATTTTTCTGAAGAAATCATCCTTTGACGCATACTCTTTCGGATTTATAACGAGGTATTTGATATTATGTTTTTTCGCCCTTTCTATGGCGAATGCAGACGGGTTGTCTGTTATCAGAAGTTCTATCGAGGCCTTCAAACCGTCTTTCTCGATAGAATCTATTATTGCCTGAAAATTTGAACCGCGCCCTGATGCAAGAATGCATGCTTTTAGCATTTTGGAAAAACCCTTTACAGTCTTATCTCGATGTAGGCATTTCCCCTCAGCTCTCTGAGCCAGCTTTTATATTTTTCGGAAAAACGCTTTTCGAACAGTTTGCTCTTAACAGTCTCCTTGAATTCAGCCTCGTTTTGTTTGTTTATCTTTTCTTCGAGTTTGACGATATGCAGGCCTCTGCCGGTCCAGAAAGGCCGGCTGATATCTCCTGCTTTCATCTCTGACAGAATATCCGAGAATTCCTTTGCCACGGAACTCTTTCTAATGAAACCAAGGTCTCCGCCTGTCTTGGCGGAAGGATCTTCCGAGTATTTCTGGGCAAGCGGCGCAAAATTTTCACCGGCCTTTAGCTGCTGAATAATTGCGTCTGCTTTTTCCTCTATGGCTTTTCTATCGGAACTGCTTCCTGTTATCTTAAAAAAGATCTGCCTTATCCTGTATGCTTCGTCATTTACCAAAAGGTCTTTATTTGCCGTCATGTATTTCTCTACCTCAGCCGCGGATATAACTATTTTATTCCTGACCTGCTGGACAACGACCCTGTTCAATAATATCTGCTCCGCAATTTTTTGCTTATACTCATCAAGCGTGAATCCTTCTTTTTTTAAGGATTCTATCAATACCGGTTCGGTCATAGAATATTTTTTCTTTATATCGGCGAGAGCGCCATCTATGTCTTCCTTATCCACTTCCATTCCCATCTGTTTTGCAGCCTGAATCTGAAGTTTCATGTCTATCAGCGATTCAAGGAATATTGCCTCGTTTTCCTTAAATATCCTTCTTTTTTCGTCGTCTTTTAATGCCTTTGTCCTGTCGCTCGCCTCAAATTCCATTGCCTTGTATAAATCGCTCCATGTTATGACTTCCTGATTCACAACTGCGACAACCCGGTCAAGCAGTATAGCTGCTTCGGACAGGGCGTGAAATGCGAAAAGCAGAGCGATGAAAATAAGTAATCTGAGCCTTAGCATTGATTCCTCCTGAATTGTAAGTCTAATCCCGTTTAGAAACATGGTTTCTAAGTAAGGAATAATATAGAGTATAACGTATGGTTTATGAATAATTCCACAGGGTATTCAAAATCGGCAAATATATTCAGGGGACTGCCGTGATATCTTTTACGGATGACCTTATCACGAATATTTTTATATTATTGCTGTCTTCATCCACGGGGATGAGAAAGAAACCTGTTTTTTTATTGTCGGGCCTGGATAAGAAAAAACCTTTGTCCCACGGCACATCCCCGTGAAGGTAACCTATGACTGATTCTTCATCTTTGAACTTAACGAATATCTTTTTGCCCTTATTCTGCCCGAGGCCGTATCTCTTTATCTCTCTGCGCGTGTTGTCGCCTTCAAACGTCTTTACAAAAAATATCGCTTTCATTTCCCGCACGGGGATGGCGCTGGCATTGGTTTTCCCCAATTCTTCGAACATGACTTCCTGTGATTCCTGAGAAAACCCTTTAAGGTATCCCTTAAGCACTTTGCCATCATTGAATCTAAGGACAACCGTATCATCCCATGCCATGCTAAATTTTATGAATTGTCCGCTGATTATGTCAAGGACAAAAGGCAAAGAGGTTATTTCTTATTAAACACAGGATACAGCTTGTCATAAGTCTCCGTGATATGCTCGGGAATTACGTTTATCTCGCCGAGGACTGCCATGAAGCTTGTGTCCCCAACCCATCTCGGCACCATGTGAAGATGCACGTGCTCTTCTATGCCTGCGCCGGCTACTGTACCAAAATTTATTCCTGTATTAAACCCCTCAGGACTGAACGCTTCCTTGAGGCATTTAAGGGAATATTGCGTGACTTTCATGAAGTCAAGAAGCACGTCATCACCGAGGTTGTCTATCGTGGATGTATGAATATACGGCACTACCATGAGATGCCCGTTATTGTAAGGATACTTGTTCATCATCACATAGTTATGAGAGCTGCGGTAAAGGATAAGGCTTTCTCTGTCTTTGTTTTTCTTGGGATATGAGCAGAATATGCATTCCGGTTCTTTTTTCCCGAGGATATATTCCATTCTCCACGGCGCCCATAGGGTTTTCATCTTAATTCTCCTTTGAAATATTGCTGATTAAAATTACATTATTTTCCAATAATCTGCAAGTTTTTGTGGTATGTTAAAATTCTGAGATTGGAGGAATAATTTTGAAGGTTGCGGTAATCACAGGAGCTTCGAGAGGGCTTGGCAGGGAGATTGCCCTGAAGCTCGGCAAAAGCGGTTATAAAGTTGCAGTGAATTATATTACTTCAGAAGCAGCGGCAAGAAAAACAGCGGATGAGATAGGCAGCGATGCGATTGTAATAAAGGCAGATGTCGGAGATATGAGGCGGGTAGAAGGAATGGCAGATACGGTTTATAAAAAATGGGGCAGGGTTGATGTGCTTGTGAATAACGCTGGCATAACAAAGGACAATCTTCTGATAAAAACAAAGGAAGAAGATTGGGATAAGATATTGAATGTGAATCTGAAGGCAGGCTTCAATACTATTAGGGTATTCTCTCACCCTATGATAAAATCTGGAGGAGGGCATATCATTAACATTTCCTCATATTCAGGGCTAAAAGGCAGGGAAGGACAGGCTGCTTATAGCGCGTCAAAGGCAGGGCTCATTGGCCTTACATACACAGCGGCAAAAGAGCTTGCTGAATATAATATCAGGGTGAATGCTCTGCTTCCGGGATATATGCTGACAGAAATGGGGAGCGCAACAGGGAAGGCAATGGAAAAGGCAAGGGAAGAAAGTGTCATAGGAGGGTTATCTGATCCGAAGCAGGCTGCAGGGTTTGTTTCTTTTTTAATAGAAACTGAGAATATAACAGGACAGGTTTTTTGTCTTGACAGCAGGATAATATAAAAGCTGATAGCTGTCAGCTGATAGCTCTTAGCCTGAGGACATAATGCCTAAAGGTTTTTTTGTAACAGGGACTGACACAGGGGTTGGAAAGACTCTGATAGCGGCGGCTTTGATAAAGGCTATCGGCCTTCTCGGCATGAGCGTGTGCGGAATGAAACCCATAGAAACAGGCTGCACAAGAGAAGGCAATACTCTTGTTCCGTCTGACGGCATGTTTCTGAAAAACATCGCGTCTATGGATGAAACATTGAGTCATGTAACGCCCTGCTGTTTTGAACATGCTCTTGCCCCGATAGTTGCCGCTGATATGGAAGGCATAACTGTCAACCTCAATAAGGTGAGGAGCGCATTCAAGGACCTGACAACGGCATACCAGTCAATAGTTGTCGAGGGAGTAGGGGGCCTGCTTGTACCTCTGGGGAAAGACTATTTTGTCCTTGACCTTGCCAAAGAAATGGGAATCCCTCTGGTTGTTGTGGCAAGGCCCGGCCTCGGGACAATAAACCATACATTGCTGACAGTGAATTATGCCCTTAAAGCAGGGCTTAAGGTTGCCGGTATTATCATAAATTATACATATCAATCCGAAGGCAGCGCGGCAGAAGAGACAAACCCCCGCGTGATAAAGCAGTTGAGTCCGGTTCCGGTTATAGGCGTCTTTCCGTATCTCGATGACATGTCGGACGAGGCGCTTGAGAAAGCGGTCTTGAAAAATCTGAATATGGAAATAATCAAAAAATATCTCTAATAAATTAAATTACGCATAAAGGCAGGAGATAGTATTTTCGCTTACTCTAAATTAAAAATAGGCAGGATGCCATACGCAAACTTATTTCCCATCTTCTACATGCTCGATCGGGAATGTGATTGTTCGGGATATGAATTCATAGACGGGGTTCCTTCTGTTCTCAATAAGATGCTCAGGGACGGATTGATTGATGTGAGCCCCTCGTCATCTATTGAATATCTGAGAGATAAAAAAAAGTATGACATTATCGAGGGGCATTCGATAAGTTCTGCCGGCCCTGTCGGAAGCATCATATTGTTCAGCAAGAATTCTATAGAGGCGTTGGGAGGGCAGACAGTTCTCACGTCATCCCAGTCTGAAACCTCAGTCGCCTTGCTTGAGATAATCTTTAAAAAGTTCATCAAAATAAAATGCAATCTTAAGCCAGCGGATTTAAGGCTTCGGGCTTCGGATTTCAGTCTCCCGGATGCAGGGGCATTTCTTTTGATCGGCGATGACGCGCTAAAAACAGTTAAAAGGGAAAGTAAAAATTCTCACCATCTTTATTCCTATGACCTCGGAGAGGTATGGCATAAAAATACAGGCCTTCCGTTTACATTTGCCCTGTGGATTAACCCCGAAGGCCTTCGGCGCACAGAAAAGGCGGAACTCCTCGCGCAGTTTAAAAATGATCTCGATAAGGCAAAGTCGCTTGCCCTGAAAAACCTTAAAAAAATAGCGGCAGAATCTCCTCTTAGAAATACTCTGACAGAACAGGAGCTTATATCCTACTGGGAAAAACAGGTCTCTTATGATTTCGGAGACGAGCATAAAAAGGGGCTTGAGCTTTTCAGAAAGTATTCGGAAGAACTGGGGCTGATTTAGAATTTAAGGAAGTAATAAACCTCAAAATTATTAATAAAATTTATGGTTGAATATAATGTTATCTCTTGAAAAATAAGTGAATAATCGTCTAAAATTAAAAACTTTATCGTGGAGGAAAAATATGGCTGATATGGTTGAAATCAGGTGGCATGGAAGAGGCGGTCAGGGAACAGTTACCGCCGCAAAGGTTCTGGCTGACGCGTGTCTCAGCAGCGGCAGGCATGTTCAGGCATTTCCTGAATACGGGCCTGAAAGGGCGGGCGCGCCTTTAAGGGCATACAACAGAATAAGTTCAAAAGAACTCAGGATGCACTGTCCGGTTCTTAATCCGCAGGTTGTAGGTGTTGTGGATGCGACATTGCTCGACAGTATAAATGTTGCGGACGGAACGACAAAGGACGCGATATTTGTAATAAACACTGCAAAAGACCCGAAGGAGATAAGGGCGAAGCTTAACGCAGGCCCTGAACAAAAGGTTTTTACTATTGACGCAACAAAGATAGCGATAGAAAACATAGGAAGGGCCTTGCCGAACGCGCCGATGCTCGGGGCCATATGCAAGGCGACCAACCTTGTCAGCCTTGAAAATCTTCTTGAGGATGTCAGAAAGAGCTTCGGCAAAAAGTTTTCTCAAAAGATAATAGACGGCAATCTTGAGGCGGCGAGACGCGGATACGGGGAGGTAAGAGAAGGATGAAACTCAAAAAATGGAAAGAACTTACTCCTGGCGCTGTTTGCACAAAGGCCGGAAGCGCATTGGAGTTCAAGACCGGCTCCTGGAGGGCGTTCAGGCCGAGATGGATAGAGGAAAATTGTATCCAGTGTCTTTTTTGCTGGGCTTATTGCCCTGATATGGCTGTTAAGGTAAAAGACGGAAAGATGGAAGGTTTTTATTATGACTATTGCAAAGGCTGCGGAATATGCGCCCTTGAATGCCCCGGAAAGAAAGGCAAAAAAGCGATTGTTATGGAAGAGGAGGGCAAATAATGGCAAAGGTTGTTGCAGTTACAGGTAATGAGGCTGTTGCCAATGCGCTCAGGCAGGTTAATCCTGATGTAAGTTCCGCGTATCCAATAACCCCTGCCACGGATATTATGCAGAGGTTTACGAGTTTTGTGTCAAACGGCAAGGTAAAGACAGAGATGATCCTTGTTGAGAGCGAACACAGCGCGATGAGCGGGTGCATAGGCGCGTCGGCAGCAGGCGGAAGGGTTATGACAGCTACGTCTTCCCAGGGACTTGCCCTAATGTGGGAGGAATTGTTTATTGCTTCGGGCACAAGGCTGCCGATAGTCATGGCTCTGGTAAACAGGGCCTTGTCCGCGCCTTTGAACATCCACGGAGATCATTCTGACGGAATGGGCGCAAGGGACTGCGGGTGGATACAGTTGTGGTCGGAAAACGCTCAGGAGGCGTATGACAACACAATACAGGCATTTCGCATTGCAGAGCATATGGACGTAAGGCTTCCTGTAATGGTATGCATGGACGGTTTTATAATAAGCCACTCTATCGAGAGGATGGAATATCTGGAAGATGAGGCTATTAAGAATTTTGTCGGTGAATTCCAGCAGACAAATCCATTGCTCGATCTGGAGCATCCTGTAAGCTACGGGCCGTTGATACTTCCCGACTATTATATGGAATACAGAAAGGCTCACGCTGAGGTTATGGCGCAGGCGCCGAAGGTGGTTCTGGATATCGCAAAGGATTTCGAAAAGATCTCAGGCAGAAAATACGGGCTCTTCGAATCATACAGGCTCGATGACGCGGAGATAGGCATTGTCATCCTGAATTCAGCGGCAGGGACAACAAAGGACGCGATTGATTTATTCAGGGAAAAAGGCATAAAGGCGGGTTTGTTAAAGCCGAGGTTATACAGGCCGTTCCCTTACGAGGAAGTAGGAGACGCGCTGAAACACCTGAAGGCTGTTTGTGTCCTTGACAGGGCAGACGCCTTTGGCGGCTCTTACGGGCCGTTGTTCATAGACATAGCTTCAAGCCTGTATCCTTACAAAGACAAGCCGGTTCTTATCAATAAGATATACGGACTTGGGGGCAGGGATTATCTTCCCGGGCACGCGGAACTTGTGCTGAATGAGCTTGCGGAGATATTGAGGACAGGGAAGGTTAAAACATTCAAAGAATACATCGGGGTGAGGGAATAATATGGCGACACCACTTACATTAAAAGAGCTTTCGAAAAAAGAGGGTTTGTTAACGTCCGGGCACAGGATGTGCGCCGGCTGCGGCGCTCCCATTATTGTGAAGATGGTTCTTATGGCGTCTGATTATCCGATTGTGGCAGCCAATGCAACCGGGTGCCTTGAGGTTTCTACGTGCATATCCGATTACACTGCATGGAAGATTCCGTGGATTCATAATGCGTTTGAGAACGCTGCGGCCACGATCTCGGGAGTTGAGACAATGTACAGGTCCCTGAAAAAGCAGGGGAAGATAGATAAGGAGATAAAGTTCATAGCGTTCGGCGGCGACGGCGGCACTTACGACATAGGGTTTCAAAGCCTTTCCGGCGCAATGGAGCGCGGGCATGACATGCTCTACGTATGTTATGACAACGGAGCTTATATGAACACAGGCATCCAGCGTTCAAGCGCCACTCCGTTCGGCGCAGACACGACAACCTGCCCTGCGGGCAGCGTCATCCCCGGCAAGACCCAGCAGAGAAAGAACCTGACAAAGATTATGGCTGCGCATGACATACCCTACGCTGCGCAGGCCTCGCCGAGCCACTGGATGGATCTTGTTAAGAAAGTGAAAAAGGCGCTCGACATAAAAGGCCCGAAATTCATGAATATACTCTCGCCGTGCAATCGCGGGTGGAGGTCAAGGACGGACGACGCCATAATGCTCAGCAGGCTTGGAGTTGAGACATGCTACTGGCCGCTCTACGAGATAGAAGACGGGGCCACAAAAGTCACCTTTAAGCCAAAGGAGAAAAAGCCGTTGGTTGATTTTCTCAAGCCTCAGGGAAGATTCAAACATCTCTTTGCTCCTGAGAATGAAAATATGCTCAAACAATTTCAGGCGGCTGTTGATAAGGAATGGGCATCCCTGCTTAAGGCGTCAGGAACAGAATAGATTCTCCGCCTTGGGCGGAGCGGCTTGCAGAGTTGATTATTGGCCGTGTTTCTGATAACGTAAATAAAAATTAAAGAGGAGCTAAAGCAAAGATGGCCGGTTCTGACCTTGTGATGTATGAGAATGAGTTTAAGAAGATCGATGAGGAACTTCAAAAACTCCATCAGCAGGCGAACGCGACTGTTGTCTTTCTCGTGGATAAAAACGGCCAGCTCATAGCCTCTGCCGGAGACACGCAGAATATCGACACTACATCCCTTGCGTCCCTTACAGCAGGCAATATTGCGGCAACAGGAGGAATCGCGAGGCTTTTAGGCGAAAAAGAGTTTTCCATTCTTTTTCACGAGGGAGAAAAAGACAATATCCATATTTCTCTCATAGGACAGAGAGTTATCCTTGTCGTGATATTCGACCACAGGTCTTCGATCGGGCTTGTGAGGCTGAGGGTTAAAAAGGCATCTGAAATCCTGACAAAAATATTTGAGGACATATCGAACAAGGCAGAAAAAGAAAAGGTTGAGGGCAAGACAACAGAATCGCCCTTTGCGGAGATAAGCGATGAAGACATTGATAATCTATTCAAATAGGTGTAACGGTAAGTGTCTTTTATAAATTATTCATCACGGGAAATAAATTGCAAGATTGTGTATTATGGCCCGGGGCTTTGCGGAAAGACCACAAATCTCCAATTCATATACAAAAAGACAAACCCCGAACAAAAAGGCAAGCTTATATCGCTGGCAACCGAGACCGAGAGGACTTTGTTCTTTGATTTTCTTCCGCTGGCGCTTGGAGACATAAGAGGGTTCAGGGTGAGGTTTCATCTATATACGGTTCCGGGACAGGTTTTCTATGCGGCGAGCAGAAAGCTTATTCTTAAAGGCGTGGACGGGGTTATATTCGTAGCGGATTCACAGATAGAGAGGATGGAGGCAAATATCGAAAGCCTTGACGACCTTAAGATAAATCTTGCGGAACAGGGATACGCGCTCGAGAAACTGCCTTACGCGATCCAATATAATAAAGGAGACCTCCCGGGTGTCGCTCCGCTTGACGAGATGAATAAGCTTCTCAATACAGACGGCTCGCAGTGGTATGAAGGGATTGCGACAACAGGGACAGGCGTATTTGAAACGCTTAAGGGCGTGGCTAAACACGTTCTGCTTGAATTGAAAAAACATTATTAGTATCAGTAAACAGTGACAGTGATTAGTGTTAGCAAAAATATTTACTGACACTGAACCCTGACACTAAAAATAAAAAAAGGAGATATTATGAGAAAGTTTTTTGTGCTGATGTTAGTGTTGGGATTTGCGTTTGCCGGCTGCGTAAAGAAAGATGGAGGCAAGGGGCCGTATCTCGTGAAGATAAATAATGTCACGATAACAAAGGAAGACCTTAATAAGGAGATCGAAGCCCTTCCTGTATTTGCGCAAAAGATGTTTGAGGGTGAGGAAGGGATTGCAAGGCTTATCGATGAGCTTACAAAAAAAGAGCTTCTCTATCAGGAAGCAAAAAAGAAAGGGCTCGATAAAGACCCTGCATATCTGAAAAAGGTTGCGGATTCCCAAAAGCTGATCCTCATAACTTCCCTGCTTGAAAAAGAGATAGAGGACAGGTCAAAGGTATCCGATAAAGAGGTAAGAGATTTTTACGAAAAAAATAAAGAGAATTTTGTGGTGGAAGGAAAGCTTATCGAGTTCGATAAGGTAAAAGATATGCTGGCCCAGCGGCTTACAGCCCAGAAACAAAAAGAGGCGTTTGACTCGTATGTGGAAAGCCTGAAGAAATCATATAAGATTGAGGTAAACCAAGAGGCTATTGCCGCTCTGGCGAAAAAGGCAGAGCCAAAGCAGGAAGAGATAAATAAAGAAGAACCTCAAAAAGAAACGCCTAAAAAAGAAGAGACCAAGAAAAAATAAAGTCCGGCTAACAGAGACAAAACCTGAAACGCTCAGGGCCTTGCCCTGAGCGTTTTTTATTCCTAAAATTTTTCCACTCGCCATAAGGTAATTCCTTTGGTAATTCTATGAATTTGCATGAATAAATGATATACTTTTAAATATTCAGGAGGATAATGCTTGCTTAAACTTCGTGATGGTATAGTGGAGCTTTACAGGAAAGTAGCGACATCTCTTCCGCCTGATGTTGAGGACGCCCTTAAATTAGCATATGCCGCTGAGAAAAAAGGCTCGAACGCAAAACAGGCTTTGCAGATAATCCTTGAAAACATACGCATGGCAAGGGAGACTGCAAGGCCGATATGTCAGGATACTGGAGTCCCTGTCTTTTATATTAACACGCCCGGCGGCCTGAGCCAACTCGCTCTTGAAAACACAATAATAGACGCCACTCGCATTGCTACCGCAAAGATACCATTAAGGCCGAATGCCGTTGACATTATCACGGATAAGAATTCAGGCGATAATACAGGCATAGGATTCCCGGTAATATATTTTAAAGAGATAATGGGCAGCACTCTTACGATAGACCTGATGCTTAAAGGCTCGGGCTGCGAAAATGCCGGACAGACATACAAGCTTCCGATAGAAGAACTTAACGCAGACAGAGATCTCGACGGCGTGAGAAGATGTGTTCTTGATGCGGTTCATAAGGCGCAGGGCAGGGGGTGCCCGCCGTATACTATCGGGGTCGGGATAGGCGCTTCAAAGGATCAGGTTGCACGCCTTGCAAAGGCGCAGCTTATGAGAAAGCTTCAGGATGTGAATGAATCTCCGGCCCTTGCCGATCTTGAGAAAAGACTGGTAAGGGAAATCAATTCTTTGGGCATAGGCCCTCTTGGTTTTGGAGGGAAAACTACCGCTCTTGGCGTAAAAATAGGCATAAATCACCGCCATCCCGCGTCTTATTTTGTTGAAGTATCCATATCGTGCTGGGCGAATAGAAGGGGAAGGCTGATATGGTAATCCAAAACAGGATTCAAGGAATCAAGGGGTCAAGGGTTCAAGCA
>Ga0172375_10004785_pt1 | contig 19824 bp, 1 predicted proteins | sample LakKiv1m_FD_114537 | JGI IMG/M metagenome (GOLD analysis project Ga0172375, IMG submission 114537) | Freshwater microbial communities from Kabuno Bay, South-Kivu, Congo - kab_092012_11.1m | ecosystem: Environmental > Aquatic > Freshwater > Lake | place: Democratic Republic of the Congo...
ACAGTTTGTTAAAGACCTTATTGAAGAAGGCTTAAAAACGGCATTAAAGAATTTACTCAAGAATCTGGTGGATGCCTTCGTAGATTTTGCTGTAACAATAGCTGAGGGATTCTGGGAAACCTGTAAGGACATCTGGGATTTTGTCACTGATCCGGTAGGATCCATCAAGGATACGTTTAATGATTTTTTCTCCCGCAAGACCAGCGTTACAGCTAACCCCTATTACAAATATGGCGCAAGTGGGGAATTTGATAAAGCCCTGGTACATTTGGGAGGAGATTTAGGCGTAGGAATGATAAAATTAGTGGTATCTGAATATGTAAAGCAGAATCTGAAAGAGGGAATTACTATCAGGGGCAAGAAAATCCTTGGGCCCCTGGATGAGACAATCGCCGGCATGATCGGCAATATGGTCTCTAATTATGTCGGCGCAAGCATGAATGTTATGATAATGCAGTCTTTAGGCGAAATTTGCGGTTGGGAAATTGATAACCAGGGAGGTTTTCTTGATCGTACCGATAGTGATCCGAACGGGATTGTTGAGATAAACGGTAGTAATAATGATAATGCTACTGTTGCTGAAGTATATAGTAAAACCTCTGGAGGCAAGATAGACCCGGCGAAGGACTATACTTTTGACCGTGAAGACGGCCCGGTTACGATAAGCGGACAAAAGCTTCTTGAGGGTAATCCGGAACTTGCCAACCAACTTCAAAACTATAACAAGGGCTTGGAACTGTACCAGGAAATGGCTGAGAGCGGCGCAAATACCGCGGCTATGGGAAATACTAACAGGGAAAGCTCAAAGACCATAGCTACAGGTGAATTAGGAAATTATGGCCTTAAATTAGGAGATGGTGATAAATTGGTTTCAGATAAGGCAGTTGATGGCAAGCTTGTCGTTAAAATGGATAACGGCGAGAGTATGACAATTGACCTTAATAAATCCAGCGCTGAGAGTAATGGCCAGTTTAAGTTGGCTATTACTAGTAGGGAATTAGGGATTACTGCCCAGGAATTGAGTAATTCAGGCGTAACCGGAAATCAGACAGGTACTTTCAAGGTGCGCCTTAACGATAAAAGCGTGGTAGATGTAACCATCAACAATGAAAATTCCGCCTCAATTAAGTCCGCTGTAGATAAATACAACACAGCTATGAATGAATATACGCAAGCATTCGGGCAGTATGGGGTTCTAGCAATGGCTGACCCGAACAGGAGTATTGGGGTAGTAGCGATTAGCAAGAATGGAGAAACAAGAAATCTTACTATAGGAGAATTAAGCTCTCAACAAGAACTGGTCGCGGATGTAATGCAAAACCAGGGCGTCTCAAGGACAGGGTATAAGCTTACTTTAAAGAACGGGGAAGAGGTGAGTATCTCTGCTGAATCCTTGACAAATCAGGTAACAGGAGAATTAAGGAATTATCATATAATGCTGAACTCTTCTGGCTATAGCCAGCTTTTTAATATGACCGGCGGCCTGATGTATAACTTAAACGGAAAAGATATGAATACATTAGGCGGGAGAGGATTCTGGGGAGGGACAGAAAGAGTATTACGCTCTGGTTTTGAGGCCGTGCGTAATATGGGCCTGGCTCCGGTAGTCTCTACTGCTACGCGTATCGCGCTACTGAAAGTTATGGATTACCACACGCATTACAGTAATGACAAGGGCCGTATTTATGAGAATATGTGGAAAATGGCGCTGGCTAATGCAGGCGCCAATGTTGTTACTGATGCCTTCAACAATCTGGATTCTGTCCAGGAAGCTATTTATGGCTTAGAAAGCGGCCAGAATCCGTTTGCTACAAAGGGGTCTAATTCCTTCGGCCTGCATATCGCGGCAAGGGCTCTGGAAGAAGGCGGCGGGGCATTGAGCCAGATTGCCTGGGGTTATTATTTAAAGAAGAATGATCTTAACTCAGACGCGATGAATGAAATGGCGCATTTGCTGGGCACCTCTCTTGTCTCCGGTTCAATAGACGCTTTATTCAGGCAGGACAGAGGATTAGTTGAAACTCAGGAAAATGGCAGGACTACTCTTAAGGGGTCTCAAACAGATCCTATGCTTGATTCGCGGTTGAGTTTGGATAATTTAGGCGACAGTTCAGTCAGGTTTACTAAAGGCGTCCTTGGAGATTTCAAGAACCAGCTTGTTGAAGTTGCCTTAGACAGTGTGCTTATACCATTTCCTTTACGTTCTCCCGGCACCGGGCCGAATGCCTTTATGAATCAATGGGCAGTCCAGGATAAATTTGCCCAGCAAATCAGCTCAATCTCCCAGGGTGCTTCTCCTGTGGACGCTGATCTTATGCGCATATCATCTAATTTAAGTTATCGTGCGGATACAAATTTCGCTGAGTCTTTCTCTTCTGCTATTTCCAATTCTTTCCTGCCGCTGGATTTACGTTCATATACTTCATTTGGAAGTAAAGGGATAACCGATTACCGCGTTAATAGAAGCCTGGTTGAGCGTATAGACCTTGAAAATAATCCGGACCTTAAGGCAGCGCTTAAGAATTATGTTAAGAAGCTAAAAGATGATGCCGCACTGGATAGGAAAGAAGGCAGGATTAATGAAGCCATCAATAATGAAGTAAAGGCTCTGGAATTAGAGCAATCTATTGAGCAGGGCGTATTCTCATCAACCAGAAGCACATACCGTCCGTCGCGAGCCGGCGTTGCGCAGGATCAGTTTACTTATGGTAACGCGATTATTTCCAGCGGCGCGCTTGGCGGCGTAAATAAGGCGATGAAAGAAAAGGGCGGTTCCCTGTATACTCTGACCCTTGATGAAGCCAAGATGCGCACTCCGTTTATTTATGACGCCATTAATCCTGATGGAACAAGCAAGGAAGATTCTGAAGCAAGGTTTAATACTTTAATTGAGCAGCTCAGCGGTGGCGTAACATTATACTCACCGAATACAATGCTGCTTGATTATACTACGGTAGACCAGTTTGGCAGGTTGCAGAATACCTATTATTATGGCGGCGAATATGACGGCAGTAGTTGGCAGGCGACAAAGCTGGATAAATATACCCAGCATTTCTATGGCCCATTTGGCCACCAATTCTCTGTAACCAAGGATTCTACACAGATAAGGCCTGTTAAGATAGAGCAGATTCCGATTTATGGTGAGGCATGGACAGAAGTAATCCACGAAAAGACCGACGATATTATAAATACCGGTGTTACATTTAATTTACCGGGAAATGACCGTAGAGAACTTAAGGAGAAGAGCAAAAAGCTTCTTGAAGCCCTGAAACTGTCCGGTGATGAGCAGAAGATTGCTTTATCTGACCTTGGCGTAATTACTATGAACGCAGATGAGATTAAAGCCAAGATAGAGAGTTTCTTAAAAGAGAATCCGGATGCAGTTAAAGAAATGACCCAGTTATTCAGGAAGGCTTGGCATAAACTTGGTTATAATACAACCAAGTCTGTTACTGCCCGCGGCCTGCAAAGCGCTCCCTGGAATATGGTCGTAATGATGATGATTATGGAAGGAAAGAACGGGAAGAAGGTATGGAGCGATTTATCTGATGATGAAAAAGTAAACCTTTATATCAATTCTACAAACTTCAGCAGGTATTTATCAGACGCAGCTTATGTAAGTAACGGGGCTGTCCCGGTAGGCAGCGCAAAGAGGGATGCAGGCGGCCAATTGGATAGCACTAATGTTAAGAATCCGGATCAGGCAGGCAATGATCAGTATAAGGAATTACCTCAGACTATATTCCTGCCGGGTTATTTCTCCAAGACTCCTGGTCAGCCCGAGGAAACAATAGAACATGGTCCTGAAGTTATAGGGCATAAGGATTTGCCTGCGCGTCAGGTCAGCGCCAATTATTCTTATGATTTAAGCCTTTATTCTACAGGAGCCGGCAGCAGCCCTTATTCAGGGCCAAAATACCAGGTTGGTGCCTATGAAGTAAACTCTAACCTGGCAATGGAAGCAGGCGGGGTTAAGAAAGCACAGGGAGTCAGCGTTGCCGAATACCATAGATTCACAGGCCGTTCATCAAGTGGTGTTTCGGCTTTCTCTGACCAGATAGCAACGCCTAACTGGTCGATGGATACAGAGTTTGGCATGGAAGGCGCTTTCAAGACATCCCAGGCAAAACAGTATTATTATACTGCCGACAAGATCGGCACAGAGGTAGGCGATAAAGTCAATAAAGACAGGGCAAAAGGCAATGAGGCATCAGTAATGGCCCTGGAGTCAGTGGAATTACACGGCATCAAGGATATTACCGGTAAAGAGCTTACCTTTGTTACGGGCGATATGGAAGACCCGAATTATTACGGTGCTTTTTATAAACAGTATAATGAATCTGTTAATGAGCCTGTTAAAGGGGATAGCCAGGCGCGCCAGGAAGCCATTGAAGATGCCCTGAAGGTTTTACAAGAGCATTCTATTGGTTCAGATGCGGTATTATTAAGGTCAGATTTTAAAGATAAAGAAGTTACTCATTCTTCCGTAAAAAATAATGAGAGTTATCAGAAAGCAGCCGGCATAAGCGTAGCTCCCCCAAGCTTTAGGCTCCCTCCGGGGTATTTTGATATTTCTGATGAAGATCTCTTGGCTTTCAATGATGTTGGGGATAATGGTAATGGTTCTATAAGTGATGCTGTTAGCCCAATGGCAGTGACGTTTGGCAGATTAGCAGCAAGAGCTACCGTAAATTTACTTAATAAATTTGGAGGGGTAGAGATTAAAGAAGAAAAGATGGATAGCGATGAAATGAAGTCTTTGATGAAAAGCGCTTCTTCAGGAGACATCTATTCAGCAGAAGCCATTTTTGAAGAGGTTAAGAAAGGCAATAATGAGGCAGCTTCCAATGTTTCTACCCTTGCCGGGTATTATTTGAGTTATCCCGAACAATCACGTAAAGCAGGGGATGTCTTGCGGGATACTGGTATTGCCGGGGTTTATATCAAGCAGTTTGTAGAAGGCGATTTGGAGGCGTTTAATACTTTAAACATACTTGGCCAGTGGGGTAACCAGGTAGTCACTGATTTCTTAAATAATCCAGCTACTGTTACGCTCATAAAAAAAGAGATTAAAGGCACCAAGCTGGCCGGTGCTTTAAATATGCTTAGCCTGTATCTTCCTGCTGCTGGTGAAGCATTAAAAGACCCCAATTTGATTAAGTCTTTTACCAATGAATTCAATAAAGGTAATTTCCAGGAGATCGAAAGTTTATGCGCTTTAGCGAGAAAAGACATCCCAGGCGCTAGTGAGCTTTTGAGTAATCCAGCCACCGCTATTTCTGTAGACAAGCAGCTTAAAGCAGGTAACTTAGGGGCAGTCAATGGTTTAATCAGCCTTGAATCATACAATTCTACTGCTAGGGATATTTTAGCTGATCCAGCCACCGCTATTTATGTAGACAAGCAGCTTAAAGCAGGTACCCCAGGGGGAGTTGATGTCTTAATCAGCCTTAAAAATTACAATAATGGTACTGCTCGGGATTTGTTATATGATTCCAATACCTTTACGTCCATAAAAGAACAAATTAAGGCAGGGAGATCAGAATTGGTCGGAGACTTGATAAGGCTAGCCAATTTTAACACATATAATGTGGATATGCGGTCAGAATTTTTAACGGACACTACTTTATTTAATGCCATATACAATAATAAAACCACAGAATCCAGGGATTTCTTAAAGTATTGTGCTTTGCGGACAGCTTTGGAAATCAACAGCCTCCATGAAGCTCCCGATGATGTTCGTTTTGCTTCAGTCGCCAATACCAGCTCGGAACAGCTATATAGGATTATGACTTTGGGTGAATCTGAAATTTATACATCTTCTTTTAACGGCCTCTTCAACCGGATGATGGATAGGCTTTCTGAAAAACGCATTTCCGGAAAAGAATTCCTGGATTCTATGGATTACAATCAATTCCGTACATTCATTAAAATGTCGGTTGGTTTTGGGCGCTTAAATGACTTTTTAAAGACCAACGATTCAACTACCAATCAAAAGTTATTAGAAAGATTTGTTCAGGGGCTGGATAAAGAAGAAAATATGCTTTCTCAGGCAGTAGTAGTAGCTGACGCGTTGTCATCAATACAGGATAGCGGCGTGCTTAAGGTTATGCAAGGGGCAATAAGCCGGGAATATACTCGAGCTAACCGTGAGAAGAACCAGGAAGCAATCAATGTGTATGGTTTGTTATCAAAGCAGTTAGAGTCCAGGGCTTTTAATCAATTTGTTTCAGCAAAAGATCTTTTTAATAAACAAGGGAAAAATGTCCAGCAGTATTTCTTCTATGATGATAGAAGTAGTGTGAATTGGGATGGGCATAATTCTTTTAAGAATTTTCTTAATACATATGGAGCTGATGTAGCCTGGGATTCAGAGGGCAATATTACTTCCATAGATCAATCAAAATCCAGCGGGTGGAAGGTTGAAATGCAACCTTCTTATGTTGTCATTAAATCAACCAATCCTGCTAATAATATTGAGATATACGCTAACAGGCCGGATAGAGTGGAAGAGGGCAGGCAGGATATCAAGGGGGTATTTGAACAAAAAGACTTATCTCCGCAAGTAGTTGTGCATAGGGGGCACAGCTATCATGCTTCCAGGACTGTTTCTGAGATTTCTTCTGATGCGCGTATTGTCTGGCTTGGTTCTTGCGGAGGGTATGCTGAGCTTTCATCAGTATTAGAACATGCTCCTAACGCCAGTATTATTTCAACAAAAGGGACAGGGACAAGATATGTAAACGACCCATTGCTTGGTATGCTTAATGAGGAAATACTAACTAAGGGGTCAAAAGATTCCATTACATGGAGTAATTTCTGGCAAAGGGCTGAAAACAGGTTGGGAAATAACGAGAACTTTAGGAATTATGTGCCGCCGCATTTAAATGCAGGTGCTCAATTTATCAAATCATACCGCGCCCTCGCTCAGCATTAAACCAATTAAATAAAACTTAAACTATATAAAATTAATCATAAATATTTTGTTCAATAATAATTACACATCTTATAATCGTCCAATCTGAATAAAATTGAATTACAAATGTCCACTCTACCAAGATAATTGTCCAATCAGAATATTTTGATTGTTTTTAGAAGGTAATGTCTTTCTGCTGAGGCAGTATGGAGACATGATCTTTAGTAAATCTGAAGAAATTCATCTGATTTATCCTACAAATATTCTATTTTCTTTTACTCAAAGATGCAAGATTTTCAGCCTGATTTATGAAAAGAAAGCGCTATTAAAAATACCCATTTTTCTACTTGACAGCGACGATCCAGGTGTTATACTTGTGATGTAAATGGAAAAGGTTGACAAGGTAAACTTAGAGTAATCTAAGGACACAAAGCCACGGGTCCTTAAGTCAAAAGAAGTCCCAAGGATAGCCGGGTTGCCAATATCGACGAGAGTTGGAGTTGACAACTCGATTTTATTTCATTACTTAGTAAGGAATTTTAAAAACAGTTTATTAACTTATGAAAAAAGTAAAAGTAATAAGATTAATAAAAGGTTTTGGGGTAAGGGGAAAAATTTATTTTTTGCTTAATACTACTAGGTAAAGAATGAATAAAAAAATGCAACAGACAGAAGGCCAGTTTGAGCAACCAAAAGCCAAGCCAGAATTCAAATCCAGTTTCAAGGCTTGGATCCGCGTGGTTGCTTTTATTATTATAGCGGTCTTCCTTCCTGAGCAGGTTGCCCAGGCAGTTGAGTATGACTGGCGCGTGCTTTGGCATAAGCCCGTAACCGGAAGCATTGCCCCTAACTATCTCAAAGACACTGGTAATATAAATACTGCTTTAGCCATTCGTAATATCCTCAAAGATATAGCCAATAAGCCAATTACCGCGATTAAAGTATCGCAAAATCTTACAATAAACCTGGATAAACCATTAGAAATGTCCAATCAGAGGATTGATGAGATATTTGAGTGGTTAAAGGGTAGGCCTTGCGGCACAAAGGCATTATATGATTTCTTAACTTTTTCCGGAGTTAAAGTTGAAGAGCAGGATATCGCGGTATTTGCTTTAACTGTAGACATCTTAAACGGCGCGGTAAAGCCGCAAGGCAATCCAAAAATCATCAAAAACTCTATTTATGCCCTGTCTAAAACAGCAGAGTTCTTTGGCGTTAAACTTTATCCGGTTAAGATTTCTGATTTTGCACAGAGCGCAAAGAGCCTTACGCCTTTTATTGCCCATGTTAATGGCGATCACTTCATTCTGGTAACCAAGGTTACCGAAGACAAGGTTTATTTCAGCGATCAGCATAAAGAAGAGTTTATGCCCGTTGAGAGGCTTTTAGAGAAATTCACGGGTTATGCCTTGGTTACAAAGACTAATGCCGCTAGCCAGCAGCTTAGCAAAGAAGAGGCCTTAAGCGTTTTAGGGGCAGGAAACTGGGGCCAGACTTATAACAATTATAATGACGACTATAGGCAGCGTGATAATTATAATTATAACGCTAATAATTATGGTTATAATGGTTATGATGTTCGTTCTAACCCCAGCGCCAACGTAAATATTACTCAAAATATCACTCCGGTTACTTTTACAATGAATTCTTACGGAGCTGACCAGAGGCCAACTTACTCTTATCAAACAATCTATGGTACTGCGTCGCAATATCAAGTAAAAAAGCAATGGGATGCCCAGGGCCAGAATTATTCTGCGCAGGTAACCGGGGGAATGACTCAATGGTTTGATAAACCGGTGGATGCCCGCTATAACAACGGAGTTCTCAGCCAGGCTCGTTATGGCAGCAATGTAATGACTGCTGATAATGCCAGATTCCAGAATATCCATGTTACCGGCAATATCTGGGACAAGATTCAGTATACAGGTTCAACACAAGCTTCTTATCATAAGGCGGAGTTTGATACCAGAAATACTGATTCTGACAGGGCGACTATTTGGGTTGGTAAAACCATCGGTGACCTGAATTTCAGCACCAATCTTTCCAATAAGTCTTTTAAAGCAGGTGAGCTGCCCAGGTGGAATTGGGCTCCTTATGGCAATGTCGCACAGAATCCTGAAAGGGCAGCTACTCTGGTTGATGACCGCCCCTTGAACGCCCCAACTCCTTACAACAACGTTTTTAAAGCTACTCCTGTAGGTAACGCAAACTTAGGGCTTTTTCAGATTAATCCTACTGACTCTGGAACGTTCACAATTAACTTTACCCGTGCTGGTTTGCATGCCAGGGCAGGGGATAGAATTGATGTTGGCAGCTATGCTCCTGATGTTAATAGTAACCGCGCCGGAACTCCTATCGTTGGTTTTGTCAAAGACCTGAATATCCAACCTTTAAATTCAACAAGTACATTTTATCTTAGCCCGGAAGTAGAAACTAATCGTTCTCTGGTTTTTAACGTTACTAATGCCAGGGTTGATAATGTGGGAAGAAATGACCTGCGTTTTGTAATGGTTGGTAACCAGGATATTAAGGGCAACAAGTTTAATCAGACCGGCATTGTAGATTTAGGCCAGAAGAACTGGAGTATTACTCATAATGAGTTAGGCTTACCGAATGTTGATCATTTGGACAAGGCAACCGGAGTGCCTTATGTTTTAGCGGATAGGGTTTATGGAAAATTAACTACCTATACTCCGGAAGGTTCTTTTGTGGGCAAAGCAGATATCCTGGATCTCTTCCCCAGAAATACACAAGATAAGGCTTTATCTTCTATAGGTGTAAAAGGCAATGTTGTGATGCCCAATATCACCGTAGAAGGCGGGGCTGCTATTGCGAATTTGGCTTCTGAAAGCAAATTCTCCCGTACCACAGCGGATATTCAAGATTACGCAAAGTATACCGCTAAACTTACTACTCAAGCCGCTGCAGACAGGATAGTACTTGGAGTAGACCAGAACGGGTTAAATTTCAGCCCGGTTTTTACTAACGCGGAGCTGCGCGCTGCCGGTAATAAATTCAGCCTGGGTATAAATGAGTATTCTGGCCCGGATAATTTTAAAATCAGCATTAATAATGGAAAGATTTCGCCTATGGCAAGCGCGGAAGTCAACGCTAGATTCTACCGCCATCTTTCATCGGATGCCTTAGGCAATCAGACATTTGTAGAGCTTAACAAGGGTGTAAATTATAACTGGGTACCAGGTAATGAAACTGTGGAAGGATTTTGGAAAGCGGAACTTCCTAAGGATTTCAGCGATAAAGTTAACCTTTCTTTTTATGGTAATCCGAATAGTGCTGAAGCGGTTGAGATTAACAAGATTGGTAAGGTAGAAGGTTTATTAAAATTCGCCGCAGACGGCCAATATTCATTAGAAGCTACTAAGTTTGCTTACTCTCCTTTAAAGGTTGATCTTGGCGGTTTGGATAATGAGAAGAATATTTCTAATACTCCAAAGGGGACATTGGGCAGGGAGTTTGTGACTGCTGAACTAGGTAAATATATTTATTTATCCGAAGGCAAAGACGGCGCAATGCAGCAGGTGGCTTTCTTGGGCGTAGACAATAAGACCTTCCGCTCAAGCCTGAACATAAACCCGATGTTTGAGAATGTTACCCATAATTTCAAGGATTTTAAATCAAATGAGTTTGTTTCCGGCCTGCAGTTTGAAAAAGGCAAGATTATTGCTATTAGCCGTGATAATGAAACGTCTTTGGAAGGCGCAAAAGCTAACCTGAATGCCCAGGGGTTTGTTACTACAGCCGGTTATAAATCCGGCTGGGCTGATATGCAGGCCAAGGCTACTTATTTCTTTAAAGATGACGCGGGTAAGATTAAGGTTAATTCTGGGGCGGATTCGTTGAAAGCTGTTTCAGCTGGTGAGATGATACTTAAGGATATCAATTTCTGGGTAACCAATGGAGGCGAGAAATTCTCCGCGATAAACAACACTACGCCTATTTTTGGCAAAGCCTCAATAGATGATAAAGAGATTAACATCAGCTCTTTCATTGACAACGGGCGTCCGGTAATTCAGATTAATGAGAGCGCGCCGTTAATTTTAGCGCAGCTGCCCGGCGAATCTCCTGCCAAGCATGACTCGAACCGTAAAGAAGATAAAACTTTAGCCTCTGCATTAAAGCATCTGGATGCAACTATAGATGCCTTGGATGGCAAACATTATGCCAGCCAGCAGAGGGTTAATTTTTCAATCAGCGATTTAAGGTCAACTACTGCCAGCCTTTCCGGTAACTTCGCGAATATTAAGTTTGATGCCAAGTTTGCCGGAGACCTTCCGTTATATGTGCAGGTAAATGAAAATAACCCAGTGGCTTTCGGCGGCGTTACAATTAAAGATAAGAAAGTAATAGCCTTTGACAATAAAGGCAATCTTTCTCCCGACGTAAAATTCGGCGGTTTCTGGGGCGTTGTAGACGGCCAGCGCTATGTATCTACATTCCGCGATGCCACCCAGAGAGAAGCTCTTCTTGATTCAAATAAGCCGATGCGCTGGAATGAGCAAGGAATATTGAGCGCTCAGAGCATAAAGAATCTGGTTGGCCAAAAGATTTGGACCGCTGCTAATTCTGGAAGAGGATACGAGATTACAAGCCTTCCTGAACTTGATTCTAACGGTAGAGTGAGCGTTACCGCGGAAAAAGGATTGTATAGCTTCTTCGTAGCCAGCGGCACAGATAAAACTGATAATGAAACACAGGGCGAAAATACCAAGCGCGCGCTGGTCTCTGATATCAAGATTACTAAGGATGGGAATTGGCAGGGCCAGGCCTCATTCTATTTAGACCAATTCTCTCCTGCATTCAGCGGCTCAGTTTCTCCGGATTTAAGAAATTACTCCGGTACTTCTCAATATGTAGGCAGGCTGCCTTACATACATATATTTAATGATGAGCAGAAGAAGATCGGCAACCACGCTTTAGTCTTTGGTGAATCTTTGAAGTTTACTTTTGATGAGCAGGGCAGGCTTGCCGAAGGTGTTTTATATGACGGGCTACAGGATAAAGAATCCTTAGGTTATGCCACAGCCCTTCGTAGCCAGATGAAGGATTTGGATATAAAGAAGGTCCAGCAAGATATCCAGAATTCAAACGCGCCGCAGGATGTAAAAAATAAAGTTCTTTCATCTTTAACTAAGGTTCAGGATGTCTATGACAAAGCTGAATCAGACCGCAGCGCAAGTGATTTAATTGAGGCAGCGCGCATCTTAAATAGCATAAGTATCTTTATGTCACAGTCTAAATTAGTAGAAGGTTTTGGTAAGCTTACTGCTGAGCAGCAGAAGAAGGTTGCTAATGATTCAAGGCTAAAGGGATATTTTAAAGACGGCAAGGTTGATATTGATAAGTTTATTGACGGCAAGATTGGCCCATCTACTTTGGCGCTTCAGGAGCTAATGCTTACCGTTGAACTTGAAGGCAAAGGTTATGTAATACGTACCCAGGATGACTTACAGAAAGCAATTAAGGCCGAAGAATATAAAGTTGTCAGGCAGCAACAGACGCAGTTAGTTTCCCTCTTTGGCTATCTTTCTTCAGATGTGAAAACATCAATAAATAATGACAAGCGTTTAGCGGTATATTTTGATCAAGGGCGCCTGGATCTTAAAAAAGTTGTTGACGGAAAAGCAAGCGTTGCTATGGAAATTTTAAGCGGTTATATTTTAAACGACCTTGCGCAGCAGTCCGGATTGAATAAAACAGGCGCCAGGTTTGCAGAGGTGGGGGGCAAGTTCTGGGTTATAGATAATACCCGCGCGTTTGACCCTGAAACTAAGATAACCCGTGTTTTGAATAAAGAAGGCCAGATAGGCGCAGTAGTAGCTATTAATTTAGCCGGAGGCAAAAAGTTGTCTTTTCAGGTGCAGGATGTTGATGACGGAAAAGGCGGCTCCCGCCAGGCATCAATCATTAAAAAGGGCGATAAGGGAATTGAATATGAGGCGCAGGTTATAACAAGCACTACAGGCGAAACATATGTTATCTTGTCTCCGCGTACTCCTACTTCAGAAAAAGTTACCACTACTGTAAGCGGAGGAACCGTACCTTCGTCCACTACTACTATTTCTAAAGAATATATGCAGAGGGTAATTACCATTGATAATAATGGCAATGCGAAGGAGAGGAATCTTACCGCAGCTTTAACTATATCCATTGATAATATAAACGGAGTAGGTACCCAGAAAGTAACTATAACCCCGTCTAAAGGCACGGTTACTGTAATGAGCGGTTTTAGCAATTCCGAGTTTGGTTCAGCAACCCCGGAATCAAAATACACTTTGGTAAATTCAAAGGGACAGGAAATTATAGGTAAGAGTTTTGGTGGAGCTATTATTTACATAAGCGCCAATAAAAATCAGAAATTCAGCAATGGCAAAAATTATGTAGTAGTAAGCGGAGGCAGGGTCCTTGAACAAGCTGAAATAAATAATGTAGCTGTTGAGGCAGAGTCAAAGGGCAAGGGGGGGCTTTCGGATAAGCAAAAATCATTATTCCCCGAGGGTATTGGCAACGCCCCGATTTCTGTATTGCTTCCGATGTTAACCAATAATCCTGGCGGAGTACCGAAAGCCTGGATTAAAGGTAATATTAATAGGGCCAGGGAAATTTGTGTTTTAAGAGATGGCATTTTAACCAAAATCAGCATTGAAGAAGCTGGTTTAAATAAAGAATTTATATCAAAATTTAATGCAGAGGTACTTGGAGGCAAGAGCTGGGAAACTGCTCAGGGAGAAATAGCGGATAAAATCAGGGATAGGTTGACTGAAAAAGGGGATATATTTGTTGCTGTAGTTGATGATGCCTGGACAGTTAAGCATGCGGTTGCTCCGGTGATTGTGGTTGGAGCGGTAGCTGTGGATGTCTTTGCTACTAAAGGTTTGGCTACCTCCGGGACTTTAGGCTGGCTGGGGATTATTGGTACGGGTATAGCAACAAGCTATCTTACCAGCGGTTCTATAAAATACCTATATACAAACCAGTGGTTGAATGCGAACGAAACTGGGGTTGCTATTGCTTTGGGTGCAATACCGGGTTCAGTAGGCGCATTACGTAATTTACGCTACGCTTCTTACGGGGTACGAGGTTTTATCGCTGCCAGGACAGGGACTAAGGTTATCGCAGAGACAGGAGAAATGATATCCGGTTTAGCCATAAAGCAATCAGGAAATATAGCCCGTAATATGCTGATTAGTTATCATTTGCAGGATGCGTTGAATATCGCAATCAATAATAAGCCTTTGAACTTTACCAGTGGGTTGGTAGCCTTAGGTACAGGGTATCTTCCTTCCCAGATTATGTATGCCGGCAAATTAAACAAGCTTATTCAGGCAGGGACATTGGCTTCCAGAATATCCGGTTATGGCGCAAGCATAGGTTTAGCTCGCGCGGGTAATGCTGCGGCATGGATAGTCAGCCATCCTTTAACTACTTATACAGCTACAAGCACCGCATATGCCGGAGTTGCGACAATTAGGAATAATAACCCGGATAGTTATAGCCCGACATCTCCCACGCTTTTATTATTAGCGCATAATGTAATGGCTTTTGGCGGCAGGCAGATACTTCGCGGTACAGGAGGGCTTGTCAGTGAGAAATTCGCGCAGAATATACGGGAGATGGATCAAATTGAAACAATGAAGATACTTTATTCCCTCGACAAAGAACAGGGGGCTGCGGCTTTAGGCGCCTCTTTCTTATATGGCTCTACTAAATTCTTCCTTGGCTCACCCAGTTTAGCATTCAATACTTTCCTGCGCCCCAAAGAATCAGTAGAAGCTTTTCTTGAAACTTTTAATATTATTAAGGCCCTTGCTAGCGGAGAAGGCGGAGGAATTACCCCGGCCAACTTTGCTGAATGGGGCTATTTTGCAGGCGGTATTTATGGCTCTGGTAAAGGGTTCCAGAGGATGGGGGCTGCGACCAAGAGTTACTCGGCCGCTAAATTTGCCCCTGATAGCAAACTTGGGAAATCGTTTAATTTCATGGGAGATGCCTTGAGTAATACCAAGAACGCTGTTTACATCAATGCCGGTTTGAGTTTAGGTATGACCGCGATAAAAGGTTTTGGAGATGGCTCGGCTTTATCCAAATCAGTTAAAGCATTGGCTTATGATATGGATAATTTAGTTTCAACTTCTTTTGCCATTAGTTTAGGTTACCGCGGCATACAGTCAATCGGCAGGGCAATCTCTAATTCTAAGGTTATTAAAGCTCCCCATGAAAGAATGATCCGGGAGGCCCAGACCTCAACCGCAAAATTCTTTAGCAAGCCAGTAGTAAGAGGTTTATCTGTGGCGGGCATCGGTGCCGGTATGTATATAGGAGGGAATGCTCTTGCTATAAATAGCGATAATAAAACCTGGAAGGGAATCGGAAACGTTATTGCCAATGTTGGATTGGTTGCTTTTGGTTTAGGGGTTGGTTATGCTTTACATGCCCGCAACGCAACTATCAAGTACAGGTTTGAAGGCGCCGAAGGCGTAAAACCGGTATTAACGGCAAAATCAAAAGCATGGGGTTATGGCTGGGGTATTGGCGGCGCGGCAACAAGCTTAGGTTTTGCCGCAGCCGGAGATTTGGTAAAGAATGATACTGCTAAGGCATGGCTTTATCGTGCTTCAGGAGCTACTGCAGTGTTAACTTATTTGAAAGTCGCGGGAGGGTATCAATCTTCTCGCCTATGGCGTAATAGTGCTTTGGCCGGAACAACCGCTACAGGCGCAGCGTATTATGGGGTTAAGAAACTGGCGATTGATCCTTTAGTTGGTGTACAGATGGCAGGCAATGATGGCAAGCCTGTGAATATGCCTTATTGGATGGCATCAGCTACAAACTTATTTGGAGAAGGCCATAGTAATATAGGTAAAGATATAAATGGTAAGAAGACACTTCAGTATATTGCTGATGATAAGCTTATTACTCCGTCAGCGGATTGGGGTTATGCCCTTACTATGGGCGGCTTATTGCTTGGTATCGGAAGTACTATCAGTAAGGCGCGCAGTATTAAGAATACCCTGGAGTTTTCAAAATCAAATTGGGGGGACCTTGGTTCTGCTAAAGGTTTTGGAGCTAAACTGAAGACATTCTTCAGGGAAGGCGAAGTAGGCAAAGAATTATCCAAACCCGCGCGCCTGAATTACAAGACAGCGCTTTTGGCCCCTGGTTCCTTGATGAGAAACGGCATTGTCCTTGCCGGTTCAGGCTCAGGTCTTTTGTTGATGAATGCCACAGGCTTAAGCGATAAGCTGGGTATTAATAAGCAGTGGCAGAAGGATTTGAATACTGTCGGTAAAATTCTGTTAGGCGCAGGCGCAATCAATATGGCTGTGTCTGGTATTTCCCGGCTTAATCCTACACGCGGTTTTGGTAAGGTTATAACAAAAATTACCCCGAAAAATACCGTTAAAAATTTAAGAACAGGCTCGGCTAAAGCCTATTCTTTTGGTAAAACACTTGCCTGGGATTACGGTGTAAGAGGGACAGGCGGGACATTGTTCTTTGTTATTGCTCCTTTAGCAGGAGTGGTGGAGTTTTCTTCATTGTTATTCCAGAGTAAAACTGATTCTACTTATAACCATATTGAGAGATACCTTATGGAGACATTCGGCGCTTTCTGGACCCCAGGCGTCAGCAATAAGAAATACGAAGGAGTATGGGATTTGAAACAAAAAGGTTTAATACGTTCTTCTCTGGATTCTTTCCTTGTTTTCTACAGTTCAGGATTACTCGGCCAAAACAGAGAAACCGGGAAGTTAAATAAAGATATAAAAGAAAGCTTCCGTAATGGTTTGGGTAGTTTCTTGGGCGATATCTGGAATTCGGATGAACAGCATACTAATGTTATGTTCTCGGCTATACTTGCAGTCGGGCATCAGCCGCTGTCCGCGCTTTTAGGTAATATTAAGAAGGGTGATTTCGGAAGATGGTTCAGGGCAACCGGCAAGGCTTTGGCTGAGACCGCTGGTATGGGTATTGGCCTGGCAAAGAAAGGCGCAGCCTCCGGTTTATTGGATAAACAATTAGGGGCGCGCGCAGACCGCTTGCTGGATTTAGTGCTGAAGGGAACGGTTGAAGAGGTATTTGTTGAACAGGCAATTGATATTGCCAGCACTCCTGTATTTGGCCTGATTGAGTCAATCGCAGGCTCTTTATCCCCGGCTGTTGCTATGTGGATTCGCACTCAGGGCCGCGAGATCTGGCAGGAAGTAGCTTCTCCGGGCAGCAGCGCAGCTAAGGCCAGCGCTAAAGAATTCCTTCGCCACGGAGATATCACAGGCAATGGTATAGCCGGTAATTATACGGTTAATATAGAAGATACAGCTAATAAGTTTGATGATCAGGACCGCCAGATTGTTGCAAGTTTGGCCGGCAAGAGTATAGCAGATATTAAAAATGATGCCGAAGCTTTAAGAAACTTGGAAATATTAGCAGGCAAGGAAGCTACTTTCAGCCTGACTAATGAAGCCGGTTTTATAAGGACATTCGGGGTTAATGCCAATAGCGCCGCAGAATGGGGAAATGCCTTTAAGGTCCAGGCTTATGAGGCAGAATATGAGCAGGAGCTTGCTGGCGCCGGCAGCCCGGAAGGGCAGCAGGAGGTTGCAGAAAAGATCAGCAAAGAAGTAGTTGCTGTTAGTTCCATTAATAAGCCCTCCAAAGATGATCTTGCAAAATCTGAAGCTGGCAAAAATGTTTTAAATAGGTTTGCTGGCAGGGATATTAACAATGCCGGTGCAGTTGCCCAGGCGGTTTTGGCGCATTCAATAATCGGAGTCAGGGTTAGCGAGGGGACATTGCCTTTGGGTGAATCTGAAAAAATTCTCGCTCAGGCAACCCCGGAATTTAGAGACGCGGTAAGGAAAATAGTAGAAAATTCCTGGTTAAATGGTTTAGGCCTTCCGTCTTCTCCTGTTACTTTTGACAATGGGTTATTTGTTGTTAATCCTGTTAATAATGATTCAAAAGGGAATTCTGTATGGAGCAAGCTCAGCCGTAAAACAGAACCATTTGTCCAACTTAGAAGAGCGGAATATGCTGTAGAGAATGCAGAATTCCAGGCAACCGGGGATGAAATAGCGGCCGCGATTGCCGGTATATCATTTGATGAAAACCAGAGGTTAGAGAATAAGTTAATTTTTGAGACCGGTATTGATACTTTTGCCCCGCAGAAGGCAGCAACCCCGTGGTTTAAGAGGTATATTCTTAGGGCAGGTACTAAACTTGCGGATTCACAGTCACCTTTGGCGGTATGGACTGGTGCTTCACGCCTGGCAAACTGGGCTTTGACTAAGACCGATATTCAGAAGTCAGTTGACCATATGTATGCTGATGGCGAATGGAAAAATGAACAGTTAGGCCAAATAAAAGAATTAGTATTTGCTGAGATAAAAAGAGACCCCAAATCGCCTATGATTAAGAAATTGATAAAAGCTGGCGAGAAAATTGCTGCTGCCCAGCGGATGAGTATTTCCGGTGCGTTCCGCAGGGAATTCTCCGAGCGCAGTGATTTTGAGCGCATTGGCGGGCAGACAGTAGAAGACGCCAAAGAAATCTTGGCGGCAAACAATATCGGCCAGGTAGAAATCCCGGAGGTTTTTACTGCTTTAGATAAAATAGGCAATTATAACAGTATCGGGGTATTGAAAGCTTTGGCTTTGGGTAATGACCAGAGGGTCTCTCCTTTGCAGGAATTTATGAATACACAGGAGAAGAATGAATCCGGGCTGAATGTAGTGCAGTCAAGGTTAGGTGTTCCGGTGACCCAATCGCCTAATTTCGTAGTTACTACAGGCGGCATTAAAGATCAATCCCAGAATCGCTCTACTCCTGCCCAAACACAATATAATGAAACGACAGGAGAAGGCACTATCTTAATTGATGCAGCCCAGAATTTCCGTATTGTCAGAAAGGATGGAAAGCTTGAATTTGAGCTTACGCCTTTAGGCCAATTCAATATTGGCGCATCCGGTGCGCATGAGTTATTCCACTGGGGCATTCTTAATGCCTGGTTAAACGCTGGAAAGGATGCCAGCCGCATAACCGGCAGGCTTGGCCAGGAGATCCGCAGCTTAATTAAGAGGGAATTAGCTGAGACAAGAGGGATTGACGTAGGCGAAATTAGCGATAATGATCCTGAATTCATAGCAAAATTAAGCGTGCTTAACCTTTCTTTACAGGAACATACTGAACAAGAATACCTTGCTCAGCTTTTTGGCGGAGAGGTGTTCTCTATCTCCAGAATGCAGCCTGCATCTTCGGATTTAGGCATTCAGGATTCCGGATTATTAGGTTATTTCTATAAATTATATTATTATGGCGATGCCGGCCTGGATAATCGAAATGTCTTTAGCAGAATAGTAACCGGTGAAACTGATTTAAGGGATCTTGTATATCAGTATGAACTTAATGGTAGTTTCTCTAAGATTGCTGGAACAGAAGAAAAGCAGGAACATCAGCCTCCTGCAGATTCCAATAATAGTAGCAGCTCGGTATCTGTATCAGATAGTAATAGGTTAATGGCTGAAGTTGCCAGGCGTATAGTGGAAGAAAAATATAATGGTTATGCTGGAAACTCAGGAATCGGCCAGGGAACAGGCAATAATAATATAGGTAAATCCGGAGTAGGCCCGGGCATTTCTTCCCCTGTGGTTGAGAAGGCCAAGATAGAGAAAGTTAAGAAGGTTGAATTCCCCGGTAACAATACAGCCTCTACGCCTGTCGGAGAGGGCCAGAAACAGGAAGAATTGCCTACTTCCAGGCAGAATCCAATGTCTTTGCCTCAGCAGGTGCCTGTAAATGGCTCAAATACGTTTGGTTCAGTAGTTGGCGGCCTTAGCTCAAGCAGCCCGATGTTGTTATCAGCAGAAGTATTGCGTCCGCAGATGACTACCCTG
>Ga0172375_10004787_pt1 | contig 19823 bp, 20 predicted proteins | sample LakKiv1m_FD_114537 | JGI IMG/M metagenome (GOLD analysis project Ga0172375, IMG submission 114537) | Freshwater microbial communities from Kabuno Bay, South-Kivu, Congo - kab_092012_11.1m | ecosystem: Environmental > Aquatic > Freshwater > Lake | place: Democratic Republic of the Congo...
GACCAACTGATTCATTAAGGTCTGTTGAGTTATTGGAATCTCCTGACGCTTTGTTCGAGGAAATAATATTAGGCTACCCATGATAGCACCTCCTGTGGATTGTTATTGAAAGACACCTTGTGAGACATATTTGTTAGATGAGAATATAAGGCAACTTATTTTGTATGCAACTTGTCGCGAGTAGAAATATGCAAAAAACCCTTTTGAAATAAGGTGACTATTTTTTTCGGGGTCGTGTTTTTTCAGGAACTGGCACGAACGGGAGAGAGAGATATTCACCGGATATGTCCCTCCGTCCCTTCCCGGTAACGACACGATGCCCTCTCCGCTCCGCTCCTAAAGCGCGATCGTAGCTATGAGCCAACCAGGCGCGATTTGCGGGGTCTCTTTCTTTACCCTTACCAAAGTATTCGTTTGCTGAGAAATCGTCTCTGGCGTCGTCTCAGAGAGCCGGGTGTCAGGTATGAAGCATCCGTGAGGAGGTGTGATTCATCGAGGTGGATTGGCTTTGATATAGGGGACTGTGCCGGTGAGAGTCTGCGGGTTGCAGACGAAGGAAACGAACTGACGGGTATGTCATGGATCGAGAAGTGTGGTATCTCCGACAACCCCGCCGGAATGAACCGGAGGCGTTACTCTCGCGACTCCCCTTGGGAGGTTCAGGCTTCGTGAGAGCCGTCTTCTTTTTCACAAAGCTGTCGAGGATACCTGGTGGCAATGCACGTTTCGCAGCTCAGGGTGGTTACTGAGTGATGTTGGCTCGGGACCCTTTTGAGGGTCTGCCTGAACGCCGGGTTCCATCATTGCTTTCCTGCGGCTCATCGCCTCCCTTTTCGTGACCGGTAGCAGGGATTCCTCCGGTCATCGAGGGTCCGATCCATCACATTCTATCTCGATGTGCCGCGAGCCCTCGGACATAGCCCGCAGCAGCCGACCAAAAGCTTCTTTCAGGCCCGCATCCGACAGTTCGTACTTTTTCACGAGTTCCGCATCCGAGATACCATTACTGAGTTCTTTCTCGCTCTGTTCTGCCGACATGCTCCGCATCATTGAACCAAGGCCCCATGAACTTCCCTCGCAGGACCATGACGGGAAGGTCGTGACTGACTCGGCTGATCGGCGACAACTATAATCCCGCCTTAAGAACCACAAGAAATAACAGCAGTCCTCCGCAGAGTAGTACTATATAGGGCAGAAAAACCGCCAGAGCGGCTTTCCCGGTGGTTACGCCGTGGACTTCCCTTAGACCTATAATCACAAGGTATGTGGCCCAAATGGCACAAGCGATTGACCCTAATATGGGCACAAAGTTGCAGAGTTGGGCAGAGGAGCTGTAGCAGAAGACTCTGAAGGTAGCCTCGAAGCCCTTATGCGCACCTTCGGCCACAAGCAAAAGGCAAACATGGATCAACAGAGCGGCCAATGCCAAACCCAAAGCAGCAACCAGGGGCGAAAAGACAATCATCGTAAGCGCTATAACTTTGCCGCCTGAGGTTCCTGATAGACCCATCCCGAAGACAACCGACCATACTTGAGAAAACATTATACCGATGCTTCCTAATATTACGCCGAAAATCAAAGGCTTTTGATATCCGCCGTGGGATGGGAGCCCGGCAAAGAAGGACTTGGTTGAAAACAGGCAATTGTTGATTGTTTGAACGAATGCCTGCGGCCAACCCAGGGTTCCACCGTCTTCCCACGGGGAATACTTGGGTCCCTCTTCGTGCTCTACCAGCCTGCCTCCACAGGAACTACAAAACTGTTGCCCCGGCGCGGAGGCGACCTCACGACGGCATCGTGGGCAGTAAACCTTACCATGATCCCCGGATTGAGGAGGCGGGCTTCCTCCGGCTGGTCCCTTCTTTCCCGGCCCAGCCGCTGGAGGTACTTTGACGGTTTCTCCAAAGAGAGAGGCTCTCGCCGTAAGCTCGGCCTCCGTGAGCAGCCCTTCATCCACAAGTTTCCGCAACTCCCCCTGGAGTTCCCCTGGAGATATCTGGAATCTACTCATCAGTTGGTCGTCTGACAGCCCGCCCCTAACGCCCTCCAGCACCTCTCGGGCCGAGGGATTCCCTCTTTCGCTCATTGTCAGCCCCTTTCTGTTGTTTTCGTTTCTCTTTCATTGTTTCCAGCAAGAGGTCCGATATGCCCAGGTGACGCGCCTCCATCGCGATGCTCAGAGCGCTTTTCCCCTCTTTGTCCCTCGCCTCGACATCCGCCCCTTTGTCTACGAGTAGTTCGACGATTCCCTGGTGTCCGGATTTGGAAGCCGCCATCAAGGCTGTTCGACCGGCCTTTGTACTGGCGTTAAGATTTGCGCCTTTCTCCAAAAAAGCTTTAACCAGGTTGACTTGACCCTTGTCGCAAGCCACCATGAGCGGCGACCTCCCATCCTGATCCTGAAGATTGACGTCAGCCCGTCTTTCCAAGAGCAGATCAGTTACGTTCCCGCGGCCCACATCCAAAGCTGTCAAAAGAACAGTCCTCCCCAACCTGTCCTTGGTGTTGACGTCGGCACCCTTGGCCAGCAGCAGATCAATCAAGTCTCGGTGACCACCTTCAGTCGCCAAGTGGAGGGAAGTCCTGCCTCTCATGTCCGCGGCGTTTACGTTGGCCCCTTTTTCGATAAGAAATGTGACAAAATCCAGATCCAGTTTGCTGCAAGCCTTCATCAAGAGGGGCTCTCTGTCCGGCGCGACAACATTCGGATCCGTGCAACTCGCCAACACCGTCTTGAGAAAGCCGATCTGCCCGTCATCGAAGAGTTTGAAGACGCAGGAGTTTATTTCCTTGCTCTTGGAATCAACTCGGAACCCTGCATTGAGCAACAGCTGCGCCAGATCCAGATGTGTGGCGGAAACCGCGTTCCCGAAGGCAGTCCTGCCCTGTTGGTCCGCAACATTCACATCGATCTTCTTCTCAAGAAGACCCTTAACCATTTCCGCGTTGCCCTTGCGGCACGCCACCATGAGCACCGTCTCGCCGTCCTTGGCCTTGTAGTTGCAGTCAGCGCCCCTGTCGAAGAGGAGTTTGGCGACGGCATCATGTCCTTGTCCCACAGCGATCATTAGAGGGGTCCAACCATACTGGTCTTCAGGCACGTTTATATCTGCGCCCTTGTCCAACAAGGCCCCTACCATGTTGGTAAGCCCTAGATACGCCGCCGAGCACAGCACCGTTTCTCCCCCTGCATTCTTGGCATCAAGATCGATCCCCTGGCGGGCGAGAAGGTCAAGCACCTCCGGCTTTCCACAAATGACCGCACTGTAAACAATTCGATTCTGAGCCCTCATATCAAGAGTGGGTCCTTTTGCGCATAGTAATTCCATCGCCCGCGTGTCCCCTTCACAGGCAGCCATAGGAGGTAGTGTCTTGCCGTCCTTACCAGCCAAGGCAGGGTTTGCCCCTTTGGTGAGGAGCATGTCTAGCGTGTCGTAATCCTTATTCAGATAAGCCAATATCAACGACGTCCTGCCACCCTCCCGGTCCGTTGCATCAACATCAGCGCCATTATCCAGCAGGACCTTCGCCGCATCCTTGTGCCCGTTCCGCGTAGCCAATATGAGCGCCGGATCGCCCTTGTCTTCTCTGTAGTTCACATCCGTCTTCTTGGACAGGACCGCCTTCAAGGTTTTCACATCCCCATTGGTTGCCGCGGCCAACATCCGTTCCCGTCTCAGGACGGCTCCGGGCTTGCCGCCTTTGGATGTCAACAGAGATTCGAGTTTGGATATTCCCCGACCGAAACCCACGTCAACGGCTGTGTAGCCCTTGGCATTTTCCACATTGATTTCAGCTCCTGCCTGCAGCAACATACCGACAGACTCTACGTCACCGGCGGAGGCCGCCATGATCAAGGGGGTGTCACCGGCAGCGTTGATGAGGTTGACACTGACTCCCTGTTGAAGTAGCAAGGCCACCACATCACGATGTCCTTGAGCAGCCGCAAACATGAGCGCAGAGTTGCCTTCACGATCCTTCGCGTTGAGCTGAGATCCTTTCTCCATAAGGAGTCTCACGAGACTTGCGTCGCCTTTGGACGCCATTGCCATGAGTGGCGTGATACCGTCCTGATAAGAGACCCTCACGTTGGCTCCGTTGTTAATTAGTAGCCGCATCACTGCTCTGTGGTCCCCGGCCGCGGCCTCAAGCAAAGCAGACTTTTCGCCCACGGTTTTCGGGAGAGGCAGGACGATCCTATTGAACATATATCCGAGCCACTTTTTGAATCCTTGCCGCCATGCTTCGGCGGTACGGTTCCTCTCGGCTTGGGTGCCCAAATTGGGATCCGCCCCGTAGTCGAGCAGTACTTTCACGACCGGCGTGTGACCGGCTGCAGAGGCAAGAGATAGCACCGAGGACCCATCCGAGCTTGCGCAGTTCGGGTCCGTTCCGTCAGCCAGCAGGACTGCCGCCTTGTCTAGCTCGCCGGATGTGCATGCTTTTATTAGTGTCTCCTGCTTTGCCTTGACGTCCATGTAATGCCGCACCCCATACACGCCGCCAGCGATGACAATCAGCGCTATGGGCAAAACTGCCGCCAAGACCTTATATTTCCGTGGAATCCTTCGTGGAATCCTGGGTCGGTCAACGACCGGCGGACCGGATTTGACGGGAGGTTGAAGCGCGGATATCTCGGATGGGTTCAATAAGCCTGCAAAGAGCATTTTGGTCAGAATTCTCTGAAGTGTCTCAGCATGAAAACCGTATTTTTCAATGAGTTGCCGGAAATCAGCCCCCGACTTAATGTCAGCCAAGATTTGGGATACGGGAACCTGATCCCCCTCTTTGGGCTGCTCAGGTTGCTCATTTGTCGAGCCTCTGACCGCTTTTTCTACAGCTGTCCCGTTGGCTTTTTTCTTGAGGAATTTCTCCACGATGATGCCGCACTGAGGACAGACCTTGAACTCATAACTCTGAGGAAGATTGCAGGCAGGACATCTGAAGACGGTTTGGGTGGAAGTGGATGTAGGATGAACCGGCTTGGCTTCATCGTCGTGAACAATGACCGTCCCGACGTCCCGGGCAGAGCGACGATCCAGGTCTGCTTGAGTGAAGACCTTTGCAGTGATGAGTTTCTGGAATAGGCTCTGTAAGCCTTTGTCAGAGATACCATACTTCTTCATTAAGAATTCATCGGCAGCTCCGGCACGAATGTCCATCACGACTTCTTTTGCCGACAGTTTTTTCTTTTCCTCAGCCAACTCGGAACCCTCCCCCCAAAAAGTGTGAAGGTTATGGACGACAAAGTCTTATTTTGCCTTGTACAGTAGCTTTCCCGTCGGCAACCGAGCCTCGGTCGTGCCGTTCCTCGTCTTGGACTTCGTAACCAGTTTTCCCGACGCATCGCGGGTCTCGGTCATATTCCCTCTCGTGTAGGTCTTGTAGAGCAGTTTCCCGGACGAATCCCTGATTTCACCTTTGACGGTCTTGTCACCGGCAAACACCAAGAAAGGGAAACAGAGCAGAAGAAGTACCGCCACGGCTGTTTTCATTGGCTTTTCTCCCCTGATCTGGGTCATTCCGAATCACCCCTTTTTGAAGCCTGGAGCCTCCCCACATTTTCCCATGCACGTGTGTCAGATAAGGACAAAGTGCCGAAATTTTTTTCTCAAGAATCGCTGCCCGCCTCGGAAGCCTTGTCTATGACATCCTCCGGCTGCCCCAGGAAGACCCACAGCAACACCTCGATAAGCCCACTCAGAGTTCCGCCCCCTGTGCCGTCAGGATCAGCCTTAGCCCTCTCCAACGCCCTGTCTCTTATCTCTGCGCGAACAGAGATTCCCGTATTGACCCTGGGACCTTTGAATCGCGGACGCCTCGGCAGACTCGTAAAATCCACCCTGTGAGCCTTATATTCTTCGATCATACGCCGCAGGGTATCGAGGTCTTCTTCGCCGAGAGGAGATTTTTGAGCGCCTTTTTGAGTTTCGCAGGGGCTGTCAGGGTCGGTATTCTGGAGAGGTTCAGGAGAATCTTCGGGCGAGCACAGGGTACCGGCAGCACAATCGAGGGGCGATCCTTCGTTTTCAGCCGTCGCTTGACAGGGCTGGCTTTCTGCTGACACCCGGGACACCCTCCTGGATTTTGCGTGGTACCAATTTACCACCTCAGTCCCCGGGGTGTCAAGCAGAAAGTGGTATCTTGTTACCCGGGCGGGGTATTTTGTTCGGGTGGACCCGGATGCTCCACGACGTCATCCGGACTGCCGAGGTAAATCCACATCAGCCATTCCACAAGCTGGGATAAGTTCCCGCCGGTTTTCAGCCGTTCCTGCTTGGCTTTTGCTACTGCTCGGTCGAGAATCGCTTCACTGACCCGAATCCCCGTATTCCTCGTCTTTCCGAGGAAGACGGGTCTCCTTACCGATGCTTCCATAGCGGCGGCTTCTCTGCTTTTCCACCACTCGATCATTTCTTTGAGAGTGTCTGTCTCTTCCAGAAGCCATTGTGGTAAAGATGTGGTATCAGGCGCTTCGGGTTTGGTAGGCTCTTTTTTCGATTTCATTGTCTCTCCTCCGTCCAGCTTTGATTTAGAGGCAGAGCCTCTTCCCCAATAACCGACGGAAGGTGGGGTGGGGTCCAGAGGACTATTACTTTGTGGTAATAACCTACCATTCCGTAGTAGTCAAGAAATTAGTGGTATGGGATTACCCTCGGATGGTATGTGTGCAATGAATTCAGATGAAGGCACACGTAGAGGCACCATCTCGCACTTCGCTGCGAGTCATGACAGGATTAGGAGAATTACTTTGTTTCGTGTTACGAGGCGTTCCGTGTCAGCTTAGAAATTTCTTGCCGAATCAAGTCCGTGTCTGGCCTGTAAAAATTGAAGCGTTGGTAGAAAGTCTTTGTTATCGTCTCAACTATTTCCACCAGGTTTGTCGAAATCTCTTTGACCGACACCGTGAATTGTGAAGAGACTGACGGTTGATGACAGACTCTCTGAGTCAGAGCTAGCGTTCGTTCCAGTCTCGGATGGTTCCGCGAAGAAAGAGTCCTGTCGGCAAGGCCTTCCCACACAAAATGAAAAGATACGGAAGCCGACTCGTCCTCTAAAGCTCCTGCAAGGCGTTGAGAATGCAATAAAATTTCCCCTACCTCACAGATAGGTGTTTCAACCCAGAGGACGGTTCCCGGAGGAATCTTATCGGATTCACAGTCCTCTTGATACCCTCGCAGAAGGAAGAGTGATCCTTCAGGAGAAGCCCACCAGAAATGAGAATAAACCGCATCCAGGTCGGGGGCTTTTCCCATCCAACATTCGAGAAAATCATTATAGGAATTGGTAGTTAGTTCGCCCAGTGTGCCGTCAGTCACAGCCCAAACTGCGTAGCCGTTTGATCCGATTCGATGGTTCTCCGTTTGTCTCAGCACAGATCTCAACTCGCCTGGCTCTATTGGGCTGAGATTTCCTGTGAGGTGGTAGGCTGCGATCCAGTATCCGTGTTCGTATCTGAAAGGCCGCTCGTCGGCGAGATCCTTCGCAACGAGTTCGTCCCATCGGGTTTTGCCCTCCTTAACCCAATTTGCAAGCCTGTTTTCTGTTCGCTGCGAGGTAGAGACGTCATTGCCACCAAGTTGAGGCAGGCGATGCACCTCCATACCGGCTCTCTCCTCCGCTGAAGCTTTCCATTCTCGCAACAGCTCGACCGGGTAGGTCGCTTCATCCTTATCCACGAGACGACCGCAATATTCACAAAGCCAGATGCCATTATCATAGGACTTGCGCTGTTCTGCAGATAGTGAGGGATCGTAACGAGCGCCTCCGGGCGAGGCCGCTGTAACGTGCGAGGCTACGCCCATGTTGATGGCTGCAGGAGTAGAAAGGCTCGGACCGCTGGTGGGTTTTTGGCAATCGGGTCTTGAGCATCGGTATCCTACCCGTTTTGCCAACTGCGTCTTGACGCTCTCAGGAAAATCGTCACGCATGAAATTCACCGTCTCTTTTTATCGTCCAGATTCATTCACCGCCTGCTTCAACACCGGCGAATAGCTCCATGTCACTGCCTTACGGGCATCGAGGATCATTTCCTCGCCGGTCTTCGGGTTCCTGCCGCGGCGGGCGTGTTTTGACTTGACGTTCCATTTTCCGAAGCCAGAGATCATCACATCTTCTCCGGCGATGAGTCTTTTCTTCATGATTTCCAGAAGTTTTTCGAAGACTTCGGTTGCCTCATTTTTCATGAAACTGCAGTCGTTAGCGATTTTCTGGGCTATGTCCGCTTTGGTCAGGGTCATAAATTCCTCCCGCCCGATTGTGTCGAGATGATCTCCGTGAAGGAGGGCTGTCCCCGTGGGACTGCTTTCACTTTTCGTCAGTATCGGTATGAACCGGCCTTATCAGCTTCCTTCCTCAGGATTTCTGCGAAGCGATCAAATGCAAAGTCGAGAATGGCACTGCCATCATTAAATGTTTTGTCCCGACTCTCCCAATAGACATTGAACTCACGATCAAATTTAGGAACCAACCTAAGAAGATCGAAAGTCGCTTCCCAGGAATGTTGTTCGTTCAAGCGGGCAATATCTATGGCTAACTCACAGCCCCGCAATGAATTTGAAAGCTCATGTCGGAAGAAGAAACGCAGCGAGAGGCGTGGAGGCTTTGTCGTTGATTCCGAATACGGGAGGAAAGGCCCCAATATAAAGAGCGAATCGGGCAAGGTCTTGCTCGGATCCTTTACGAACTCCATCTTTAGAAAATCCGATTCTCGATTCAGTTGCTCAACTCGTGACTTTGCATCCGCGATCATACTGCGTGCCGCCGCAGAGACTTGCTGAACTCCTTCAACGGAATCGAAGCGAGCTTGCGCCTTCATTTTATGAGTAATGTCCTTGTCCAATACGGAATATTTCGCTTTCCATGCCTCTGTTTCAATGCTCTTGTATCTATCTATGAGGTCCACGGCTTTCTTGATCTCATGCACCACACCCTCAATGCCTCGGTCCGTAGATACGGCTACACGATTCGCCAGAATTGGAGAGTATTTCTTTACGTCCTCTACGGTAATGTCCTTCCAGACGGGAAGAATCACTTTACGCTCTATTGTCTCAAGGCTGAACAGTCCATCCAACTCTTCCTGGGTCCAGCGTTTGCCAAAGAAATGATGGCTTAGAACCACCACTCCGTAATCACATTGACGTAAGCCTTGATCTATTTTTTCCCGCAACTTGTCCCCGACGGTGAGTTCATACTCGTCATACCAGACTTGAAATTCAGTTTTGAGTCTCTCCGCAAGCGGACGGACAAAATCGGCTTTGTCTTCTGAGGCGTGGCTAATAAAGAGTTTGATCATAGATTCATGGCTCCCGCACTGCACAATTGATTACGCTCCGAGATGTCACCTGTATGCCGGACACCCTCTGGTGTCAAGATCTCCTTTTTGAGCTGGAGTATCGCTGAGCCTCTCAATCATTATTCAGTAAGTTTAAGATGTTACTACTGTCATACTCAATCCCTCCGCCCAAGAAAAATGAACTCCTCAATCCTCTGGGATTTCTTCCTCCAAAGACTGAATGAGGTCCTGCTCCGTGAGGACTACCTGTTTGAGCGGACCTCTCTTGGACGCGGAGGGTTTATCCGAGATGTCAATGGTAATCATGAACAGCGTTTTCCCGTTGACCGAAAAAATCCCGAATTGCGGATCATCGTGTTGGGACGCAAAGCACAACTGGTTATCCCCAACGTTGAAAATCGCCAGACAGCCGAAGGGCTGATTGTACGTGGCGGTGTACGTATATATCTGATGAAAACCCGCTTTAATGTTGGAAGGACTACCGCTGAAGACTTTGGCGTCCACCAGCAGTCTTTCATCTCCAACCTGTTCCGAAATCAAATCAATTTCTCCGGTAGCCGACTTCGGCTCTATGTGAAAATCCAGGCCCTGCGAGTACAGGAATTCATACAGGTCGGAGGCGAGGACTTTTTCTCCCCTCCGGGTCCCGGCATCCTTATACCGCTTTAACAGGGACTCTCGCCTGAACCATTCGCTCACGTGCTTATAGCGGACAAGGAGATAGAGCAACAGGTTCCGGCTGTCGAGTTGCTCGTCGAGATATTCGTACAAAGGCATCACGAACATCTCGGTAAAGATTTCGGCGAAATTGTCCGAGCGGCCATCCATAGCGTACCTTTTGCCTATGAGGATTTCCTTTTGATTCATGACATGACCAACTTCCGCTGCAACACAGGCTCTCAGGACAAAAATGCAAGCGGCAGCATGATCTTTTTCGTTTTTGAAGTTGACACACTCATCCCGCGGCAAACTGCCGTCTATAAGCCCCTGCACGTCCTCCATGATCGCCGTCTTTTCTTGCTCAAGTAACCTCATAATTGAGCTGAATATTTCCGACGAGTTCAAGAAACCCCAAAACTGGACCAACTGCCAGTGATAGCCTTGCCAGGTCGCGCTTTTTAATCTTCGGACCCTGTTTTGCAGCCTGTATCTGAGCGTCTGTAAGAGTTTGGAATCCATGAGACTATCTCCCGAAGTTTTTGATTACCTCTTCCAAGCCCTGAAGGGCTTTGTTGATCTTCTTCCGGGCTTGTTGGGTCTCTCCCATGTGGTCTATTGGGCGGATCGTGGTCTTGCAACCACGACAGATAACCGGCGTCTCAAGGGCGATGTCCTTTATCAAGAAGGGGTTGTAGAAGCCACACCTTGGACACTCTGACTCAATCTCGAAATCGTCCAAAGAAATCATGGGACGGTCTCCTCTTGGGCGATTCGCGAAACTGCCAAATCGTATCTCTCCTTCGAGATTTCTGCGCCTATGAACCGTCTTCCCTTTCGCTTGGCTGCCACAGCGACCGTTCCTGTGCCGGTGAACGGATCCACAACCATCTCACCGGGATGTGTCAACGTCTCAATCAGATACTCCGCCTCCTTGCAGCCTTGTTGGAGTTCGGATTCCCTCTTAGTGGCGGGATAATTGTCTCCTTCGATCAGATCATGGAGCCAGTATTGGGAGGGTCCGGGATCGTATGCGCCCTTGGAGAATAGGAGTAGTAATTTCAGGGAATTCTTGATTCTCAGAGGGAAAACGTTATTCGGGTAGGAATATCGGACGCCCGCAACCCATACATACGTGAGATGCGCTTCCAGAGACTTCAAGACCTCAGTAAGATAGGTCTGCCCTGAATATGCTACGAGCAGGCTCCCCGGCTTCAGGACACTTGAGGCAAACCAAGCGAGGTCTCCCCATAAGGAAAGGTGTTCACGCCCATACATCGGATCGGTCAGCATCAGGCCCACAGAATCCGTAGGGACGACTTCTTCATTCAACACTTCTCTGAAATCGCCGTGGAGGACTCGGATTCTGTCATCCGGTTGGATCTTCTCTGCTTCTTCGGCAGCCGCTTTTCTTCGTTCCTGACGTTCACGTTCCCTCTGAAGATACCCTGCCAAGGAGAGGAACTCCTTTGAGGTCAATTCCTCGCCCTTTCCTTTGATTTCCTCAACACGCTCGTCAAAATCCTTCTCTGGGATCGAGGCTATGGATTGCCATCGGGATGATTGATTCCTGGTGATGCCGAGGTCAGCGAGCTTCGGAGTCCTACCCGTACCATCGTGGGACAGGTAGGATTCATGTTCAGCCTGACCACCCGGATTCTTCTCCATATCCAGGAGAATGTCCCCTGCCCGACGCTCGGCTCTGATCTTAATTTCAGCGCATCTATTCTGCATCTCAAGAGAGAGTTTCTGCTGGCGAGCGTACTGACGAAGGGCTTCGGCTTGGTCTCGGATCTTCTTCACTTCGTCTATGGACGCGGCGAGTTCGAGTTCACGCTTCGCTCGGTCAAAGTGGGTGAGGGCATCTGCCTCTTCGGACTGGGGAAAAGGAATCAGGTTGGTTTCGGCGTGGTCTGTCATATCTTGTCCTCAGAGCTTCGCAATACTTTCCATAGAAAGTACGAGGGGTTTTCTTTTACATTTCTCCTGTAGTTTTCATAAGTTCTGAATCCCTGAGCTGTAGCCATGATCGCTCCGATTAGCGACCATCCCCCGGATTGTACCGCACCAGCCAAGCCAGCCATAAAGACCACAGCCTCTGCCAATGCGCTCTTTTTCAAACTCTTTATTTTCGATTTTACTCGCGGAAGTTGGACCTCTGATATCTCATGGATGGCATGTTCCGCTTTCTTTCGAATGGACTCTGGATCCTTTTCCAGACGTAAGTCTCTAAGTTTACTTTCCAATTCCAAGCGGAAATTATCAAAAGCTTCACCATCATTCGTCCTGACTCGCATTAGGGTTGCCAAATCCACTTTGTCGAGGAAAGGTAGTTCCAGGTTAAGGACCGCCGTTGCCGTATGGGCATTTAGGTCTTCAGATATTGGGAAGGTTTTCCCTAAGAGGTCGAATGCAAAAGAAGATCTGCATAGGTATGAGGCTCCGAATGACGTTCCCAACGTGACTTCAGTGGTCATGCGAGTGTATAATCTCAGAGCAGTCTGGTTGATGGACTGAAAAACCCACGTATTGAACTCCTCCAGGTCTGGCGGGTCATCCGGCAGAATCATTTCCAATGTGGCTATCCGGGTTTCTTTGTCTACAGAGTCAACCCTTGGACGGAAGAGATGGAATACCTGGCTGTCTTCTTCATCATGCCCCATAAAATGTACTGCAATTCCGCGACATACGAAAAGATCAGGATTTTCTATCCATCCGTCCCCATATCTTGTCAAAGATCTGACAATCGCTTTCTCGTGGAAGTATTCCAACAATTCCCGCGACAAATGGTCGGCAAATTGATTCTCCGAGTAGTGAACAGGAATCTGTTGCGGCGGCTCGAATGCTAAGCTAATAGGTACGATTTTCACATAGTTAGCAGCGACGGCGGGGATGAGTTCTTTGAGATATGTAACGGCGGAGGTCAGCCGATTTCTGTCAATGGTCGTCTTGCTCATTTTTAAGTATTCTCGCATGTGTTCGGTGAAATCACTTGGGACATTGGTCATAGGAAAAAGGGGATCTGGAATTACAAATTGATGGACATAAAAAGCCGCTTGCTTGAGCTGATCCAGACTTGTCTGCTGCGATCCTGAGAAGATTTTTGTGCTTGATTCTGATTCTCTGGCTTCTGCCTCCATAGCCTGTAGCGACGAGAGTACGAATTCACGATAGTCTTGTACGGACTTTGCCAACTGTCGTTCATCAAGGCTCCTGAATCCATCCGAAATGAGATTGTCATCGAATAAGAGGCTTTCCGTTAAGAAATCATAGATTATCGAACCCATAGAGTCCTCCTTCTCCCCGTTTGTGTCTCGCCCTCCATCTGTCAGCTCTCGATCACCCCTTCACGCTCCAAGACCTGTCGCACCTCTTCAAAGACAGCCTTGATATTCCCCTTTGGGAACCGTATCTGTCCTAACCCGTGAATGTTCGAGAATTCCTCACAGCCTTCTTCAAGCAGGACGATTGCCCGTGTGAAGCCGAGTCGTCCCTGGAACAGCCCCGCTTCGTGAACCACGTTCATACGAGCATTCATCTTCCCATCTGTCTGTTCGTCTTCACCGGTCATGACCAGAAAAGCGATTGCCGCTGCATCAAGCATCTCGGACAAGCGGGCAATATTCGTTATTCCAGCCACGGGAATTCGATTGAATTCGTCCCAGGGGAGGTTCAGCCGGTCCTGTACAAAGTCCTTCAAGTCCTTCCAGATGAGCGAGTGTCCGTGACCTATGAAGACATTGGTACCGATCATCTCGGAACGTTTTCTGCTTCTCTCGACACGCGTGAGGTGTGAGGCTGCCTTATTCGCTATGGCTGCGATAGACTCGCATTTATTGGCAGGATTCTGGAGAGAGAATACTTCTGCCAAGACACTGAGATGAGCTGGAAGCCGGATACCCTGGCTAAGGGCTAGTCTGTCACGAGTGACTACCCTTCCTCCGCTATACATTTCAACAAAATCCGCAGATGTGGAAACTTTCTGCTTTTCAGCTTCATCTTTCAACCTTTCGATAAAACGATCTTGTCGTTTGAGCAAGGCTGTTTCTAGGATCGAAAGGATTTCATGGCGTTTTTCATCGAAGAGGGTGCACCCCTCTTTTTTCAGAGCCTGGGCGAGCCCTAGGTCTGGGTTCCCGGCTTTTTCCCGGATGCTCTTGTAAACACCATCAGGGTCCTGCTCACGCCAATCACCCCTCGTACCGGGAGCTACTTGGTTGGGCATGAGTCCCCATTCCACACTGAAATGAGCACCGGGAGGGGGAGGTTTGAGATCAGCGTAATAAATGTTGGCATGATAGCCTAGACAGGATCCGCTCCATGCTTTCCCGACTTCTTCCGCATTATACCGGAGCCTTTCTAATGGCTCCTCGATCTTCGGTCCCCTGCTCTTCTCAATAAAGGCTCGGAGTTCCGAGTCTATGTGAAGCAGTTCGTCAACCAGCTCTGACATGGAGGCCTCCAACGATTCCTGACATTACCATGTTGATCTTCCCTCCCCATCAACTCTTGGGCGGTAACACCTCTGCCAATGAGGAGCGCAGACCTTCGTAAACCAGTATCGGATTCGTGCAAAGAGCCGCGTACTCTGAAGCCCATTTATTACTCATCTCACCAGAGAGGACGAAAAAGCATTTACGGACCTGCTTTATGTCCTGAGAAGGGAATTCATTGCCGACCGAGTTGAAAACCTTATTCTGGACGTTCACGAGATGTGAAAACGCGACTGGAAAGAGTCTGAGAAAGACCTGCTGCTGCTCGGTGAGGTAGTAGAGCAGGCGATCAAGATTCTCTTTTGTGGGTGATTCAAGGTAAGAATCCAGCTGTGATCCTTCCAGCTCCCATGTCATCAATCTTGGTCGGATTTCTCCCTTGTCGTTCATGGCGGGGAGCAGGAGTTCCTGAAGGCGGGCAGGATTACCGAAGATTGATACCAGTTCGTCAGACCACCTATTGGTGGTCTCCCCGCAGACGCCAAAGAGAGCAATGCGAAGGACTCTGGGATCTTGCTTTGCTCGATCTCCCAGGAGTTGATGCGGGATTAAACGCTCAAGTTTCAGGAACAGAGGCAGGGTTACCGAAAGGATTTTCGTCGCCAGGTTATTTTCGCCTTCCTGGGTCTTGAAAAACCTGATCAGGCTGTCAAGGTTTTCGGGACTTGGATATTGGCAATAAGTATCTATCTCCCGGACTCCAGGCATCCATCGAATTTGGTGCGGTCTGATTACGTTGTCGTTATCCATGAGGTCTTTCCTTCCCGCGGCACACCTCGATCCAGGAGGCGATTTGATCCTGGAGTTCATGCAAAGACTGCCATTCCGGTGATTTGATCTTGTTGTTGAATTTTGCTTGAGTGGTAATTTCAAGCCCTCGGTCGTTCTGACTTTCATAAGGAAAGGACACGGAGACAGAATCACCAGATTCGTCGTCAAGGTAAATGATCAGGTCCGTAAACTGACCCGGACCCCTCGAAGACCGGTGAATCTTGTGCTGGGTAAAGCCCAGGGAATCCATTATTCGATCAACCATCCAGACCCGCTCATTATCCATTCGGATGCTCTCTTCGTAGGTCATCTGAGTCTCCTTTCTTACCCTGACCGCCGCTGAAATCAACCTGATGGCGTCAGTCCAGAAGTCCGGTCATGTCCTTGTACTTGTGCCTGGTAGTCTCCCTCCGACGCTGAGTTTGAGGTGAGCAGTTTGTCGGTCCGCCTCGGTTTACCCCCAAGATCCACCGGCAAACCCCTCGTCCCCTCTTATCCTGAGTGGTTGGTAGTTACTGTACTTCCTACCGTCCAAGTCCTCGTATTCAATGCGGATGTTCAGGATGATTGGCTCTTTCCAAGTCCTGTTCTCGTCGTTTGAGGCGAAGGTTCCAAAACTATTTGAGACCTCGGAACCGTTTTCTATCACCGTGATGGGGTCAGAAAAGCAGTATTCTACCGCCGTGCGCCACTTGTCGCCCGGCTTAGCGAATAATGCGCTCTCAAGATCACCTGGGGAAATCCACAGCCTGACGTTTATTGCTGGACGATTGCCGGTATTGGTTAGTGCCAGATTGAGGGCGGTCAGTTGATCGTATTCCTGATGGGTAGTCACTCTCGCCGTGATCAGGGGACGGTGTGTCTCTTTCCATGACTTGAAAGCCCAGTATAGCGAGATGCCCGAAATCCCAGCTGCGAAGATGGACACAACGAAACTCGGAATATTGATCTCGGTCATGCCTTATCCCTCCCCCATCCTCTCGGCGTGCCTGGTCCTCGTCACTACCGTATCCAGGAGCCTATCTATCAGAATGCCCTCCTCCATGCCAGGGAAAGTCTCTCGGACATCGCTCCAAAGCCTCCCCACATCAACGGAGACAGGCACACACCGTTGGACGAGCCTCAACATACCCTGGACTCCTGCGCCCCTGTAATGGAGTCTCCAGCCCCTTTTCAGAGCCTCTGGATCGAAGGTTTCAGGTTCGGGCTCGGTGAGATGGAGAAGGCGAGGTGTTGGACGAGCCGAAGGAATGGTCGTGGGGTAGGCGGGAGGAGACGGGGCGATAACATCCGCTACTGGTCTCACTCCGAGGCTTGCGAGTCCCGTCATTCCTTTCAGGGTGGCGGTGAAATACGCTCCGAGATTGACGCCGGATTCCAAGGACTTTTTCTCGCTGGTGACAGAGAGGGCTGAATATATCGTCTGCTCATCGGTATGACGAACGAGGTTGATGAAATGTCCACGAGACCAGGTATCTCCTGTGGCTCGCTCGATCTCTTCCACGAGGAAAATGTGCTCCGGCGAGATGGGAGGATTCGTCTTGGGCTTTGGAGCCGGAACGGGGGGAGCGGGTTTGTGTTGGGTCGGTTCGGGTTGAGGAGGGGGTGGGACGACAGGGATGGGTTCCTGAATGGACTCTGGCAGCGTATCTGAGGGTGTCCTGTGTAGGGAGGAGATTTCTTCAGGACAGATTTTTATAGCGTTGACGTTACTGGGGGAAGAATGGACCTGTTCGGTACACGTAGCAAGGTCGGGAACGGTACAACGTTTTAGCTTTTCATTTTCTTTTAAGAATGGGCCTCGCGACTCCGCGAGGGGTGTCAGGTCAATTCTGAGTCGTTCCATCCTGTTCCGACCCGGCAGCGGCACCCAATAATTCGACCGTCCAGCCCTCGGTATTACCTCAAGCAAAGTGGCAGCCTGAAGTTCAGCCGATCTCCGCCAGACCGAGGAGACAGACCATCCAAGGTCTTTGGCTATCTTGGGAACCGACCACCAGCAGTAGCCTTTCTCGCCGGACCAGGTGAGGAGTTCGGATAGCAGGATTTGGGATCCTTTAGAGACCGGGAGTCTCACGGCTTGAGCTTTTAGATCGAGGATGGAGAATTTCGTTGACGGATCGCTGGGCGTACGAGTACTGTTAGGAGTCCATGACATTTTTCGGCTGTCTCCCATTTTTGAAGTTGACAGCCAGAACAGACAGTGGTAGGGACGCTGTTGGCGTTTCAGACGTAAGTACAGCGTTTGACCTATCACATACACAAGAGCAACTTCCGAGTTTGGCGACCTGGGGTTGCTCTTGGCCGTTCTTGGCCTGTGTTACGTCAGATGTTTGACGGCAGATTTAACTGGTGGTGGCGAACCCTCCTGTCCCCTAAAAACCAGCTTCCAAGGGGATGTGCCGCGCATGAATATCAGGTTTCGTTCCCGTGTCAAGCGCGAAATAGCCTAACCCAGTAAAAAAACAAGTGAAAAGATACAGAAGATGTATCTGATACGGGGGGAGAACCAGATACACTAAGTAGATCAGATACAAAGAGTGGACCAGATACAGGAACTAGATCAGATACAGAAGGTGGATCAAAAGGATGGAAATCATTTGACAGGTAGCCCAGGGGGTAAGGCTACCCTTAACAGACTCCTCTCTCCCCTTTTGTTCGATTTACGAAGCCATGTCACGAGGTGCTTTTCTGCCAGCGATGATATGACCTTTACTGCTGTTGAGTGCGACCCGAAGCCTACGGACCTCATCACTTCCCGCTGGTTATACTCTATAATGCCGTCGGAGCCATTCAACCTGACGAAGGCGAGATCAACCAAGTACAGGTACAACCGAAGTTCGGAAGGGGATACGTGAGGGAGGCAATCGTGAATTTTGGACTGGAGGGCAGCATATTCACTGAAGAGGGCATGGGAGGAATGTCTCTCCGGTGGATCAGATACCGGCAGTGTATCAGATACACCAGAGAGATCAGATCCATCTGATATATCAGATACAGTGGCGATATCAGATACGCTGGCGAGGGGAGATGCGATTGCCGGAGCTGATCCGCCGACTGTATCAGATACAGTGGCTGTATCAACTGGGGGCTGCTTCTCCTTCGAATTACGCGGGCCTTCCTGCTCCAGCGCGTCAGCCTTTTCTTTGGCTTTGTTCAGGAGTTGTTGGAGGAATTGAGACATTCCAGCAGTTCCTCGGCAACTTGGATGTAGTCCTTTGCAGCCAGGGCTTTCCTGTCGTCCTGAAAAACCGTAACGCCTTGGAGATGTGCCTTATTCATAGAGGTGTTCTTGGTAATGGTAGTCTTGAACACTTGATCCTCATCAAAGGCTCGCGTCACCTGCTCCCGAATTATACGGCTCGTGTTTGTGCGTCCATCAACCATCGTGAGTAGGACCTTCAACAGCTTGAGCTTCGGATTCAGGGTAGATTTGACATCCGAAATGGTCTCCAAGAGGCCATCAAGACCTTCCACCGCAAAGATAGACTCGGCATCAATGGGAATGATGACATAATCAGCTATTATAAGCGCATTCAGAAGGAACGTTCCCAGGTTAGGGGGTGTGTCAACCAAGACAAAATCGAATTCCTCCAGAGCTGTTCCATCCACTTTCGTCCGTAACGTCGAAAGCCTCTCAATTTCTTTCATGGTTCGTTCAATCTCAAAGAGCTTGAGATAAGATGGAATCAGTTTCACTCCCTTGATCTGACTATCAACATAGGTGTTAGAAAGAATGGCAGTCTTTTTGGTAAACAAATCTATGACGGTTCGGGGCTGTTCCGAGGGGAGAATTTTCCCCAAAATCCGCGATGAATTGCCCTGGGGATCCAAGTCTATGGCTAATACCTTCTTTTCGCGCATGGCGAGTGCGTGCGAAAGAGATATTACCGATGAAGTCTTGCCCACTCCCCCTTTCTGGTTGGCAAAGGCAATGATGTGCGCCATGATAGACCCCTTTCACGGGAAAGATACCCGGTGCTGTGGGGGGTTCTTATCCGCGGTCAGGAGGAAAAGTCAAGGGAATTCACAGTCACTGCCGCGCCTTCCTTGTCCGGAATCCGGGAGAGGCAAGGATTTTCGAGAGATGACCGAATCGTGTTCCGTAGAAATCGCTTGACCTGACGACGCAATACCCCTAATTCAATAAGGGGTAACGCTTGACAATATCAAGTGTGGAGCATGAACTTGAAGCTCTCGGATTTCTTCGCTCGACACCCGGTCTTCACCTATGAGGAGTTCGCATCTTTCCTCGATGCCGATGGTCCTCGAAGCGTGAAGACCCGCGACTCCCTCCTCGCTCATCACATGAAGAGGGGGCGCATACTCCGTGTCAGACGGGGGTTATACGCCTCGGTTCCTTTTGGAGCCATCCCTGAGACGTTTCCCGTAGACACCTTTCTTCTGGCTGGCAAGATGGCGGAGGACGCAGTGCTTGCGTACCATACGGCTCTTGAGTTCCACGGTAAGGCTCACTCAGTGCAAGAAAGGTTTGTCTTCCTCACCAGTAGAGCAATCCGACCAGTGAACTTCCGCGGCTATGAGTTCCGAGGGGTGCGCTTTCCCAATGCTCTGGTGAGAAAGGAGCAAGAATTCTTTGCCGTGGA
>Ga0172375_10004788_pt1 | contig 19823 bp, 18 predicted proteins | sample LakKiv1m_FD_114537 | JGI IMG/M metagenome (GOLD analysis project Ga0172375, IMG submission 114537) | Freshwater microbial communities from Kabuno Bay, South-Kivu, Congo - kab_092012_11.1m | ecosystem: Environmental > Aquatic > Freshwater > Lake | place: Democratic Republic of the Congo...
GCGAAGTCGTCTGAATCGCCGTATTTGTCGGAGACGTATTTGATGAACAGCATGAACAGGACGTAGTCCTTGTACTGGCTGGCATCCATGCCGCCGCGCAGTTCATCGCAGGAGGCCCAGAGGGAGGAGTAGAGGTCGGATTTCTTGATGGCCATGTGGCTCTCGTGGCGTGGAGTTATTATACGGTTTATGAATTATTTGCGTGGAAGTCCGGTGTGATACTATAATGTCCAGCATTAGCCAAACGAATTAAAGATACCTTGTTTGAGGGAGGAGAAGATGTCTCAGCCATCCTTGCCAGTGAGGAGTTTGAGAGACTGACGCTTGCTTTTCATGTCTGCTCAGTGACGGCGGATTGGCGGAAGGTTTGGCGCAGGGTGGCAGGTGGGGTCATGGTTGCTACGGTTGGGGGTAGCGTTGCCTGGTTAGAAAATTGTGTCTTCCGTCCAAACAGTACAATCCCCCTCTCCCCCCTTAAATTCCGGGGCGCAATTGCTAAGCCGGACAGCGCTGGATACAAAGGATAGTTCCACAAAAAAAAGCCTAAAGTGGATGAGACTTTAGACAATTTTGTGGATTACAATAAGTTGTCTTGTCAATGGGATGCGCTGGGCCAGCTTAACGGGCAAGCCTCTCTTCGCAAGAGAGGGTAAGCTCTTTTTGTGCCTCATTGAGGATTTTGTGTGCTGTCTCAATATCTCTTTGTATTTGTTTTACTAATTCGTTTGGAGTGGGGAATTTTCTTTCGTCTCGGATATGTTGTAATAGATTTATCTTGATGGGCTTGCCATAAATATCCTGATTGAAATCGAAGATGTGAGTTTCCGCTGATACTTGGTTGCTCGCAAAGGTTGGGTTGCAACCGATGTTGAGTACCCCTCCATAACACCTGCCATTGTAAATCACCTGGGTGACGTACACACCGTGCCTTGGGCAGAGGTCATCGTCAGCAATGTGCAGATTGGCGGTAGGGAACCCCAGTAACTTTCTGCCGCGCTGTTGGCCAACTTTGACTTCCCCCCTGATCTGGTAGGGCCGTCCCAAGAGCTTGCGGACGTCGGTCATTTTGCCTTCACTGATGAGTTGACGAATCATGGTGCTACTGGCCAGCATATCTTCGACGTAGAAGGGCTCGACAACTGACACGGAAAACCCCTTTAGTTCTCCTTGTGAACGTAAAAAGGGGATATCCCCCTGTCTCCCTTTGCCAAAGGCGTAATCATAACCAACAACCAACTCCTCGACGCCGATACTCCTGCGAAGGACACCATCGACAAAGTCGACCGCTGGCATATGGGCAAAATCGGGAGTGAAAGGAATGATCAACAGGACATCGATGTTGGCCATGGCGATCAACTCGCGTTTTTGCTCACAGGTTGAAATGAGTTTGATGCCGATGTCTGGGCGAATAACTTTAAGGGGATGTGGTGCAAAGGTAATGGCGATACTGGTTCCTTGGGCCACATAGGCTTTGTGCACCACTTCGCTGAATAAGACTTGATGGCCGAGGTGTACCCCATCAAAATTTCCTATGGTTACGTATGGCCGTATGAAGGGATGTTTGATTTCGCAAATGTCGGTGTAGATGCGCACGTACTTGTTGTCCTCTCTGTGTCTTGCCTAGTTGGACGGGGTATCTCATGCCTGCTTGGTAGTATAAGCGATCACGGGGTACCCCATCTGTGGTTCAGCGGCCTGCTCGCATGCCCAAGTATAGCTCGCAGGCCGCTTTCTTATAACACATGGGGCGCACTGCAATCGCTTACCATTGGGTTTACCCCTGTGATCGCTTACGCTTGGTAGTGAATTCTGCAACCGTTATACTCCACTCTCTCTTTTATTTCAGCAATTCCTTCGTGGGCAGAAGGTATTGCTGCGTGTCCCAAAAAAACGGGTGTGTCTGATCGCACGTGTGGGTGGGGCAAGAGTGTCATTTTTCTTGAAACTAAGAACATCTTCTTGACACGGAGTATCGCATGTTGTATTGAGTCGCAACTTAATGAGGCGGGGGGGTCGTTAACTCAGTCGGTAGAGTATCTGCCTTTTAAGCAGAGAGTCGCGCGTTCAAGTCGCGCACGACCCACCATTTCGCAGAATGTAAGTCCCCATCGTCTAGCCAGGTCCAGGACACCGGCCTTTCACGCCGGCGACACGAGTTCGAATCTCGTTGGGGACGCCAGTAAATTCAAGCAGTTACAGGCTTTAACATGTAGCGCACATCTCCGGACACAACTGCCGGACACAAACTGCCTCTGGAAGCTCCCCTTCCAGAGGTTTTTTATTTTCTGATCGCAAAATATCATTCATCCTGCCAATTAAAGCACTTTCTAAGACGTTTCTGACATTTTCTAAACCGAGGCTGTGCAGGTAAATTGTGGTTGTCATGGGACTTTTATGCCTCAAGACAGCCTGGATTTCGCCAACGGAAAACTTCATGTGATAGAGTTCCGTTGCAACCAGATGCCTGATGCCATGGAAGCCAAAGGGCTTTACGCCAGCACGTTCACATAGACGTTTCAGAAAATGCTGCCTCACACTGAAAGGCTTGCCATAGTATTCCTCACAGAAAGCGGTTCGATCCAGACAGATAAAAACGTGTTCCTTATCCACTCCTATCATCCTTGACCGCTGTTCCTTCCAATCCTGAAGTGCTATTTGCAGTTCAGATGTCATAGGAAGGTTATTATGCTCAAGGGTTCCATTTTTTCTTTTTCTGGTAGATAAGCGGACCAATCCATTATCAAAATCTACCGCCGCCCAAGTCAGCTTAAAAAGTTCACTCCGCCTGGCTGCTGTATGCCGAAACATTAACAACAGTAGTCTATCCTGACCTTCAGCCAAGTCGTACACTTTCAAGAAATCTTCTTCTGGTGGGACATATCGGGGCGATCTTTCTTCCGAATACTTTTTGACCTCACGGAAAGGGTTCTTCCTTAATGGCCAGCCTTCTTCTTCAAAATTAACTCGCCCCCACTCCCAGCCAGTGGCAAGATTTTTCCGATCCTTGTTTGCAGCGTACCCAGAGCGGGTTACATCTTGTTTGCTCAAGAATTTTTTACATTGAGAAGTTTGAATTTCCTCAACAGGCAAATCAGGCGAAATATCCATCTCTGAACAGAACCGAGCAAATGCACTGCGTTTTTCTTGAAAAGTTTTTGAGCTGTGGCGTTGTTCTACATCTTCAAGATAAGCATTAATCCATGTTCCGACGCTTAAAGATGCCGAACCTATCCTCTTGGCCTCCTGGTCGAGCATTGTTTTTGTGTCTTGCTCCCAGAGGAGGGCCATTTTGTAGGACTTCTTGCTGTCGTCGGGGAAAAGTTTTTGTCGTTGCTGATCTCCGACTTGTATGTTGCCGCGATATCGGCGCTTGTTGCGCTTCACAATTATGCTGGGCATTGAGTGCCTCCATTATTAGATTTTCAAAGAACCGGTAAGTTCCAGGCGCAACTTCCACACCGCCCCACTTGTCGGCGTATTTAACCACTGTTCTTCGATCTACGCCAAGAAAATCAGCCAACTCTTGCGGGGTGTAGGCGCGCCCTAAAGTTTCTATTAAATTGTCACAGTCCATACATTTCACAACATGTTAATTCCATTACTAAATATCTTGCAGCCATACTGACATTCTAGTCCCCCGACGCCTCTTCCTTTTGCTAGTGGAAGCGTTCAGGTGATTTCATCGCGCACTCCTCTCTTTAGAAGGGGCGTTTTGAATTATTGATTCAAGAAATTGCCTGACATTTGAATTGATAGTAGCAACGCAATCCGGGGCTGTCAATTATATTTTTTTAATGATTACGTACAGTTATGCGAAGTTTGTAATGATATTGTAATGATATTTAATGAAACTTAACGAGCTAATATATGGGGTAAAAAAATGAGGAGGGGTATTTTTTTGAAAGATGGAACTGCTTTGAGAAGAAAAACTATGAAGGCGAGCTGGTTTTTCGGTGCACAGGTAAAACATGAGGGGAACTGTTTTATTATTTCCTTCCCTCAGGCAATTTGCCAGAGGTCATTATGAGGTGGTCAAGTAAAAATGGACACTTTTCTAAGCAGCTTTTTTAAGAAGCCGCATCTCCTCAAATTGTCTTGGGCTGACATACCCCAGATATGAATGACGCCTTCTGCTGTTGTAAAACATCTCAATGTAATCAACGATGTCATTCTTGGCCTCATCTCGAGTTCTATAGTTTGAGAAGAAAACCCGCTCGGTCTTCAAACTACCGAAAAAACTCTCCGCCACTGAATTGTCCCAGCAATCCCCTTTTCGACTCATACTGCTGATCATTTTGTAAGTGCTCAGCATTTTTTGAAAATCACAGCTGCAATACTGGCTGCCTCTATCCGAATGGAAGAGCAAGCCTGCCCCAGGCTTCCGTCGCCAATATGCCATTCGCAAGGCATCCATGACCAATTGCTTGGTCATCCGGCTGTTCAGGGACCACCCGACAACCTGCCGGGAGAAAAGGTCGAGAACTACGGCCAGGTAGAGCCAGCCCTCTTGCGTCCAGATATATGTGAGATCGGCCACATAGACCTTATCTGGCTCATCGACTTTGAACTGACGATTAAGCAAGTTTGGGGCGACCGGCAAACTATGCTTGCTGTCTGTGGTCACCTTAAACTTTTTCTTCTGTTTCGCTGAGACGTTGGCCAGCTTCATCAATGTCCTGGCTTTGGTCTTACCGCAAGAAATTCCCAGCTCTTCAACTTCTTTCGCTATTCTGCGAGCGCCATAGGTGTGCTTTGAAATTTTATCGGCCTCCTGCACTACAGGAATCAGCCTCTCATACTCTTGCTGCCTTGGCGATTTTTCTCGATTCCGCCAAGAATAGAATCCACTCCGAGAAACCTGCATCACATCGCACAACAGGGCTGCTGGGTAGGCCTTCTTCTCGGCATCAATCATTTGATACCGCACCCCGATTCTCTCGCAAAGAAGGCCGCCGCTTTTTTTAAGATCTCACGCTCCAGCTTTAACCGGTGATTTTCTTTTCTGAGACGGACCAGCTCTGCCTGCAATTCCTTCCCATTGTTGACTTCATGCCCGTCGCCCCCATCTGCCTCACGTTTCCAACGTCCCAATACGTTAGCGTTGACGCCAAGATTACGAGCGGCCTCGGCAACCTTGTAGCCCTGCTCAGTGATCAGCTTGACTGCCGACTCCTTAAATTCCTGCGTGTACTGTTTCTTCTTTTTTGCCATTGGACACCTCCTCCAGGGGGACTAACCCACTCTTAAAAGTGTGTCCATTTTTTTCTTACCACCTCATTATGCTACAAACTAAACACCCCATTTTGCCAAGGGCGGCCACAACAAAGGATGAAAGTCACCACGGAAGAGATTTTCATGTAATTGGCAACATCAGTCAATGATAGAGGTCAAATTTTTATCTTTCTTTTTGCTGTTCGCCATAGGTCAATCTTGTTTTTACTGAACCGCCAATATTTCCCAACCTTTTGACCTGGGATGTTTCCTTCCTCAGCCAGTTTATATAAGGCTGACCGCGAAATATCCAAATAAACGGCCAGTTCTTCAATTGTCATTGTATCTTTACTGTCAACCATTACACTTACTCCCCATTACTGAACCGGACAACTATAGTAGGTCATTCACGAGTTCGTCGATATGCACTTATTGCTTGTTCTGCCCAAAACAATCATGCCTACCATTATTCCTTTTTTTGTTGTTCTCGGCGCAACCTATTTAAAATAACTAATGGCACTCGCGCCACAAAATCCCGCAATTCATCCTTAGTCATCGATTTCAACCATTCATCGTCTTGCCCTTGGTTGCATGCTGATAACTCTTCACGTTCATTTTGGATTAAAATTCTGACCGATTCCCATTCCTCTTGGTATTGATCAAGATCGTGGCGCTGCCTAACGACCGTCTCCAGTAACTCAGTCAGAGCGTCTGTAAACCCACGGCTTCCATCGTATCCAAAAATATGTGCGTGTTCGTGCAAGAAGACCGCTATGGCATGCGGGAAGTCATTTTCAAAAACGCTTTCGGCCAGAAAAACCTCACGAGAATGGAACGACCTATCGGATTTTAACTGCCCGAGAACGACTTCCGTCCGAGCAACAGTATAACGAGTTGTCTTTTTGTTAAGCACAGCGATTATTTCCGGAGCGAGTTCTTCGAGCACCTTCGACAATAACCTAATGGCCTTTTGTTCAGCGTTCGTTGGAATCCGCTGGTTATTTTTTCTCGATTCCTCATTGGCCTTCTCCCGTGTCTGTTTAATAACGATTTCTGCGCATGGGACACCAAATTTATGAAAATAGCCCGGCAAGATCATCCTCCCTTCCTCTTGCCAGAGGCGATCTAATCGGTTGATCTCCAACTTCTCAGGGTCAGTGTTTGAAGCATGATTCCCGCTACGGGCATAATACTTATCACCGAAAACACGATGAGTTATATCTGCCCGCCAATGTGAATGTTCCGTGGTCTCGGCAATCTCGCTCAATAATGGATGTCCTTTGCCCCAACATGATTGTGCCGCCCTGACAACTACTTCTTGTCCGCTAGTATGATAATTCAAACCGTTTCGACCGAAGTATTTGTAGAATAACTTCATCACCTCTTCACCAAAAGCGTTGCGATCTCGATCTTTACCGATTTTTTTCTCAATCGCCTTATATTCTTTATCAATAACTAGCACCAAAGGAATACCCTCTATCTCTCCCCTTTTGAGTTTTCGATAAAAAATATGCCCTCGTCCATCAGTTGAATCATAAATCGAAAATTCATTTTTGCGATCAGACCAGCGTTTATTCCCTAGCAAAGAGTTTTGGTCATAAAAGAAATGGGTGAGGCCTTGTGTTAAAGCTTTAGCCAGTTTTTTTGGGCATTTCGGTAGGATGAGAATCGTTCCCGGAACATTTTTATCGTTGAGAAAAAAATCGTATTCAACCGGATACATTTGTGTGTCGGCTACAGAATGACTCGAAACCCGTAAAGCGACAATATCTCTGCCAGACAATACTATAGGCGTTACATTATGGTCTCGTAGGAGGCAGGTTGCCGCAACCTTAAACCCTTCTCCATACTGTCCGATATCGTTGTCCCCCTTTTCACTACCGAGATAGAACAGCCTTTCCAACTTAAAAGGTGAAGGGGCTGTAATCAAAACATCAGAGTTAATATTTCGAACGATAACCGATTCTAGGTGCTCCCTGTTTGCGTCGAAGAAATTTTGCATCAGATCCCGTGCAATATAAACTTCATCCCAGTCAACCCCCCATGCAGTTGTGACAGCACTGGTCAAAGTATGGGTCGGTGTAATTATCCCAGCCATATCTAGCCGATTGAGAATCTGTTGAATGTCGTGTACTTCCATGTAATACTCCTTATCTGATAGACCGCTACCATCAACTGTCGGCCGATCTTGTTAATATGTTTATGTTAAATTGTGATTAGGCAAAATTCGTAGTCAGGGATTGATGGAGATTACCCCACCAATCCCTGATTGAACTCTCTCCGTCAAGTAAAAGTAGTTAGAAGCCCTGGCGATCGATCACCTTGCGGATACTCTCCTTCCACCTGACTTGTGGAATTACATTTAACCTATTGTAAATAGAGATAACATTCGCATCTGACTGGCTGGCGCGAATACCCGTAATAGCATTATTGATCTCAGGGCTATGCACCTTGATACGACCTAGGTGGTTCATCTTGCCGATCCAGATGGTCTCCGTGACAAACGGGAGGAGGTCAAAAACGAGTTCGTCAATATGGTCTGCATCAAGCATTGGCTCACAACTGACAGAGGTTTGATAACCTGCATCCCTGGCATATTGTAAGGACTGCTTTCGCTCCTCATAACATGTAGCGCCCGGTTCCCAAAGATGCAGTGTGTCGTTATCCATTGCACCAATGGTGAAACGGAAGAGGATCCGGTCCTTATACCTGGACAGTTCGCTACACAGCACCTTGATGACTTCTAATCTTGGCTTTGTTACAATAAGAACCTGATTCCCTACAGCTAGCAGATTCCGGAGAACCTTTAAGCAGGCCTCAAGGTTTTCAGGAAAGATATCATGACTGGAGGGGAACATAACCCCGTTCTCATACTTTCGGTGGGTCCTTTGAACATCCTTTTCTCGGATTTCCATTCTGCTCCAATCATAGAACTCACGGCGACCGAACCTCACTGCCATTCCCCTTGAATAACAATAAAAACAGTTATTTATACAACCAGTACAGCATGTTGCATTATTTCCTGCCCATTCCCTCGTTCCAAAAAGTGACTTGGGAGGACAATGATTGTCCTTATTTCTCTTGTTTATTACGGCTCTTTTGAATTTTCTCAACATACGCTCTCCTTTCCCCCTGAAAGGGAATTTAATGGTGGTGCACTTTGACAGTGCAATTCTTCTTTCTTTGAGCGACTTGACAAGGAGAATAGGGAGCATGCCTCACCCATAGCCAAAAACTATGGTGATGCCCAAAAAATTAAATCAATAAGGAGTCGACCCAAAAAAGCATCTGTGACTTGCCAGGAAGACGTCTTCCTTTGGAGTCTTACGTGTTGAAAAAATAAGCATATGATATAGGGAGTCAAGTCCTCATTCAAAATAAATAGTTGTATTATCAATGTGTTAAGTTGCTGCTACCATGAACTCAGACATGTTCATACTTACCTTTAACACCTCCTAATTGGCCACAAAGTTTACCCCTATCTGTTACGAGGGTTAACCATCAACCTGGCCAACCAAGTCTGGGCACTGGATACGACATATATCCCCATGGCCAAGGGCTTCGTTTACCTTACAGCGGTCATTGACTGGGCAAGCCGGAAAGTACTGGCGGCAAAGATTGCGATCACCTTGGAGGCCTGCCATGCCGTCGATGTCCTGCAGCAAGCGTTTAACCGCCATGGCACGCCAGAGATAATCAACACCGATCAGGGCAGTCAGTTCACCGCTGAAGAGTTCGTGCAAGCGGTAAGGGATCGGGGATGTCGGCTCAGCATGGATGGGCGGGGCGCTTGGCGGGACAATGTTTTTGTTGAACGATTATGGAAATCGGTAAAATATGAACAAGTCTATTTGCATGCCTATGACTCGGTCGCCAAGGCCCGCAACTCGATCATGTATTACCTGGACTGGTTCAACCAATCAAGACCACATTCACAATTGAACAAAAAGACGCCTGACGAAGCGTATGCAATGATGCTGCCGCCAGTTGAGCAGGCGGCATAAAACCAAGCAGAGATTCCACTTAAAAATGACGAAATCTTGTTCAAACGGGTGGAGCCACCTCTCCTCATTTATCGAAAAGGCCACATGAAGCGCAAAGAATTATTTTTTTGGCAAAAAATATAGTGGATTAATTTCTAGGATATTTGTTGGTCAAGCAATTAGGGAGCCTCAGAATGGGATGATACCCCTAAAACGCTCTTGCTAAACCATGCACAGAAGATAAGGGAGGGGAAATAAGATATGGGTATTCTGGGAAGGAAGGAACTAGAAGATCCGTCCTGGGTTGAGGCCTTCTCAAGATCCAAGCTGGTCTTTTAATAAATATTTTAAGTGGATAGATGATGTGAGGATTGAAAATGAAGTAAACTTGGTTAGCTGTTGACCCGTTCCTTCAATTCCTTGCCAACTTTGAAGAATGGCAGTTTCTTGGGCTTAACGGCAATCTGCTTACCAGACTTTGGGTTCCTGCCGACATAGGGTTTGTATTCTTTGACGGTAAAACTTCCAAAGCCACGAATCTCAATATCCTCGCCACGCTCCAGTGCCACCATCATTGTCTCAAGGATAGTGTTCAGGATCAAGGTCGTCTGACGAGTTGACATATCCAATTCTTGGGCAAGGGCTTCTATGATTTCCGATTTATTCATGGGGATCCTTTACTGTAACGACTTGAGCTTTTGAGCCAAAACACTTTCGGGCACAGCACCTACAACCTGATCTGCAAGTTTGCCGTTATTGAAAAAAAGAAATGATGGCACCCCACGAATGTTGAACTGTGAGGCCATACGCTGATTTATGCTTGTATCGATTTTGGCCACAATAGCCCGGTCCACAAATTGTTGTGCCAAAGCGTTAACAATGGGGAACATCATCTGACAAGGGCCACAGGTTGGCGAGAAAAAATCAACCATGACCGGAATGCCTGCACCACTGATGAAACTTTGGAAATTGCTATCACCAAGTTCTACCGGCACAGCTTTTCCAGTTAAACTGATCGGGGAGCCACACTTACCACATTTTGGATGGCGATGTTGTTTGTCCGCAGGGATTTTATTTTGCTGTCCACAGGACGAGCAAGAGAGAATTACGCTATTCATGACCACACCTTCGGTACGTCAGCGACTATGATTACTGACTTCCATGGCTCCTGTTGTCCGCTGTTTTTACCGTCTCCATGTCGATGGGCATGGTGGTATCATTATCCCCAATCCAAATCTGTCCGTCCTGAATGGTGCATTGCAAGTGCATATTGCGTAAGGCCAGCTTCCCTAAAGCCTGGGTCTGGTCTGGAGGCAGTTTGATCACTGTCAGATTTTTGATTCGTTCAAGACCAGTTTTGAGCTGATTCCACCAGATATCAGCGCTTTGTCCGCTGTAGCAATAAATATAGACCTGCTTGGCTCGTCCACAGGCCTTACGAATACGCTTTTCAACGGGTTGGCCGACTTCAATCCAGACGTCAATTGCGCCGGTTAGGTCTTTTTGCCAGAGATCGGGTTCATCTTCATCTATCAGTTTATTAGCGAACGATAACGATTCATGAGCGTGGAGGGCAAAGGCCAGCATTCTCACCATCATGCGTTCGGCTGTTTCTGATGGGTGGCAGGCAATCGTCAGCGTATGGTCTTGGTAATAGTTACGGACCATATCGGAGATCTGTAGATCCGCTTTATAAATTGTAGATGTGAGTGCCATGGCTGCCTTTCTGGTGATATGACTTCAGGCCAATCGGACAAGTTTTCATCCAAACCTCTCCCGTAGCACATCAAGAAATTGCCGTTCGAGATCATCAATGACGCATACATAGGGTTCGTGGTTTTCGAGATAGTCTTTCTCAGCCAGAAACTGATAAAAAATTTTCAAAGTCGGTGGCCAGAGGACATGCTCATGTGGTTCCAACATAACCTTTCGTAGCACATGGTCGAATAAAAACTCCTCGAAATACATAGGTCCAATAGACTCAAGAACAAATTCGTCTTTATGGGCATACCGATAGACAAAATTCATAAAAACCTGGATATGAAAAGGGAACTCCTGGGCAAGATTATCATTGACCCCCTTTTTCAGTAGCCAGTTGGAGAAACTTTTCTGGCAGAGTTTTTCCAAGTCCAGATAATCATCTTCCCACTCCGAATATTTCGTTCCGGCAGAAATAGCGTCATCCATCTTCTGCAACCGGGCGATAAATTCCTGGTCGCCACTGTCAATCGGTGGCACATCCTCCGTAATGTTCAACTGGCCGTAATTGAACGGCGCAATTATACGGGAGATCTCCTTGCGCATGAACATATAGCGGGAACCTGGAATCTGAACCTCAGGTGGGAACAACTCTTTCTTACGAGCGACAAATTGTTCGAGAAGGTCCTGCGCTTTAACACTATCGACCTCATAAAGTAGCTCGACCATTTTGCATGTCGATTCTTTCAACTCCGAGCTAACATCACCCTGCTCCACGGCGATACCGTAGTTCCAGATATGCATTACGAACTGCATTACCTGGTTTAAGTCGTCAATGCTGGAGGATTTATTCCATTCCATCAGCGACTTTGAATAAGCGAGGATGGCTTGCGTTGTGGGGATAGCTTGGAAGCCAGGCGGAGCGTCAACTTCTGACATAGGTGCCCGGTCATAATTGGGGGGATGAGAGGCCTGGTGCTGTTTTGTCTTCACCAAATGCAGTTTTCTCTTTTGCCTTTTACGCTCCAATGCCTTGGCATTTCGTTTGGCGATGGTCTTCTTGTCTTTATTGCTCAATGGGTGTCTCCGGTGACTTCGTTTTCATCCACATAGAAAAGGACTGTGGCAGCTTTGGTCAAAGTTTTCGTCCTCTTTAATTCACATTTTATTTTATCATTCCAGTAGCCTATGTAGGCTTCATAAGCCTTCTTGCTCGTCAAGAATTTCTTGTGCTGATCAACGGTCAATTTGTAGGCTCGAACATTATCAATCCCCAGCCTCCGAGCTTTTTCAACCCTATGGTGGCCATCAATCAAGTTATAGAGGTTTGGAGCTATTTCTGCCATTATAACTGGATTTGAAAGGTCAACTGAATCCATATAGGATTCATCAATATTTTTGCCTTTAAGGATTCTGCTCACTGCTACTTCCTCAAGAGCTATACTTTCATGATTCCTTTGGATAAATTCGATTATCCTTGTGATATTAAATTCGAAAATACCATTAGGAAAGAACTCATCTCCTGGAGAAGGAGGATATGGGGTGAAATTCTTATCGGCTTTCAGTTTTTTTGCCAATTTGATGCCTCAATTTCGAACACCCAATGTCTCTTGTAGGCCGAAGCGTAGGAGATAGAGTGTTTTGTGCCTTCAAGGCCACCTGATATTTCAGTTTACAGAATCGGACAACGCCTTGCCGGGCTTAAATTTGGCAACTTTCTTGGCCGCAATCTTGATCTCTTTCCCTGTCGATGGATTTCTTCCTGTACGGGCGGCACGTTCGGATACGGAGAATGTGCCAAAGCCAATTAAGGTAACGCTGTCGCCGCTGGAAAGTGCTTCGTATATAGCATCCATCATTCCGTTGAGGGCTTTTCCGGCATCGGCTTTGGTGATGTCGGCTGATTTGGCGATGGCATCGATGAGTTCGGATTTGTTCATGTGTGTTGTCCTTTTCAAATAATTCGGGTTATGCCCCAGATTGATAGTAAAGCGGATGCTCCAATTGCCAAAACGGCAATACAGCAACCACTGTTCTTGTGACCCTTATAACGTCTTTGCCTCTCTTCCTCATCAAGAATGGCCATATCGATCTCGGTGAACTTTCCATCACCATCAAAATCAAGTGGATCGTCGTCTTCTCTCATTGGTTCCAAACCGACACGATATCTGGCGAATAATCATTAAGGCTTCTCTCGCTGGCCCAGGAGATTATCTCACCCTTTCTGGCCACGTCGGTACACAGAAATTTTGGGTCCGGTGTTTTACCGACACGGGCCAGATCGAGCCTGTCAGCGTCAAAGCAGGTTTGAACCGTGATGTTTTCGTGGGTGAGCATAACTGTGTGATGGTTGCAGGCGATGAGTAGCAACTCAAAATCATTGTCAGGCAGATCGAAATACTGCCCTCGAAATTCTTCTGCCAGTTTGGCTCCACGAGGACCATGGGCATCGTCTTTTCCTTCGTTCAGCCGTCTTGCGTCATGAAAAATGGCAAAGAGTTTGACGACCGCCACCTGCGCACCGATAGTCTCAGCAAGTCTTAAACCGTTCGCATAGACTCGGCCCCAGTGACGGATGCCATGCATCCCGTGCCAATTGAGAGCGTATTGCTCTCGTATCACTTGAATTAGCTTTTTGGTGATCATTATATTCAGAACAAAACGGTTGGATAAAACGGCTTTTTTTTAGCTGCAGCTAATCATCAGATAAGCTCAATAGTTCCCTTTATCTGAAACCTTGTAACCTCATCAAGAAATTAAGGTGTAACCCCTCTGTTGCCTTTGATGAATTCTTCTTAGGCCATATCGGATACAGTTAAGTTGGGGGCCAGTTGCTAGCAATGGAGAGCTCAAATCGTTATCCAACCGCTGCCCAACTGTTTCCAAATTTATCCCGAAGATCCTCCATTAGCGAAGGTAACCTCTTTTGGCAAGTAATTCCAAAATACGTAGCGGCCCGCGTCGCGCCGACATAGAGGAACTTGGTAAAGATATCCGGCTCTCGATCTGCAAGGATATCTGCGCCAACAAAAAAGACAGCTTCGAACTCTAGTCCTTTTATGTGCTGTACATCAAATACCCGGACAGCACTATCTTGTCCCATCACTTTGCCTTGCGGACAACTTTCAACTTGAATGTTCTGTCTCTGCAAGGCCTCTTTGAGATCCTTCGTTAATGGTTCGATTGATGATTCGGCATCAACGAAAATCGCAATTGATGGAACTTTCCCAATGCGTTGCTCTACCTCGCAGATACGCGCTCCGAGCCAGTTGGCAAGAGGTTTGTCGGCAATGTTTTCAGCTAAAATTGGCAATTCTCCTTCATTGTCTTTATAGTCTGATGGGGATATCGCCGTATCGATAACACCCCCGTCGAGCAAGGCAATGCTCCTAGCCAAATCTGTCAGTTGTTGGCTTTGGCGGTAGGCTATAGCGACTGTCCTAAACTCAATCTGCCTAGAAACCCATTTAATCTGTTCATTGCTGCGAAGGCCATGGCGCGTAACACGTTGCAATAGATCTCCGCAGGCAAAGAATGAACGTATTTTTGGTTGGGAAAGCTCCAACATGCATGCGAGTTGCACCGCAGAAAAATCAGAAGCCTCATCAACCAGAACCTGGTGACGGTATTCCCTACGTATAGCCTGTAAGATGGAGTGTTTTGATTTTTCGAGCTCATCGGACGGCAATCGTCCGAGTAACTCACCTGCATGCCTAAGCATCAATAGGACAAGTAGGTCTAACTCGAAGGCATTGACCACACGATTTTTGATCATTGATTCCATCGTTGGGAGGTCAAGATACCATGCTCCCTCTTTCATCCGTACCCTTCTGAATTGAAGGTATCGGGATGGAATTTGTTCCAGGTAAAGTTTTACTGGGTTGGCGAGCAATCGAAGTTTGGTCTGAATAGCCAGTTTGGCCCCTAATTCGTGCAGTTCGTTTTCCAGAGGGAGGCGATCTCCTAGCCAACCAACGATTCTAGCCGCCTTACTTTTAGGGGATAATTTTTTCCCTGAGTACCTAGCCCTCGCCCAACGGTTCATGGCCTGTGAATATTCGTGATAGGCTTTTTTCCGTCTTTGAGTAACCCCACTCTGGAGTTGAGCGGTATCCTCTTCATCTTCCTCAGATTCATCGATATCGTCTTCCTCATCAGCGGGCTCATTAGATAATTCCCGTTGAATGAATTCGAGAAATTCAGCCAAATTGTCAAGGAACTCTTTCTCTGTCTTGAGGATATTTGCGATCCAAATATCACGGGTGTTGCGCAGGATATCGCGATATGATTGCACTAGGCTCCCAATTTGCTCTTCAAGAAAATTTAACTGCAAAATAACTGAGATTGCTGTCGTTTTTTTCTCCTCCCCTTTAGTGACGTTGGTTGCCAATATCTTTGTTGCTTTGGATGCAAAATCGACAACCCGGCTGTCTTTAGCTTTGCTCAGCCAGTCGACCGCCTGCTGGAAGCGTGATTGCATATCGGTGAGGAAAAAATTTCGAAAATCTTCAAACCAACCTATAGCATTATCTATTGCCGATGGGTGCAAGCCTGAGTCTTCATCCCCAAGGGAGAGAGAGCCCCCCATGCTTGACTTCAATATTCCTAAAACACTACGGGCAAGATAATGCCTTGTGTCTGTCCAGGTACGGATACGCTCCTCAGTGGCCGGGATACCTTCTCGGTTAAAGGCCTCCTTGATGTAGAGCTTGAGCAATTCGGTTGGGCTGAACATGACCCAACTTCTTTCATGTGCAAGTCCCTGTATAGTTTGAACATGTTCTACGAGTTCTTTTTCCTCCTCAGAGAGAAACACAACATCTAATTTTTGACCGAGACGGCGGATTAGTGTTGTAGTCTTGCCAGTTCCTGGAGGGCCGAGTAGCAATAATTGGCTATCTAAAGGTAGCCTGAATATCTCATCCTGGTATTGGTCAAGAATCGGTTGGTCCCGGAGTTGCATCCTGTCGATGACGCCACGTCGCAGTCCTTCGAAAATGGCCCCTTTGGCATCCTCTTCTGCTAAGAGGATTTGCAATAGATCCAGAGGGTCTGTGTCTATAGATTTTTCTGTGAGAAGGTTTCGGAAAGATGGAATCGTTATGACACCTTGGCAATCCTCAACAGTGTTATCCCGAGAGTCCCATTCCTCGTCAAACTTAGGATGAAGCTTAGTGCGCTCAATCACTTCAAAATGTTGAGTCTTTCGTCCGAGTTCTAAAGAAATTTCATCGCCAACTGGAATTGCAGCAAGACGCCCTACAGGTGCTCGATAACTGGCGAATTTAGCCTGTGAGCCAGGAATTGAAATCGGCGTCGATCGGCTGATATAGTACACTTGCTGACCGCCATTTTCCGTGGTGGCCACAATTCGAGCGATGACGGGTTCCATAGCAAGGATTTTCAAGTTATCCCTTTCCTGGAAGCCTATTCTTGCCAGATTGTCATAGGCGAGGGAATTTGGTGTCCTAGCAAAGATATCGGTGGAGGGCGGACTTTGCTTCTCTCTCAGTTGATTCTTGGCCTCGGTAGCGATTGCATCGATGGTGTCAATTGCCTCTTCAGCCAGCTCTTTGAGTTCGCTTGTCCTTTCTGATGTTTGAGCCATAATTTACACTCCACAAGTAATTGGGATATCTAATAACATTACAATAATACATTAACGATTTTTTTCGTCATAACAGATTGTTATCTTTAAACTCACACCATATCCTTTGAAACAAAACTGTCGCTGTAATCTTTTGATTGAGGCTTTGGTCTCGTTATCTGTACCCCTCGAACGCATTTTCCAACATCTAGAAAGCTGAGACCAAAAGCAACCGAAAGACGATCAAAGTCACCTGGGATTACCCCTGGCGCACTCAAAATGGTCGGGACTTCCAACCTCCGTGGCTTAAACCTAAACCAAGATGCATTAGGATGATATAGAAGGTCATCTTCCAATTTCTTATAATATTTCATCCGGCTACCGCCTCCACAGAGAAACAAGGGCATCCCCTCAAATTCATAATCGCTCTCAACACATTTTCTTGCACCTTGCAGTGTGTCCGAGAGCACCTGGCGTTTCACCCGTTTACTGAAAAAAATAGTATCTGGATTTACATCCGGTTCATGGAAGGAAAGATTTATGCCTTCAAAATAGTCTTCTATTTTTTCGGGTATGCCGTTTATCCTATCCGTCGGCATCTCAATTGATTCTATCTCGGAAGGCAAATCAGATAATAAACCGTTTTCTGTAAAAGCTGTTTTTAGCCACTTCATCCTCGCAGAATGGAGATTAGCTACTCCATTGAATTCAACATAATTTGCATAGAAGTTGAATGAAAATTTACCCCTGGAACGGGTAGCATGAAAAACAGATGAGTCGACAGTGCCTGCGCCAACATCGACCATCATGAAGATATTTCGAGCCTTTGAATCAAACTTGCTGGAGGTCAAAAAACCATAGATCTGAGCCGAGAGTTCAGGCACCACATCAAAGGCGAAATCTTTCAACTCAGTCATTCCGGAGATCACATCAATACTGTTCGCCTCAACCTCCTGGCATATTGTTTCAACTTTGTCCTTAGAAATGACACTTTCTGGAAGCCCAGCAACCATCCAAGCCGCAACGGCAATCTTCTTGAATCTCTCGACCAGATGCTTTTGGTTATAGGTAGCAGCAGGAAGACCTAGAGACAATTTCCACAGTATTTGAGTCCGTGCGTAAATATCTTTATGCTGAGTGAACAACCACCCTCGTGAATGTCTAATAACGAGGGCTATAAAGGCCACTGCATCTGCCAAATATTCCTTTGGGCAGCTATCCTCAATGAGACGTAATTTTAAATTGCGTTGTGGTTTGCCTTTTTTTGTGAGTGTGTAGTTCTTTCCACAGAGCCAAACTCGGCTTGGCAAAAGAAATGATTCAAGGCCCATGCCCTTCGAGAATGGAACGGCAAAGGCTTTGCCTAATGCCTGATCACCAATAACGACTTTTGCGCAAGATGTGCCAAAATCAAAGCCAATAACCACTTCCCGCTCGTCAGTATTCTCATTTCCGCCTATTTGTTCACTAATTCCATCATTGACTGGAGTCAAAGGATTCTTGAGTCCCGTGATAGCCGTTAAGGCTGCATGCGCGGCAACATCCCCGGTTTTTTGTATCGAATAGGGGGCTGTAGGAACAACCACTTGTTGCGGTTGTTTGTGGCTTGTCTTGTTTGTATTAGCTTTGTGAAGATTTGGCTCTTTCTTAACTATTATTGGTTTAGGAATATCTTTTCGAATCGGCTCGGCCAATAGTTCTTTCTTGATTTTTGTCGGGGTAGAAGCGAGGACATCATGAGTAACCTCCGTAATCGTATCTATGGACGGAGTTTCATGTTTTATAGAGTCGTGAATGTTAGTTCGTTTGACTCCAAGTTTTTGCATATGGCTTTGGAAGTGAACATCTTCCTCTGTTGCCAAAGTGCGGCCATCGGAGTGGATTTTTTTCGAGGTGGAAATTGAAACTTTTTTCGGCAACTCCTTTGCCTGAACTGCGGAGTTGCCTTTGGGGGAAGAGAATAGGTTCCCAACTTTCATGAGAGCTGATTTTAGCGCATCTTTTAATGAATTTCCCATATCACTTCCCCTTAAAGTATTAACAAACCCGGATCACTCCTCCAGAAACAATCCCTTCACTTGATTGGATGACTTGTTTGTTTCTGAGTACAGCAATTTTTTCATCTATCTTTTGATTGAGTTTGTTAAGCTTTCCCTTTTCTGCCGGAATAAGTTTTATTTTTCGGTCATTGCCACTTTCCTCATACATGGCAATTCGCTCAACAATCTTAATGCGTTGGGAATTCCTGTGACGTTCCAAGGTGTTAATCATCAAATTGATGCGGTCATTATTTTCTCTTTGAATGTCCCCTTCAAAGATCAAGAATCGTTTCTCCAAATTTTCAAGACAGGCGTCATAATTCTTGGCAGTTGTATTGTGATCCAAGACACTAGTGGAGCCGAACCAATCTTGCCCATTCATGGCAGCGATGTTTACGAGAAGTTCAGCTTTCTCAGTATCAAGCCAATGACCGGTACCCATATCCATTGCGGTGTATTCAAGCCGTTCAATCACTCTTGCCCCGGAAATTGACCAGCGGGCAATTGCGTAAATATAACTCCCTGACTTTATTTCTTTTATTGACAGCTTATTAATCTCAACGGCAGACACAGGGAAATATCCGCCAGCCTTGCCTTTGGCACGCAACTCTTCACTGACAAATCTGATCAGTGGGTGGTACTGAGAGATTATCTCAACCCCATGTTTTTTTACTCCAACCTGATTAGCAAAAAGGATCACCGGTTTCGTCGCTGATAAAATTCTGGTCTTGCCGACAAGCTGATAATCTTCAAGAAATTGTTGGAAGTGTATTTTTGCATCAACAGACAGCTCTATAAAATAAAGTCCATCGTCCCCTTTTTGAACAAAACGACTCCCCTCATACTCCTTGGTGAAAAAATCACGCACATACCTGGAAAGATCTTCGCCTGTCACATAACGCCCGATCTCTCTTGCTGCCTTAACCTGGTTCTGAATGTATTCCCCATGAGCGATTAATTGTGTCGCTTCTTTCTCAAGGGATTCCTGGGTGCGGTTCATGGTCTCAATGGCAAGCGCTGTCTGTTCTATTCGGGATGTCTCTTCCTGTGCTGTAAGTTTATGGATAAGGAGAAAATATCCCAACTCGCGAATTTTCTCGCCAAGCATCGCTTCGATACTGCCCAGCGCTTGCTCAAAGATGTTTAACCGATTCAGCAAACGATCATAAATTCGATCATCAATGGAGTCGGCATATAGGAAATTCCAGATGAGAATCCTTTCAGCCTCTTGGCCAATACGGTCAATACGGCCAATCCGTTGCTCTATGCGCATCGGGTTCCAAGGTAGGTCATAGTTGATCAAGA
>Ga0172375_10004790_pt1 | contig 19819 bp, 19 predicted proteins | sample LakKiv1m_FD_114537 | JGI IMG/M metagenome (GOLD analysis project Ga0172375, IMG submission 114537) | Freshwater microbial communities from Kabuno Bay, South-Kivu, Congo - kab_092012_11.1m | ecosystem: Environmental > Aquatic > Freshwater > Lake | place: Democratic Republic of the Congo...
TCATAGATTTTGCCTCCGGCGGAATACCAAAGATATACCGCTGTCTAAAAACATAAAAAGAAAGCGAAATGGCTGCCAGATATAACAAAATACCAACCGCGGCGATTTATTTTTAACTTTACAACGTTTTAATAAGTGCTTTTTACCGGGCAAGATAATTTTATATATATATTTAAGCAGTTTAAATAATTTTTGCGGTTTAAGGCTTATTTTACCGGCGAATAATAGCACCGCTACTTCAAAACTGATCCTCGCCCTGGGCGGATAACCTTCTTTAAGCCACAAGATAATATCTTTATCCCAAAAAAACCTGTGCAAACACCTCTTTAAAAACACAGGATGTAACCTTTTCAAAATACCCTCAGGAAGCTTATAATCCAAAAGTTTAGACGAATAATATAACGCGTAATAAACCATACAATCTATATCTTTTTCTTTGGCACGCCTAATTAATTCTTCCCAATCTATTAACCTTGTAAATTTGGCAATAATCTCTTTAATATCGTAAAACCAGATTAAACCGGAGTAATCATGCCGCGCCAAACTAACACAGGCGATCAATAAAGTATCTTCCAGCGATGGAACAAAAGCTTTCTGACCGTTGATGAAAACCTCGCGGGAATTATCCCAAATATCCGTTCTAAAATACGGAAAATCAACCGGCCAAAGGTTAAATTTCAACTCGATCTTTTTGTTATTCTTAGAAAACGCAATATGATTGTCAAGATAACTCAACCCCCAAGTATCATATTCGTCCTGCCGGCAATTAAACCCCAGCCCTAAGAATACGGCTTTAATTTCCGGCCAATCATCGATTTTCGCCAGAATGTCAATATCCCCCATCTGCCGCAAAAAAGTATCTTTATAAATTTCTTCTCCTAATTGCGCGCCCTTAAGGATTATTATTTTTATATTTTGACGGTAAAAGGCATCCAGAAGATTATCTAAATTAGCATAAGATGCCGTATCGTGATAAATCTGCCAATAATAGATCTTTTTCGCTTTCTCTAAAATATCCGCGGGAACCTGGCCTCTTAATCCGCCATTTACGACATTTCTGAGAAAAAACGGCATAATTAAGTTCCATTTGGCTTTCTCAAGGATATAATCCCAATTTAAATCCTTCTGGATCAAGCCGCGCAATTTCTCAACCCTGGCCATATCCGGTGTTATTCCCAGGACCGACTTTAGGAATTCTTTTTCATCCGCACGAGATTCTCCCCCCGGCTCCCGCCCATTTTTAAATATCGAAAACATAAAATAATAAAAAGGCGCGATGAATATATTTAGATAACTCTTAAACTTTCCTCCGGGTGAATCTAAATAAATCGTGGCATTAGGTTTTTGGATCCTGGTGACTCTGCCGATAATATCTTCCGGCCGGATAGGATCATCATATTTTATTAGAATATCGGATTTTGAGATTAGATAAACACGTTTATCCCGATGGATTATTTTAATAAATCGATGCGCAATATAATTATTATTTTTTTTAAACACGACCAGATCCGCGCGGCATAATTTCCCCAGCTCTGTTTTTTTAAATGAAATTTTATCGCCTTTTTCTAAAAGTGGCGACATACTCCAACCCGAGCCTTCTAAAGTCGCTTCTTTATGCTGCGACAATGCTTCTTTTAAGAGGCTTTCAATATTTTGCTCTAAATTTCTCACTCGCGATCACCTTGATTAAACGATTGAAATTGTTTTTCGAATAGATGACTTTATACGCAGCGCTTTGTTCTAATAATAACGATAAAATGTTAAAAAACTTCGGGGCGCTTTGCGAACCGATTTCCCAGTCGTTGCCGCAATTATCCTTATCGCGCATTATATTATGCATTGCCTCAATCTTTGAAATTTTACGAATCTGCAGCTTACTATCCTTTTCAAAATATGGAAAAATTATTAACCGCGGACAACATTCCTTAGTTAATGCGTTCGGATAAGCTTCATTTATGAAGAAACCTTTTTTACCTGGCGAGTGAAACTTTCTATTCTTAAGAAACTCAAGATTCGGAAAAATACTCATTGATTCTTCCTGCAATCCGATCTTTTTAGGAAAAGCGCAGGCTTTTACGCCGCGGCCGGACATCCTTAAGATGATGTGCTCGTCACCTAAGAATTGAAAACCCTGATGCGTAAAACCCAATGTTGTCGTGGTTTTACCGCTTCCGCTTTTACCGAGAATGAGTATACCATCGCCATCTTTACTTACGCACCCCGCGTGCATAACCAGCATATCGTATCTGCTTAGCAGAAGGCGCAGAGGCCGGAAGATAAGCAACTCTTCTATTTCTTCTCTTAAAAATTTACTCCGGGTGTTTACGAAACTTCTAATTATGCCTTTTTCGCAATTTACATCAACCGTCATGTCTTTCAACCAGAATTCCTGCCGGTAGATCTTTTTCTCCCAGCGTTTCATGCTCGAGCGCCCATTAACCCGTGTTTTATTTTCGGTAAGATAAATATCGATTCTTTTACTTACCGGGGATGTTTTTCTAAAAGCAAAATTCTTAAAACACTTAACCGCAATATCAAAAAACTCACAGCTATCAGAGTGAATACGTATATCAAAATCCATAAAATAAACATGCGCATTAAATTTCATGTTTTTCGATTGCCTTTCTTTAAAATCTGCTCAAGAATACTCAGGCTATTTAAAACCATCATTTGAGATGTTTTTTTTCTTGACCGCCGGATCACCTGCATAAACTCAATATAATACTCTTTTCTTTCAAAGATATTCTCCGGATCTCCGGGAATCTGGATGACCGGAGGAAATTCCAACGCTACCCCCAGAGGTTCAAAAAAATCAATGGCTAAAGGTATCTCTCTAAAATTCGATGTCATCACTAAGAACGCCACCTTAATTACAAAATGCTCTTTGCTTTCTTTTTCAAACCGGATAAGGGCTTTAAGATTCTTTACCACCTTATCCCATTTGGCCCCTATTCTTATTTTCTCATAGGTTTCTTTTGTCGCTCCATCGATGGAAACGCAAAAACCGGCAATCGCTATTCGGGAAAGCAGTTCTCTTTTAAAAATAGTTAAATTAGTAATAAAACCGAACTTAAATTTATAATCTTTGTTTAGGCAATCCTCTATAAAATCAAGCGTCCTTTGGGAATAAAACGGCTCTCCTCCGATTAAAAATAGAGACCGCAAAGAACTGTGTATCTGGTTAATAATCTTATAGAAGCCTCCAGGAACAATATAATTAAGATTTTCCGCGGGATTTCTGAAGATAAAACACATTTTGCATCTTAAATTGCAAAGATGGTCGATAACTACAGCCACATCGAACGGCTTTGAGCCTAATTTTACTTCAAGCTTCCTGAGATGTTCATAGATTTTTCTTTCATTTTTAGAAAAACCGCTTTTATGCTTTTCAAAACAGCTTAAACTATCACTTTCGCTCTTGAGTATCGGGCAAGTTTTAGGGCAGATATCCGCGGTATTGCCTTTGAGCATTTTTTGACGCACAAATCGGGCAACATCATTATTCCAAAAATCCGCAATAGATGTCTGCGCATCTAATCTGGCTAATGCCAGTTTTGACCAACAGCAAACCCTAAGCTCGCTGTCTTTAATAAATAAACTACTCCAGGGTTTTATGCACTTAACATTAGATTTTGAAATCATCTTTTTAGTAAAACTTTTTTGTAAATCTCGATGTACTGGTCAGCTATATTATCCCAAGAGAATTTAGCTTCCTGCGCGATCTTTCTGCCATTTCTCCCAAGCTCCCCAGTTAATTCCTGATCATCCAACAGCCGCATCATTCCTTGGGCGAGCGCTTGGTCATTATGAGGCTCGACTAAAATACCGTTTATTCCGTCTTTTACGACTTCCGGCGTTCCGCCGCATCTAGTGGAAACTACCGCTTTACCGGCAGCCATAGCTTCTAGATTCACAATGCCAAACGGCTCTAACCTGGACGGCAAAACAAGAAATTCGCAATTACGCAAAAGATCCTTCTTTTCTTGAGCATCGTTTATTGAACCCTTGAAAATAACCTTGTTTTCTATCTTTAATGATTTTGACATTGCCATCAACTGTTCTTTATCATTTCCCTCTCCCACGATGACTAATTTAACATTATAACCACAGTCATAAACCGTCCGCATTGCCATCAATAAGATATCCACGCCCTTATATTTCCATAAATTGGCAATGGTAAGAATATAACTGCCATCGCGCATATCTTCCGGATGCTCTTGGCACGATAAGAAATAATCCGGCAATATTCCATTATAAATACATTTAGACTTATCCGCTATGCTCGGCACCATTTTAACTGCCTCTGCTAATTGATTTTCAGAGCAGGCGATGACATAATCTGCCTTTTTTAATAAAAACTTAAACAATAATTTCTCTACGGCTGACGCAAAAGGCACAACCAAAGAAATTTCTCCATGAAGCGACACAATAATAGGAATTTTATAAATCAGGCTAAGCAGGCACACATATATATCCGAAGATACAGGAAAACATATATTCACAATCTGGGGCCTAAATTTTGAAAAAATCCTATTATTTAATTTAAACAGCGTTTTAATATTAGCGGCCAATTTAAAGGCAATTATAAGATTATTTAACCAGGACGCATTTAATTGCGAATAAATATCAGGCATTAACCTGCTTACGGGAATACCTGCCGAATCCTCTGGCAGATGAACTGCCTTAGATCTGCGGGTAATTATATTAACATCAAAATTTTTACTCTTCAGCGTACAGGCTAGATTCTCAACGGCTGATTCCAGTCCGCCGATGCTTGGCCTATACCGCATGGGTGAAAATAATATTCTACGCACCAACATATTCTTACCCCTAATCACAATCTTGCCTTAATAAAAACTGCCTTAACGCCGCTAAGCGAGCTAATCCAGAAATGGGAACAGGCTTCCATTTGGGCCTAAGTTTAACGGAAATCTTCCCTAATACAAACGCGGTATTTTTTAAGATATCAAAAAAAGGCAGGATTTTGGCTAACGCGCCTTTACCTTTAAATAAAGAGGCAGGTAAATCCCTAAGGGACTTAAACTGCCGAATAAAAAAGTTATCCCCGTTAACACAACTAAAAAAAGGTATTTTAACTATATTAATATACTTGCGTTGCAGGCAAAAAGAAGCTTCTCCCTGCTGAAAACATTTCCTTAACGAATTAACCGGATTACTCCTATGCCGAAGGTGATAAATTATCGCTTCCGGAGTGTAAGCTAATTTATAGCCTTTTAAATAAACCCGCCAGGACAAATCGATGTCTTCGGTGCCATTAAGCTGTTCATCAAACAACCCCACCTCCTCCAGGACCCTTCTGGGATAAGCGGCGTTAGCAGTTAATATGCAGGGTAAAAATATCTTTTTATTAAGGATGTTTTCCTCTTGAGAATATACATCCAGATAATCAATATACTTTTCGATCAAATTCTTTGGTTCTTGAATCAGGATTTTCCCTCCACAGCCTCCAATTTCTTTGTTGGAAAAACCCTTGATTATATTTAAAAGCCAATAGCGGTCCGCTAGGCAATCCGCATCCGTAAACACCGCTAATTCACCGAGCGACTCGATTACCCCTCTGTTTCTGGCTGAGCCGCGGCCAATTTGACTCTCAAAAACATATTTTACCGGATAAGGCTTCAGGATAGTTTTTGTATTATCGGTAGAGTTGTTATCCACAACCACTATTTCCAAATCATCCTTGGGAAAAATTAGATTTATCAAAGAATCTAAACAGCTGCGCAGGGTATTTCCAGCGTTACGCACCGGTAGAATTATGCTTACTTTTGGCTTCATCCGCTAAATTAGCTTATTTTATTAATTATATAAATCATCTAAAATATGTTTTGACGATTTAGAAAAACTTTAACTTTCTTGACATTGAGCGCAAACAAAAGACTGCTTTCCTCTACGGGCAAGCGCTCGATATTCTCTATATTTGCCGGAATCCCAGATTTCCCTAAAATTTCTTTCAAAGATATTGCCAAATTTAGTCAAACGCAAAGCATCTCTGAAATACTGGCATACCGGTATCACATCGCCGTCAACCGTAATAAACGGAACCCAGGGAAACTGGCAATCCGCTATGGATATCGGATGGATTTCTGTAGTTAGCTTTATCTTATAATTTGCCGCTTTTTTAGATACCTCTTTTAATTTCTTTAAGAATAATTCCCGGTCAAATTGGACGCGGCGGCCGCCAAAGCTGCACTCTTGGCAGAAATTAATCTCCTCTGCTCCCAGATCAATAGCCAGATCAAGCAAGAGCGGCATTTCGAAAAAACTTTCAGTAGATAAGGTGCAGGAGAGGGCAATTTCCGGTTTTCCCTGCCCAGACCTCTTCTTCAATTCCGCTAGACTCCGGATATTTCGCATCACCCCGTCAAAAGACGCGCCTTCCCTGGTTTTTTCAAATAATTCTTTAGTCGTTCTTTCGATAGAAAACCATATTTGATCAACTCCTAACTCTACTAATTCCCGGGCAACACCTTCGGTAAGCAAAGTAAAGTTATCAATAAAACACACCCGGATATTTTTACTCTTTAGGTAGCTTACCATTTTTAAGAAATCCTTATTCATTAGATTCTCTCCCAGGCCGAGTATCCATATATTGAGCGCCTGCGGGACCTGATCCACAATCTTTTTAAAATCAATAAAACTCAAATCTTTTCTTTTTTCCGGCCAATAATTCTGATTACACATCGCGCATTTTAAGTTGCATCGGGTAGTGCATTCAACAACCAGTACCGGAGGAAGATAATTTAAAAAATGGGCTCGGGTATCCAGCTCGGGGAAAATAATAAAATAAGCTATCTTTAAGCTTCTGGTTTTAATTAACACCTTAAGGGCGCTTAATACTCTATAAAACAGTGTCAGTTTAAAACTTTGGGCAATATATTTTCTTAAAAACATTCTTATTCCTTAATTAAAATAAAATAGCGGCAGTTCTTTACTCGGCCAGAAGCCTGCATTAAGCTCCGGCGCTGGAAACTTGCCTGGCTAAGCTGGATAATCCCTAGCTTATATTTCTAATATGCCTATAGCAGATGCGATTACTTTCTGCATCGGTTTATATTTTTTTAACCGGGGCTTCTGATAAATTTTTGTTTTCTTTGATTCTGATTTATCACTATTGGCCCTTTCATTTTTTAAGCTCATTTTCTACTCCTCCTTTCTTAATATATTTTCAATTCTGCAATATTCCTTAGGCCGGGCAGTAATCCTTTCCTGTTCGGCAAAAGCCAAACCTAATTCCCAGGGACAATCCAAAAAACTCCCGCAATGAAAACAATCAAAATCTTCCGGTTTAAGCGCTCTTAACCGGTTCAGCTGCAAAGAATTATCCCAAATTTCTCTGAAGGTTTCCTTTCTTAAGTCTCCGGCTAATAACCGTACGGTAGCATGCGGAAAAACCTTTCCCTCTACCGAAATATAGCAATGCAGATTTCCCTGATAAAAACATTTTAATTCATTTATTTTAGATTCCCGGCTCTTATACCTTACGCACGCTAACAGGCGCCGGTGTTTAAGAAAATAAACATCTTTGTCCCTAACGCGATTAACTAAAGGAAAATTTGACCCTGAATACGCAGGATAAATTATCGAATCATAATTAAATCGCCAACCCTTTTGCTTGGCGAGTTTCTTAAGATTACCAAGCTCTTGAATGTTATTTCGCATAATTACCGAGGAAACGCGAAATGGGATATTGTTTATTTCGAGTAATTTAATTGCCTGCAATGCCTTGCGCAATGACCCCGGTGTGCGGGTAATGGCATCATGCGCCTGCGGATTAACGCTAAATAACGGCAATTTTATTTCTTTGAATTTAATTTTCTTTAACTTTTCGATAATCGAATGATTGATCAAACTGCCGTTGGTAAATAACCTTAAAGTAAAATTTTTGGCTTTAGCGAAATCACAGATTTCAAAGAAATCTTTTCTTAACAGCGGTTCCCCTCCGGTAAAAGTCAACTGCAGGCAGCCTGAATCTGCCAACTCACCAAGTATTCTCTTTATTTCTTGAGCCTTAAGCTCTTTTTTGATATCCCTTTGCCGAATGCAGTGGAGGCAATTATGATTGCATTTTGCGGTTAATTCCATCTGCACATGCAAAGGAACGCGCTTTTCTTTTAATTTATTGAATAAATAAAACTTATTGTCCGTAATCATTTTTTGTTCGGTTTATTAAAAAAATAAAATGGCGACCGGTACATCTTTTCATCCCCCCATAACATCGAATATAAAAGCTTGCTTTCCCCATGCATATTTTCCAAGTATTTAGATTGTAAAGAAAAAAACTCCTTTTTCCAATAATTCCGGTAATCTGCCCGGCCTTCAAAATCGCGGCTGGCAACTACCGAGGTAGCCAGCGTATATTGTTCGCGTTTTTCTTTCCACCACTGCGGATATAATATTCTCGTTCCGTATTTTTCTTGGTAATACTTTAAGTTATGAAATATGCGGCTGCCCGCCGTAAAATGGTATGACCCGACCGTGGGGACGGTTGATAAGTTTTTGTTTTCCTTTAGAATACCGTCTAAAAACTTCAGGGTTTCTTTATAGGTATTCCGATCTTCCCCGGGATGATTAAAAATTAAAAAAAGGCGGTTGTATAATCTTTTTTTGGCGGAATAAGCGATAACCTCTTTACATCTGGACAGATACCGGCGGGGATGAACAGTCTTATTCATAATCGAGAGCATCTTTTCCGAGCCGGTCTCCATCCCGTAATCAAGCCCGAAATTAAGTTTTGAGAGCAAATCAATATCTTCGCGCTCGATCAAATCAATCCGAGTCTCCGCCCAAAAGAGTTTATCGATCTTCATTTTAATTAAACTTTTCAAAAATTCCCTGCGCCATCTCTTATCGTACCCGAAACAGGCATCATTGATGACGATTCTTTTGGGGTTATAAATATTGATAACGTCCTTTATTTTTTTAATGGCTTTACCTACTGAAAAAGAACGCCATTTGGAGCAGCCTTTTATTTTTTCAATACAGTAACTACAGGAAAACGGGCAGCCTCTGCTTAAATAAAGAAAAAAGATGCTGTTCTTTTCAGATAGAACATACCGGTAATCATTCTCGGTTATTAAATTTAAACGGGCTTTTTGCAAATTAAACGGAGGGCTTTGAATAATTACCGGCTGCTTCATTTTCCTGCCCGGATTTTGGCATATTTTCTCAAAAGCAATTTCTCCCTCACCCTGCACGATAAAATCAAAAGGGCTATTTTTGTAAATAAAATCATCCGGAAGCGCGCTGGGATGATGTCCGCCGACGATAATTGGAATCTTAGGATTCAACTCTTTACAAACTTCCGCAACCGCAACCGTGCTTAAATAATTTAAGCTGCTCCAGCAGGAGATTCCTACCGCATCAAAGCTATATCCGGAAATCAACCTCCTGGCTTTCCTTATAAAATCTTCAATTCCGGTACCTCGAGAGTTGGGCCGGCCGATCTCTATTTCTAAATCTAAAACATTAACCTCAAAATTTTTATTTAGAAATGTAATTAAGTCGATCAGGTGCGGCTTAATCGAAAGAACTTTGCCCCACTGCGGACTGAAAAATGCAGACGGGTAGATAATCAAAACTCTGGCTTTTTTATTCATTCACCATCACACGTTTCTAATTAATTCATTCTCTTCTAATTCCGACACTAACTTTAAAATGTCTTTTTCTAATTGTTTTTCAGAAATATCGTACTCTTTCTTAAGACAGCTCAATATACCACTGAGGTATTTATTTTCTTCGATGATCGCCTGCCAAATCCTTGTCCCTACTTCATTTAAACTGTAAGAATCTCCGGTATTCAGATTTAAAATTACTACTTCACCATCAATAACCCTATACATTATCTTATCTTTATCTATCCTATACCTTTTAGCTAAATCCATATTAAGCTACTCTCCTCTCTTTTTAATTTATTAAATAGGCAAACTAATGGCGCAACAATTAATCAGCTAATATTAAATTCTCATTCGACAGGTCTTTAATTAAAGACTTAAGATCACGCGCCACTATTCTTTTATCCATCGCATACTCGTTATTGACTCTTTCTGTGAGATCTTTCAAACTTATCTTCTTTTCTAATTGCTTCCAGATGAAAGCGCTAGTTCCTTCTAACAAATAATAATCACCGGTTTTTAAATTCAACACCACCGCCTCTTCATCAATAATTCGATAGCTTATGTTTGCTGAATTAATCTTAAAATACTTATTCATTTTGCCCTTTCTTAAAATCGCGTGCAATAATTTATAAGCTGCCTGCGCTTTACGCTATTTCCCTTCGCATTATCTGGCCATCAACCGGCTTAAATCCTAAGTTTCTTAAAAATAACTGCCCTAATTTAGACCTTCCAAACACGCTGGCAAATATTCTCGATATGCCCGACCGTTTTAGCAGGCTATCCACTTTATCCAATAAGGCTTTTTCCACAATACTGCCCCGATACTTTATTCTGATCTTAGCACCCGTAAGCCACCAGCCGTAAAACTTACCGCTCTTAAGCCTTAAACGAAAAACCATCGCGGCCGCATCCTTAGAATTAATCCTAAGAGCGGCTTCCCATTTTAAAGTCAGGTTATCGTTATTGCCGGAGATCAACCTGCAAAGTTCCTCCTCAGAAACCTTTTGATAAAGCTTATCGGCCATATTGCAGCGCAGAGGAACGGAAAAAACAAAAACCATATCTTTATTCGCATTCCGAAGGAATACTCCGGTTAGCAGCCGGTAGAGCTTAAATTGCTGTAAAAATGCCACGAAAAAAGAAAACTTTTGCAAAAGCCGCTGATTAAAATGGAAATATTTGAGGCGGAAACCAGCCCAAATCTTCTCCGTCAAATCATAATCTCTCTTTAAAACAGAAAAGGTATTACCATTTCTTCCAACTTGCGCCACAACGCCCAGTATGTCGGCATTATAAACCGGCCCATCGTCTCCGTATTCGGAGGTGTCCGGCCGGGTAATAACAAACCCCCTATCCCCATCTGCACCTTTAGCAATAACGCGATGGCTATATAGGCGATTATTCCGGCGGTAAACCGCTATTTCGCCTATCTGCATCTGTTCAGAATTCTTTGGCTGCAGATAAAGGGTATCTCCCTGGCGAATACATGGATACATGCATGTTCCCTGAGCGTTAAAAGTAACCATTTTCTTGTCAACGAATAATTTACCCAGATCGAATAACTGGATAATTAAGCTCTCGGAAGAAAAACCGTTAAACAAAAAAAGCGAATCAAATTCCGCAACTTGTCCGGTTTCTTCATTAACCATTTTTTAAAATAACCGCCCCAAGCGCATCTGCCCGGGCATGCGCTACTTCACAGAAGTAATCAACCGGCGCATCTAATTCACCGGCTTCCAAATGAGCATGCGCTGGGCACCAAAGGCATAAATTTATTATCGAACATTTTCTGCATTTCTTCAGGAATTCTTCATTTCTTGAGCGCATCTCTCGGACTTTAGGCACAAGAGTTTTCCAGGCATCTCGAAGTTTAACTTTCTTAAGATCGCATACACAATCCTTATGCCATAAAGATGAGCAAAGCCGAAAATAACCCTCATAACTTACATTAAAACCTCCGTTGCCCGCCCCACAATGGAAGAGATGATCGCACTGACAATGTTTAAATTCCGGAATGATCAGCTTATCACACGATCTCTCCAGCTCGCTGTATCGCTCAGGGTCTGCTTTTTCTATCTTCGCAATTTCTTCAGCCGACAGTCGTTCGCTTTTTATCACCGCATTTCTCCTTTGATCCCCATCAAATCGCAGATGTAATAACGGATCAAATCTAAAATAATCCTTTGTTCTATCCCGACAAAACTTTGCTATCCCCGGTAATTCGTGAACATTAGAACGAAACGCCATTGCCTTAAAACGCACCTTGATCCCGCTCTCAAGAAGCAACGTCAATCCTTTTATAAAAGCCTCATATGAACCGATAATCCTGGTTACTCTTTCATAAGTTTCTTTTGTAACGCCATATACTGTCACCTCGATATCGCGCGGAGGATATTGCTTAAAAATATGAATATGTTTATCTGTGATTAAAGTCGCATTCGTAAATACAGAAACTAAAAGGCCTTTCTTCTTCAAGTATAGATAAATATCAAAAAAATCTTCCCTTAATAACGGCTCGCCGCCAGTAAGTAAACACCACAACGCCCCTAAATCCGTGGACTGATCAATAATATCTTTTATCTGTTTGAAAGAGAGCTCTTTTAATTTTGCACGAACGTCACCGGCGGATAAGTTTATGTAGCAGTGCCGGCAATTATTATTGCATCGAGCGGTAATCTCTAAATCAAAAGAAGTAACGCTTCGATTTTGTTGCATCTTAATCCAGAGGGGAAACTCAAAAAGAGGCTGAAATTTAGTAAAATCATTTTCCGTGCTAACCTTACGATCATTACCCGTATGTATTATGCGTCTATGCATCATTCATCACCTGTCTATACAATCAAAAAACTTAATCATTTCTCTTTTAGAGCAGTAAAATATAAACCCTCAAGCCAAAATTAGTTTAATTTTGCATCTATCTTCTATTTCTCTAACTGGTGTCATACTTAAATCTTCCCCGTTTATATCAAAACTAACACTTGGCAGGATTATAACATCTGGTTTTCCGTTTTGTTTTATTCTTAGAAATTCCTTCACCGCAGAAATATAATCTTTAACTAATAATAACCCTGCACAATCGATATTCCCACCGAATACTTTTGATTTGACTACTTTAATTTTATAATTATGGAACCCCTTCTTCATCAAAACTAAAGGCAGTATATCTTTTGCCGTCTCAGAACATAAAAATAATTTACTTTTTTTGTTTAAATGTTTCCCATTTTTGGACAAATTATAGAGCATCTGAAAGATATTCTTAAATTTAGCTGCCAATGAATACCGATCAAAATCCACATTAACATTATATTTTTGCTTCATTAACAAAATAAAGTCAAATAATTCTTTGTCGGTAATTGCCAATTCTTTAGCAATTACCGAAGGAGTATACTTTGTATACCCGGGAGAATGCAAGGAAATTAATTTAACTTTAGATTTTTTTAAATATCTAATCGTGCTTGCTAAGTCTCCATTATTTATGGACTTTCGCAAAGGCACTATCCACACGCGATAATTTACATCATACTTGTCTAAAGCGTAAATAGAATCTACGGCATTTTTGTGTTTACCATAACCGCTGCCCATAATCTTTTCTCTAGCCGTAATACTCGCAGTATTTAAAGATAAGCATAAATTCAACTTAAGCTTTTTAATAACTTTTATATGCTCAAGTGTCAGATCCATCCCATTGGTAAAGATCTGCGTATTACTCGGTAACTTATTCTTTGCAGCTAAAAGTTCTAATATTTCTGCTGCGTCAGGATGCAAAAAGAATTCGCCTGAATTAGTATGAAAAGCCCCGCCAATAAGCGTAACTCTGCCTAAATACAGATTAGTAAAATGCTTCACTTCTTCCATAGTTAGAAATCTTTTGAGGTCCTTGATTACGCCGGCGGGGTTCCATTTCTGCGAACAAAAAAAACAATCCGCACTGCAAACATTGCCTACGGTAATCCGGCCGCTTTGAAAGTCCTTTTTATAAGCAGCGTAAGTACCCTCCGGCATATCAATAGAAATCGGGTTAGTTAGTTTCTGGATCTTCCGCAAATTACCACTGATCATTCTGCTTTTCCTTGTGCCTGATAAATTTAAATTGTAAACCAATATCTATATGAAGAAATAAAGGAAAAAAGTCTTATAAATTCATCCCGGCTGGAGAAATCATACTCTGCGATCTTCTTCAAGATATCCTTTACCGGACGCTTCCCATTGAATAATTTGAAAATTTTAAAATATTTGTATTCAAAAATATAAATTCTATTTAAACAGAAAATATTTAATGTCTTATTTATTTTAATATTATTTATCCCCTTGCTAAGGGAGCGATAGAACTTCCGATGGATAAAATTGTAGCTGCTGACATAGAATTTATTATTATCTAGTATCGGTTTTTCAATAAAACACTTTTGTTTATCATTTACATTAATGCGTTTAATGCGCAGGCATTTCATATATAAAACAAACAGCTCTTCAAAGAAAACAGGATTCTTATTATAATGACTTTTATATTTATTCTTGAGTCCGCTATGTAGCGCATCTATTAGATAAGCTATGTTAATATTGTTAAGGGAAATACGCTTGCTGGCTACCCCTTCTAATAGAACTGTAAACCTCGAAAAACCCAGAGCTTTTGTCAGGTTAAAATAATAACCCGGAGCTTCACGCAACATTAAATCAATGCAAGCTATTAATGTCTCATGCTTGAATTTCGCATCTTCGCTTAGTTGTCCCGGAGAATAAATACAGAGATTATCCATTATTAAATTATTAGGATAAGAAGGCTTTGACTTCCTGATAAAACTTAACAATAAGCCAACTCTGCTTGGCCTTTTATAATGCTTAAAAGCTAAATCCCAATAGAAACTACCCACATCTGTAGCTAAATGATTGTACATTATTGCTAAATTATCTTCTCCGCTAATATACAACCGTTCTCTGAATCTATGAATATTCTCTAATTCTAACATTAATTTTTTCTTATTATTCTGGGTAGAATAGTACCTACTATAAAAAATCTGAATCACCACCGCTCTGCCAAGCTTCTGTTGAATTAATTTTATGGCCTGGTGCATCTGTTTATTACTAAAGTATAATGGCTTGACTCTGATAATCTTTCTATCTTTATTCAGCGATGTTTCCGGAGAAATCCCGATTATGGATTTTTCTCTAGCATCAAACTTGAAAGCCCTTGAATAAAGGTCGACCAATTTATAATCCATTAAATGCCAGGCGCAATAATTAAGCCTGTATTTTTTCGTAATTGTATTGTCTGCCAATACTGCTGTAAACAAATCGTAGATATACTTAAGGCTGACCTCATAGTCAATGTATATGTTATCCGTATACGCTAATAGACGTTTTAAATCTCTGATAACATATGGTATATCTCTGCGTATGGCACTCTGCCTATCGCTATGGGCTTGAAAAGCTTTTCTACTGCCTCCACAATGCAGGCAATCGTAAATACACCCTCTACCGATGAAAATCGGGAAACCTAATACATTGTTAACTTGTGTAATGTATTCTTCATGATCTATCAAAAAGCCTAACTTTGTAAACGATATGCTGTTTAAAGTTTTCTTATCTACAGTATATATATTGCTACTCTTTATAATCCTGCCATCTTGCCGGTAAGCTAAATTCGGTATATGAGCGGCAACATTATTATTTATAAGCATAGAGAGCGGTTTTTCCGGATCACCCTTAATTACAAAATCAATAGATTCGAATCTTCTCAGCAGCTCTTCATCCAGAAATCCTGCAGTCATGCCTCCTGCTACTATTTTAATCCTTGGAAACAGGCTTTTTATTTCGTAACTTAAAGAAATACAGTTTTCTAATAGTTCTTTCCAATGAATAACGATACCGATATAATCTGGCTTATATTCGTCAATAACGTGCTTCAGATTAACCAGATACTCATTCTTATTATATATAGCTGCATTAAAAATCTTCGATTCAATCCCTTGCTGACATAAGAAATCACAAAGGCCGAAAGTTCCCATTGGAATATATTTCCAAAGATCACTATAGCCATTGACTATTAGAATCTTTTTATTCATCTTACTATTTGTATAACTGTAATTCCAAAGTCTTTTACTCACAATCAGTTATCATATATACTAAGACATATTATTTACCATAACATAAACTAAGGGTAATAAACACTCCAGTAACAAGCACCAAATAAACCAAGGTCTAGTTATGAGTTAAGACGCCGCAAAAACATTACACTGGGCACAATAACCACTAACACAATACTGTGCATTATAAGCAGCCTGAGTAGCGCCAGATTTATTGCTGTACTTACACGCAGCCAATACCCCTTCTTCAGGTTTGCCCCTCACTAACACTACTAATTGAGGAGTACTCCATTTTTTTCTTCGCATATTTCCCCCTTTCTACGCTTCAACAATCATCTTCTTCTTTAATAGCTCATTCGTAATCCCCAAAACATCCTTTTGAATATCTTCAAACTTACCTTCAAACTCTGCGCTCAAGTCTTCAATTACATTCTTTAATGGTCTTTTTCCGTCAAGCTTATCCCAGATAGCCCGTCCAGTTTCATTCATCGTAAATATTTCATCCTCCTGGACTCCCACACCGGACGTAATAGGGATAATAATAAGTTCTCCTTGCACATCCCGCGCTACAACGTTTTCAGACGAAACATATTTCGCATTTAGACTGATTTCTTTACTCATAAATACCTCCTTTCAAAAATTTACCTAACCGAGTTTTCCATTGCCTAACCTCCCATGCCTTTTCGCGTTCTCTCACTAGTCCCAGAAACCTCGCTTGCGCATGCGTTATATCGCAAAAATATTCAACCGGCGTATCCAAAGTACCGTGTTCAGCCCAGGAATTAGCAGGGCACTGCTCACAAAAAACTTTTAAGAAACATCTCGCACAACGTCTTAGATATTCCGGATTAACCGCCTGAATCTTGTATAATTTTGGAAGAAAATTTATCAACCCGTCTTTTAATGAACTTTTCTTTAAACTATGCATGCAAGCCGGATCTCTTAGCGACAAGCACAGTTTAAAATACCCATACGCATCAACGCACCCTTTACATCTTGCCCCACAGAGGAAAAGTTTGTCTCCGAGAGGCCGCATAAATTGATGACAAAACTCTTTCATGCCCTCTACATAATCATTTCCGCGGCTAAGAATCCTTGAGCCTTCTTCTGGTTTTAACCTTAAGCCTTTTATAGATTCATTCTTTATATCGTCTTTGCGCCCTGAACGTAACTTAAAAAACATAACGTATTCTGAAAAACTACCCTCCATCCAGGGAATAGTAGAAGCCCAATTCTCAAGCTCATCCATCTCGTCTATATTTTGCGGCAAAAGTGCGCCCCTAACCGTAAAAGGCACCTTTTTCTCTAAAAGAAGCCCTACCCCATTTCGAAATGCTTTAAATGAACCAGGGACACGAGTTACTGCTTCATACGAAGATTCCTTCATTCCATAAACTGTAATCCCGATTTTCACTAAAGGGGGAATCTTGCTGAATAATTCTGCCAAATAAGGAGTAATTAAAGTAGCATTAGTAAAAATCAAAACCCTTAAACCTGATTTTCTGGCAAAAATATACAGCTCCTCAAAATCTTCTCTTAGAAGCGGCTCACCGCCAGTGAAACGCACAGAGATACAGCCTAATGAAATTGCTTCTAAAAGGATCTTTTTTACCTCTTCAGTTGAGAGCTCTTTTTGTTTAGCGTCCATATCATTAGCCGGTATATTTATACAACAGTGTATACAATTATTATTACAGCGCTCGGTAAGCTCAATATCCAGATGATCTAAAAGCGGCTTTTTATCTCGCCACAGATCGGATTTGTTTATTGGTTTTTCTATAATATAAGATTGACTTTGCATTATTTATATTTTTAGTTTACAACTTAAAACTTATAACTTCTTCAACAACTCAACCGCTTTGCCGCTCTTATCAAAAGATAGTTCATAGCAGGGAACTATGCCACTCATATCTTCAATGAGTAAAAGTGTCTTCTCCCACCAATCAACCGTTACAAAAGGCCTTATTACACAGCTCAAAAGCCGCTTAATGATTTCTCTTTTATCATTAAGTAGGGTAACGCAATTCGCGTTCGATTTTTTCAAAAATAAAATCGCGGTTAGTGGCGCTGGCCTTGCGGATACATCAGTCACATCGCCATGACTCCAGGTACCGTAAATACGGAAAGCTGATTTGCGTTTAGCAGGTAGTATTTTCCGAATTATGGTCCTATCATCACAGAGTATTTCCGCTTTGCCTTTTAACATAGTTGCTATTGTGGATTTGCCCGCTCCGGAATGGCCGGCAAAAAGCAAACCTTTGCCTTCGAAATTAACCCCGCAGGAATGCAGATATAAGCCCTGCCTGTCTGCAAGCACTCGCGCCAATAAAATCTGGTCGGTCGGGAAAAATGTTAAGGAATCTGAACCGCCCCTAATAAGCATATCCTTTTCTTCCCTATTATAAATACGAACACGAGTATGATCCAAGTTAAAAACAGCCACACGGCGCAAACTCTTATCTTGCTTAGTTGGGGAAATACCCAAATAAATCCAGGAATTATCTTTCTTATACACCGCCCACGGAGACTTGCGATAATATTCCTTACCCAAATCCTTACCATCAATATCCGGCAAAGAAAAATGGTGCCTAATACTAACCATATCCCGAGATGGGCCTTTTGTCTCGAAAACTTTAAATTTATGATTAAATGTCTCATTTTTTATTGGTAAATCCGATTCAACCTGAATGGGTATATCAGCAATTCTAAAATAGCGGCGATGCTCTTTTTTCCAAGTTTCTTTAAATTTACTATTTTCTTTCGCAACTTCACAAAGATACTCTATTTTGGCGCCAAGCCTACCATGTTCTAAATAAGCGAATGCTGAACAAAAACGGCAATCTTTACGTAAATGGCAAGAACCGCAATTATTCCTATACTCCTGGGTAGCCTTAACTTTGCTCGCCAAAGAAGGAATGAACCTATCCCAACATTCCTTTAAATTTCCTTTTTTTAAATCATACCGGAATTGTGGATCTTTTAGGAAATAGCAGAAACTAGTCTTCCCGTAGGGATCGATATAGAAATTACTATTATTTGCGCAAGAAGAAAAAAAATACCGCCCTTCACTCGCAGTACAACAATTTCTCTCGATATGATTCACCATCCATTCTTCATAAGATAGATCCGGCTTATCCAGATCAACAATCTCTTTAGGACCAAGGCGTTGGTGTATTATTTCATTATTGATATTCCGGTCACCGCAAGCGGACAGATAAAGCCATGGTGCTCCTATGCGATAATTCTTGTTTAAAGATTCCGCCAATTTTATCATTTCCGTAAACTGATGATAATTACCACGCATAGGTATAAGCTGAACCATAAACCCCGCGCCGGATTCTTTTAAATACCTAAACCCGCGTAAAGTTGCCTCAAATGACCCAGGGTTACGGGTAATATGGTCATGCACTTTTTTGGTTGCCCCATATAAAGATACCATTTTCGCACCTTTTCTCTTCATCAGCCGCGCTATCTTAGGAGTAATCAAGGTACCATTTGTATTAATTGAATAGGAAACAGAATTCGCGATGATATAGCCGAGTATTTCAACAAAATCCGGGCGTAGCATCGGCTCTCCGCCAGAGATAGACCAATTGCGACAGCCCATATTTTTTGCCTGGCTGGCTATTGACTTTATCTCCTCAAAAGTAAGCTCCTCATCTTTTTCTTTTGCATCATGAGGGATGCGAAGCCAACAGTGCCGGCAATTATTATTACAGCGATAAGTAAGGTCAATGCTGCCTTCCAAAGGAATCCGGGGCATCTCTTTCAAACTAGAAAACTTTACGTATTTTTCTTGTATGCTATTCTTCAAATTGCCGCTCATTTCTTGATTATTTTATCTTTTTTAGAAAAGTATGTTGAAAATTGGCGCAATTCTCACTATAGTCTATTTCATAATTTTTGTTACTTTTTAAGAACTCTTTTATTGCCCCCATCGGGCCATTATCCGGATTACCTAAATATAATATGGTGTCCTGAACTATAATATAACTATTTAAAGATGTAAAATTAGAATAAAGCTCTAATTCTTTTAATACATGCTCTTTTGTGTGTAACGAATCAAGTATCACCAGCACTTTGCTATTTTTTGCCAACGATTCA